>Ga0182024_10002220_pt1 | contig 48732 bp, 44 predicted proteins | sample P32metaG_FD_120480 | JGI IMG/M metagenome (GOLD analysis project Ga0182024, IMG submission 120480) | Permafrost microbial communities from Stordalen Mire, Sweden - P3-2 metaG (Illumina Assembly) | ecosystem: Environmental > Terrestrial > Soil > Wetlands > Permafrost | place: Sweden: Stordalen...
CCGCCGACATCCGGCCCCTGTCGGCCGAGGTCGACCTCTTCCCGACCGCCCACGGCTCGGCCCTGTTCCAGCGGGGCGAGACCCAGGTCCTCAACGTGACCACCCTGGGCATGCCCCGCATGAACCAGATGCTCGACACCATCAGCCCCGACCAGTTCAAGCGGTACATGCACCACTACAACTTCCCGCCCTTCTCGACCGGCGAGACCGGGTTCATGCGGGGCCCCAAGCGCCGCGAGATCGGCCACGGGCTGCTGGCCGAGCGGGCCCTGCTGCCGGTCGTCCCCTACCAGGAGGACTTCCCCTACACCCTGCGCCTGGTGTCCGACGTGCTCAGTTCGAACGGGTCGACGTCGATGGCGTCGGTCTGCGGCTCGAGCCTGTCGCTGATGGCGGCGGGCGTGCCGATCAAGGCCCCGGTGGCCGGCATCGCCATGGGCCTGGTCTACGACGACGGCAAGTACGTGACCCTGACCGACATCTTGGGGGCCGAGGACGCCTTCGGTGACATGGACTTCAAGGTGGCCGGGACGTCGGACGTGGTGACCGCCCTGCAGCTCGACACCAAGATCGACGGCCTGCCGGCCGACGTGCTGGGCCGGGCCCTGCTGCAGGCCAAGGAGGCCCGCCTCAAGATCCTCGAGGTCATGCACGGCGCCATCGCCGGCCCCCGCGAGCACGTGGCGGCCAGCGCGCCCAAGATCGTCTCGATGGAGATCCCGATCGACAAGATCGGCGAGGTGATCGGGCCCAAGGGCAAGGTCATCAACACCCTCCAGCAGGAGACCGGCGCCGACATCGCGGTGGACGACGACGGCATGGTCGGGACGGTCACCATCGGAGCCGTCGACGGCAACGCCGTCGAGGAGGCCCGACGCCGGATATCGCTGATCCTCGACCCCCCGACCGCCGATGTGGGCGCCGTGTACCAGGGCCGCGTGGTCAACCTCACCAAATTCGGCGCCTTCGTCAACGTGCTGCCCGGCCGGGACGGCCTGCTGCACATCTCGAAGCTCTCCTCGCTGGCCGGGGGCAAGCGGGTGGGGGCGGTCGAGGACGTCCTGACCCTGGGCCAGGCGGTCGAGGTCCGGGTGGACGACATCGACCCCCAGGGCAAGGTCTCGTTGTCGCTGGCCGACGTGCCCGCGGGCAGCGAGGCCCCGGCCGAGCCACGCCGTGACCGGGGCGACCGGGGTGACCGGGGCGATCGGGGCGGTCGCGACCGTTCCGAGCGCGGGGGCTTTGATCGGGGGGGCAGCGAGCGCGAGGACCGCCCGAGCCGGGTCCCGGCGGGCGCCGTTTCCTTCGAGGACGCCTTCGAGGCCGAGCTGGTGGCCGACCTCGGCGACCTCGGGCCGGGAGCGCCGGCCGGTGGCGACCCGGGCCGGGGCGACGGCGGCGACGACCGTCGGCGCAACCGGAACCGCCCCCGCCGCCGTTGAGCCCGGGGCGGTCGCCCTCGCCGATCCGCATCGACCAGCTGCCCTGCGGGATCCAGCTGGTCACCGAGGGAATGGCCGACGTGCGGTCGGTCGCCATCGGCTTCTGGGTGGGCACCGGCTCACGCGACGAGCCCGACCGGCGGGCCGGGGCCTCCCACTTCTTGGAGCACCTGCTCTTCAAAGGCACCCCGACCCGCTCGGCCGAAGCCATCGCCGAGGCGGTCGACGAAGTGGGCGGGGACTGCAACGCCTTCACCACCAAGGAGTACACGACCTTCTACATCCGGCTGCTCTCCGAGCACCTGGGGCTCGGCCTGGAGATCCTGGGCGACATCATGTGCGACCCGGCCCTGCGACCGGCCGACGTGGACGCCGAGCGGAAGGTCATCCTCGACGAGATCCTGATGCACGCCGATGAGCCGGCCGACCTGGCGGCCGAGCGGTGGACGGCGGCCCTGTTCCCGGGCCACCCCCTCGGGCGCGACACGCTGGGCACGCCCGGGAGCGTCGGCGACCTCTCGGCCGGTGACATCCGGCGCTTCTTCGATCAGCACTACCGACCTGCCAACATGGTCGTCTCGGTGGCCGGCACCTTCGGCCACGACGAGGTGGCCGCCGCCGTCGAGGCCCGCTTCGCCGGTCGGGCCGGGGGGGCGGCGCCGGACCGCACGGCGCCGGTCGACCCGCCCAGCGCCCTGGCCGTGGTGCGCCGGCCGACCGAGCAGGCCCACCTGGTGCTCGGGACCCGATCGGTCTCGCGCTTCGACGACCGGCGGTGGGCCCTGGCCGTGCTGAACCACGTGCTCGGTGGGGGACTGTCGAGCCGCCTGTTCCAGAAGGTCCGCGAGCAGCGGGGGCTGGCGTACTCGGTGTGGTCGGACCGGGCCGGCTTCGAGGACACCGGAACCCTGTCGGTGGTCGTGGGCACCGCCCCCGAGCATGTCGACGAGGTACTGCGGATCGTGACCGGCGAGCTCGAGCTGTTGGCCGAGCACGGCATCACCGACCGGGAGCTGGCGGTGGCCAAGGGGAACCTGCGGGCCGACACCCTGCTTTCCGGCGAGGACTCGGGCGCCCGGATGAGCCGGATCGGGGCCGCCATGCTGCTGCACCGCCAGGTGTGGACGGTGGACCAGGTCCTGGCCCGGATCGACCAAGTCGGGCGGGACGACGTCCGGGCGGCGGCCGAGCTGGTGGCGGCGGCCCCGAAGACCCTGGCCGCCGTCGGGCCGTTCGAGCCCGACGCCTTCGACCCGACGGCCCTCGGGCTGGCCGGGCGCGCCGCCTGAGGGGGGACCGGTGACCGACACCCCCAGGGCGCCCGGCGCGGCGCGAGTCCCGGCGGCCACCGTCGCGGCCCGGCTCCGGCGCTGGCTCGGGACCCCCGACGGCCGGGCAGTCGCCCTGCTGGTGGCGGTGCCGCTGCTCGTGTTCGTGGTGCCCGCCCTCCTCGGCTACCCGGCCATCGCCGGCGACAACACGATCCAGAACTTCCCCCTCCGGGCCCTGACCGGCGAGGTCGTCCGCCAGGGCCACCTGCCGCTGTGGAACCCCTTCGTCTGGTCGGGCAGCCCGCTGCTGGGCGGCCTCAACGCCGGCTCGGCCTACCCGCTCACCGCCGCGTTCGTGGTGCTGCCCCCGGTGGCCGCCTTCATCGTCAACCTGCTGGCCGTCTACTGGGCCGCCGGGCTCGGGCTGTACCTGCTGCTGCGCCAATTCGGGCTGCGCCCCCTGGCCGGCCTGCTGGCCGCCCTCACCTACGCCTTCGCCGGGGCCATGTCGGGGCAGATCGTCCACCTGGGCCTGGTCCAGGGCCTGGGGTGGCTGCCCCTGCTGGTCCTGGCCCAGCTGCGGCTCTCCTGGGCGGTGCTCGGCACCGGGCCGGTGGCGCCGGCCGCCGGGGACGCCGCCGCCGCGACCGGGGGGGCGCCACCGAGCCCACGGCCCTCGGTCGGGGCCTCGATCGTGCTGCTGGCGGTGGTGGCCGGCTTCGTCCTGCTCACCGGCGAGCCCCGGGGCATGGCCGAGGCCGAGATCGTGGCCGGGGTGGTCACCTTGTGGCTGGTCCTGCGGCCCTACGCCGGCGCGGTGGTCGGGTGGCGGCGCCGGACCGCCTACCTCGGGTACTCGGTGGTGGCTGGGGCCTGGGCGGTCGCGCTCAGCGCGGTGCAGCTGCTCCCGGGCTGGCAGTTCATCTCCTCCTCCCAGCGCTCGACCGAGAACTACGCCTACTTCTCCTCGGGGTCGCTGCATCCCCAGTGGTCGGTGCTCATGCTCGTGCCCGACCTGTTCGGGGGAGACGGGATCTTCCACCAGCCGACCTACTTCAACTCCTACAATCTCCCCGAGGCCGTGGGCTACGTCGGCCTGCTCCCGCTGGCCGCCGGCCTGGCCCTGCTCACCCGCTCCTTCGGACGCCACCGGGACCCCCGCTCGGCCGACTGGGGGCTGTGGATGGTGCTGGCCGCGGTGGGGGTCCTCATGACCTTCGGGTCCTACACCTGGTTCGGCGGCCTCTTCGGGCACATCCCGTTCTTCAACCGGGTCCGCCTGCAGAGCCGCAACATCGCCCTGGTCGACCTGTCGCTGGCCGTCCTGCTCGGGTTCTGGGCCGACCGCCTGCTGACCGGCCGGGGCGAGGGGGCGGGCGTCGCCGGCTGGCGCCGTTGGGTGACCGCCGCCCCACCGCTGGCCGCGCTCGCCCTGTGCGTGGTGGCCATCGCCGTCCCGACCCGGCTCGAGACGGCCTTCACCTTCCAGGGGGTCCTGGTCGACGTCGGCCGGAAGCTCACCCCGTGGTTCGCCGCTCAACTGGTGCTCGCCGCGGCGGCCGCCGGCCTACTGCTCGGGTGGCGGGCGATCCCCTGGCGCTGGCGGGCCGGGTCGCTGGCCGCGGTGGTGGTGGCCGACCTGCTGCTTTTCACCGCCTCGACCTCGGTGGGCCTCACCGCGGGCCACGCCACCCTGGAGCCGACCACGGCCCAGGCGGCCGCCGTCCTCGGGACCCGGGGCCGCTTCGCCATTTTCGACACCACCGCCCTCAACATCGACGACCTGAGCAAGGTGGGCCAGCCCGACCTCAACGCCTTCACCAGGCTCCCGAGCATCCAGGGCTACGGCTCGATCCTCTCGAACGCCTACGGCAACGCCACCGGCAGCCACGATCTCGACACCCTGGACCCGTGCGCGCTGGCCCGGGGGGTCTATGTGCCCCTGCGCCTGGCCAGCCTGCTCACCCTGCCTGAGTTCGTCGCCCCCGGGCTGGGGGCCCGGGGCCAGGTGCCCGCCCCCCCGCCCGACTGCCCGGGGGCCCCGGCGCCCGGGTCGGCCGAGCGCCGGACCCTCTACCTCGGATGGGCGCCCGCCCTTGTCTCGGCCGAGGTGCGGCTGGACGCCGGGACCCCGGCCGCCGTCCGGGCCGGCCCGGTCCGGGTCGGGGTGCTGAGCAGGGCCGGCCAGACCCGGTGGCCGGCCGACACCGTGACCCCGGTTCCCGGCGGATGGTCGGTGCGCTTCGAGCGCCCGGTCACCGCGGCGGGGCTCGTGGTCCAGGGTCCGGGTGGCGCCGTCTCGGACACCTCGAGCGTGGCCGCGGTGGGTGGCGGCCGGTGGGCCTTCGACGGACCGCTCCAGGACGCCCTGGGCACCCCGGGCTGGGCCTACGTGGGCAACTGGCGGCAGTTCAGCCAGTTCCGCCACCCGGCCGGCCCCCCTCCGGTCTGGGTGGTCGGCTCGGCCCTCGACGCCTCGGTCCGCCAGGTCCAGGTGACCGACTGGGGGACCGAGGTGGACCGGGTCCGGGCCCGGCGCCCGGTGCTGGTGGTGCGCAGCGAGGCCTACGCGGCCGGCTGGCGGGTGGAGGCGGTGCCGGCCGCCGGCGGGGCCCCCCGCAATCTGGCGGTGGTCCCGGTGGGCCTGGTCCAGGGGGTCCGGGTCCCCCCCGGGACCTGGACCCTGACCTTCCTCTACCGACCCGGGGGCCTCGACGCCGGCCTGGCCGCCTCGTCGGCCGGCCTGGTCGCGCTGGTGGGCGCCGGGGGGGTGGCCCTGGCCCGCCGCCGCCGGTCCCGCCGGGGGCCGGGGCCCGAGGGGGCGGGAAGTTAGGGTGCAGCCATGCTCCGGGTAGGCGTCGTCGGCGCCGGTGGCCGCATGGGCCAGGAGGTCTGCCGGGCCGTGATCGCGGCGGACGGGCTGGAGCTGGTCACCGCGGTCGACCCCAACCTCGCCGGCATCGACCTGCGCCAGGTGCTGGGCGGCGGGGTGCCGGACCTCCACGCCTCGGGCCGCATCGAGGCCCTGGCCGATGACGGGGCCGAGGTGGCGGTCGACTTCACCGTGGCCGAGGCGGCCCGGCAGAACCTGGCCTGGTGCGCCGGGAACGGGGTCCACGCGGTAGTGGGCACCACCGGTCTCACCGACGAGGACATGGCCACTCTCGGTTCCCTCTTCGACGGCGGCCGGGCCAACGCCGTGGTGGCGGCCAACTTCGCCATCGGGGCGGTCCTCTTGATGCGGTTCTGCGCCCTGGCCGCCCCCTTCATGGAGGGGGTCGAGGTGGTCGAGCTGCACCACGAGGCCAAGCGCGACGCCCCCTCGGGTACGGCCATGCGCACGGCGACCGCCATCGACGAGGCCCGCCGGCGGGCCGGTCTGGGCCCGCTGCCGGCCGACCCCACGACCGAGCACGTGCTGGCCGGGGCCCGGGGCGGCGAGGGGCCCGGCGGGATCCGGATCCATTCGGTCCGGCTGCCCGGCCTGGTGGCCCACCAAGAGGTGCTCTTCGGCGCGGTGGGCCAGACCCTGAGCATCCGCCACGACGCCACCGACCGGCGGTCGTTCATGGCCGGGGTGCTCCTGGCCGTGCGCCAGGTGCCGGGCCGGCCCGGGCTGACGGTCGGTCTCGACCCGCTGCTCGGGTTCTGAGGTGGCCGGGCCCGGGCCCGAGGCCGTCCGCCAGGGAATCCTGGTGGCCACCTACGCCTGCGTCGCCCGCTGGGGCCTGTCCAAGACGACGGTCGAGGACGCCGCCCGGGAGGCCGGGGTCTCCCGGGCCACCGTCTACCGCTACTTCCCGGGTGGGCGGGACGAACTCATGAGCGCCGTGGTGTCGTGGGAGTACGCCCGCTTCTTCACCCGCCTCTACGAGGAGGTCCAGTCGGCCGCCTCGCTCGAAGAGGTGATGGAGCGGGGGCTCTCCTTCGCCGGGCGGGCCATCAAGGAGCACGAGGTGCTGCAGCGGATCCTCCAGACCGAGCCCGACGTGCTGCTGCCCCGGCTGACCACCGAGGCCCAGAGCACCCAGGAGCTGGTGGCCGCCTTCCTCGTCCCCTACCTGACCCGGCACGAACTGGCCCCCGGCGTCGTGCTGGCCGAGGCGGCCGACTTCCTGGCCCGGATGGTGCTGTCCTACATCTCGTCCCCCGGCCGCTGGGACCTCGACGACCCCTCCCAGCTGGCCCGGCTGGTGCGGGCCGAGCTGCTGGCCGGCATCGTGCCCCCGGCCGCCCGGGGCGCCTGAGCCGGGCCCCGGACCGCGGCGTGGCGCGACTCAGCGCCGGCCCAGCACCTCGACGTGGAGGATGGCGACATGGGCGTCGGGGGCCTCGGCCCAACGGTGCCAGGCCCCGGCCAGCGCCGCCAGCTCGTCGGGGTCGCTCAGGCCGTAGGCGACGGCCTGGTCGGCGAAGGACGAGAACCGGACCCGGTCCGCCCACAGCTCCCCCCACCACCGCCGGCGCTCGGGATCGGCGAAGGTCCAGGCCGAGCTGGTGGCCACCAGATCGCTGAACCCGGCCCGCCGGGCCCATCCGAGCAGGTGGCGTCCGGCGTCGGGCTCGGCCCCGTTACGCCGGGTGACCTGGTGGTAGAGCTCGAGCCACCGGTCGAGCAGGGGGTCGTCGGGGGACCAGGCGAAGGCGGCGTAGTCACAGTCGCGCACGGCCAGGATCCCCCCCGGGCGCAGCACCCGGCCCATCTCGGCCAGCGCGTCGACCGGGCGGGTCAGGTGCTGGAGCACCTGGTGGGCGTGGACCACGTCGAAGGAGGAGTCGTCGAAGGCCAGCCGGTAGACGTCACCGGTGGCGAAGCGCAGGTTGGTCACCCCGCGGCGCCGCCCGAGCTCGGCCGCCGACCCGACGACGGCCGGGGCGGCGTCGATCCCCACCACCCGGCCCGGGGCCACCCGGCGGGCCAGGTCCACGGTGATGGTGCCCGGCCCGCAGCCCACGTCGAGGAGGTCCTGGCCGGCCTCCAGGGCGGGGAGCAGGTAGGCGGCGGAGTTCTCGGCCGTGCGCCAGGTGTGGCTGCGCAGGACCGATTCGTGGTGGCCGTGGGTGTAGACGTCGCCCATCGGCCCATGATGCCAGGCAGGCCGGGAGCCCCTGCCGGGGTTGTTGACAATGAGACAAAATCCGCCGTACTGTTTCACCGATGCCCGACGCCGGACTCCACCTCGTGACGGCCACCGGCCCGGTCACCGACCGGGGGACCGGGCCGACCGGGGCCGGGGCCGACCTGGGGGTGGTCAGGCACCTGGGCACCGACGACCGGTCCACCCAGCGGATCCGGGTGGTCGACGCCGCCCTGCGCTGCCTGACCCGGCAGGGGACGAACAAGACCACGGTCGACGACATCGCCCGGGAGACCGGGATCTCGAGGGCCACCCTCTACCGGGCCTTCCCCGGGGGCAAGGAGGCGGTGCTCGACGCCGTCGTCGAGACCGAGGTGGCCCGTTTCTTCTCCGCGTTGGCGGTGGCGTTGGGCGAGGCCCACGACCTCGAGGACGTGCTGGTGGCCGGGATCGTGGAGGCGGCCCGACGGCTGTCGGCCCACGGGGCCCTCCGGTACCTGTTCGAGCACGAGCCCGAGGTGATCCTCCCGCACCTGGCCTTCGCCGAGATGGACAGCGTGCTCCTCACGGCGAGCGCCTTCACCGCACCCTTCTTCGGCCGGTGGCTCGATCCCGACCAGGCCACCCGGGCGGCGGAGTGGGCCGTGCGCATCGTGGTCTCCTACCTCTCGTGTCCCTCCGAGGGCTGCGACCTGACCGACCCCGCCGACGCCCGGCATCTGGTCGGCACCTTCGTGATCCCCGGGATCCAGGCGCTCCGGGCGAGCGGGGCGCCTGGCGGCACCCGGCCCCCACGGCGGACCACGGGGGGCCCAGGGCGACCCCCCAGCACCGACGAACCCCCCAGCATCGACAAACCGAGCAGCACATCCACCCAGAGCACACCCAAGGGAGCGCCAGAGCCATGACCACCGTCGACAATCAGCGGGACCGGATGCGGAGCAACGCAGAGCTCATCGGCCGCGACGGCATCAACGACTTCGAGGCCGTGCTGGCCGTGGTCGGCCGCCAGGAGTCCGACGGGCGCCACCTGGTGACCGACAACTGCCAGGCCGAGTTCACCTGGGACTATGAGAAGGGCAGCCGGGCCCAGCTCGACAAGCTCTACGAGAAAGCGAAGAAGGCGCAGTGGAACGGCCAGACCGACCTGCCCTGGGAGACCGAGGTCGACCAGGAGCGGGTGGTCATGGCCAACGCCGAAGCGAACAACGACGCCATGCGGTGGGCCAACACCGACTACACCGGGACCGCCCTCGAGAAGTGGGACGACAAGGACTGGCTCCGGTTCGGGATCGAGAACCAGAACTGGCTGCTGTCCCAGTTCATGCACGGTGAGCAGGGGGCGCTCCTCTGCACGGCCAAGATCGTCGAGACGGTGCCGTGGATCGACGCCAAGTACTACGCCGCCACCCAGGTGGTGGACGAGGCCCGCCACGTCGAGGTGTTTTCCAAGTACCTCGACGAGAAACTGTCCGGCCACTACCCGCTGAACGGTCATCTCGGCCTGCTCCTCGACGAGATCATCAGCGACTCGCGCTGGGACATGACGTACCTGGGCATGCAGATCATGGTGGAGGGCCTGGCCCTGGCGGCCTTCGGGTTCATTCACGCCATGACGACCGAGCCGCTGCTCAAGAAGCTGCTGCGCTACGTCATGGCCGACGAGGCCCGTCACGTCGCCTTCGGGGTGCTGAGCCTGAAGGAGTACTACGCCGACCTCTCGGCTCCCGAGCTGCGCGAGCGCCAGGAGTTCGCCTTCGAGGCGGCGATCCGGATGAAGGACCGTATGCTGATGCAGGAGATGTGGGAGCGCCTCGAGGTGCCCCAGTCCGACGTGCTCAAGATCGTCTCGCAGGCCCCCGAGCGCGACGACTTCCAGATCCTGCTGTTCTCCAAGATCGTCCCCAACCTCAAGAAGCTGGGACTGCTCGACGCGGCCGACGGGTGGTTGCGGGCGAAGTTTACCGAGATGGGCGCCATCGCCTTCGAGGACCTCGAGGACACCACCCAGGACGAGGACGCCTTCGCCGACGGCTCGCCGGCCGACCGCCAGGTCACCTGACCGCAGGCGGCGCGGCGGCCCGGCGGCCGGGCCCGCACGCCGGGGGCCCGGCGGGGCTGCTGGTAACGTACGGGCCGATGACGCGGCGCGACCAACCACCCCGGTTCGGCGCGGTGGTGACGGCGATGGTCACGCCGTTCGACGTCGAAGGGGCCCTGGATCTCGACATGGCGGCCGCCCTGGCCCGCTGGCTGGTCGACCACGGCAGCGACGGGCTCGTGGTCGGCGGCACCACCGGCGAGGGGCCGGTCCTGAGCGACACCGAGCGGACGGACCTCTGGCGGGCGGTGGCCGAGACGGTGACGGTGCCGGTCATCGCCGGGAGCGGGAGCAATGACACGGCCCACTCGATCCGCCTGACGGCGGCGGCCGAGACGGCGGGCGCCGACGCGGCCCTGATCGTCACCCCCTACTACAGCCGGCCCTCCCAGGAGGGACTCCGTGGCCACTTCGGGGCGGTGGCCGGCTCGACGTCACTGCCGGTCATGCTCTACGACATCCCGGTGCGCACCGGCCGCCGGATCTCGTGCGACACCATGGCCCGGTTGACCGCGGAGGTCCCCAACATCGTGGCCGTCAAGGACGCCACCGGCGACCCGGCCGGAGCGGCCCGTCTCTTGAACCACACCCCGCCGTCATTCGAGCTCTACAGCGGCGACGACGCCCTGACCCTGCCCCTGCTGGCGGTGGGCGCGGTCGGCGTCGTCAGCGTCGCCGCACACTGGGTCGGGCGGGAGATGGGCGAGATGATCGCCGCCTACGTCAAGGGCGACGTGGAGGGTGCCCGGCACGCCAACGCCCGCCTGGTGGAGTCCTACCGCTTCGAGTCCACCGACGAGTTCCCCAACCCGCTTCCGGCCAAGGCCGCCTGTCGGGTCCAGGGCCTGGCCGTCGGCCAGTGCCGGCCGCCAATGGGTGCGGCGCCCCCCGAGCTCGAAGGCGAGGTCCGCCGCATCCTCACCCGGCTCGGGCGGACGACCGACGGCGGCCCGGTTGCCTGATCAGGGCAAGGGCAAGCGCAACGCCGACCGCCCCGACGCTGCCCCGGGCGCCCCGGGCGCCCCGGGTGGTGGCGGGTCGTCGCGCAACCGCCCGAAGCAGGGCCGGCGCAAGGGCGCCGAAGCCGGGGCCGCCGGCGCCAAGGGTGGGGGCGCCAAGGGTGGCGCCGACAGGGACCCCAAGGGCGGGGGCAAGGGCCCCGACCCGGAGCGGGCCGGGGCGCCCGGGCGACGTCCGGGGCGCCCCGACGACGGCGCCGCCCCGGTCCGGATCACCTTCCTCGGGGGTCTGGGGGAGATCGGGCGGAACTGCGCCTGTATCGAGATCGACGGCCGGATCCTGGTCCTCGACTGCGGGATCATGTTCCCCGACCCCGACATGCCCGGGGTGGACCTGGTCCTCCCCGACTTCACCTACCTCCGCGAGAACGCCAGCCGGGTCGACGCGGTCGTCCTGACCCACGGGCACGAGGACCACACCGGCGGCCTGGCCTTCTTGTTGCGCGACCTCTCGTTGCCCATCTACGGCTCGGAGCTGACCGTCGGACTGGCCCGTAACCGGATCGACGAGGCCGGGCTGTCCGACCGGACCGAGTACATCGCGGTGGCCGACGGGGAACGGCGGCGTATCGGGCCCTGCGACGTGGAGTTCATCCCGGTCACCCACTCGGTGCCCAACGCCTTCGCCATCGCCTTCCACACCCCCCAGGGGATCATCCTGCACTCGGGCGACTTCAAGCTCGACCTCCAGCCGGTGGACGGACGGCGCACCGACCTGGCCCGCATCGGCGCCCTGGCCGCCGGCCCGGGGATCCGGTTGCTGCTCTCGGACTCGACCAACGCCGAGGAGCCGGGCTTCACCGCCTCTGAGTCCACCGTCGGGGTGACCATGCGACGGGTGTTCACCTCCCGGCCCGGCCGGCGCTTCATCGTCGCCTGCTTCGCCAGTCACATCCACCGGATCCAGCAGGTGGTCGACGCGGCGGTGGCCAGCGGGCGGCGGGTGGCCACCCTCGGCCGTTCGATGGCCAAGAACGTCGACTTGGCGATTCGGCTCGGACTGCTCGAGGTGCCCGACCACACCCTGGTCGACATCGAGGACATCGACGCGCTCCCCCCCGGCGAGGTCTGCGTCATCTCGACCGGCTCCCAGGGGGAGCCCATGTCCGCCCTTTCGCTGATGGCCACCGGCGACAACAAGTGGCTCAGGATCGAGGACGACGACGTGGTGGTGATCAGTGCCCACCCGATCCCGGGCAACGAGTGGTCGGTGGGCCGGGTCATCGACGACCTGCACCGCCGGGGGGCCGAGGTGGTCCACTCCGGCGCCGAGGCGGTCCACGTGAGCGGCCATGCCCGCCAGGGCGAGCTCCGGACCCTGATGTCGGTGGCCCAGCCCGAGTCCTTCGTGCCGGTCCACGGCGAGTACCGGCACATGGTCCACCACGCCGGGCTGGCGGTCTCGATGGGCATCCGCCCCGACCAGGTGCTCCTGTGCGAGGACGGCGACGCCGTGCGCCTCGACCACCAGGGCCTCCGGCGGGACGGCACCGTCCCGGCCGGCTACGTCTACGTGGACGGCACGGTCGGCGACATCGGCCACGGCGTGCTCCGGGACCGCAAGATGCTGGCCGAGGAGGGGGTGGTGATGGTGGTGGCCACGGTCGACCTCCACACGCGCCGGCTGAGCGGGATGCCCCAGATCGCCACCCGGGGATGGGTGCACGCCCCCGAGGCCGAGGCCCTGCTGGGCGAGGCCAGCCAGGTGGTGGCCGACGCCCTCACCCAGGCCATGGCCGACGGGGCCCACGACGTGGAGGTCCTCAGCCGCCACGCCCGCAAGGCGCTCGGCCGCCTGGTCGGCGACCGGACCCGCCGCCGGCCGATGATCGTGCCGGTGGTCCTGGTCGTCTGATCCGGGCCGGGGCCGACCGGCCTCAGTCGCCCGTCGGCTCCCCGTGGGCGGCGTTGGCCACGCCCAACCGCCAGTAGGGCTTGGCCGAGAGCCGCTCGGGGGCCAGGCCCCGCCCGGCCAGGGCCGCCCGGGCGGCGGCCACCACCCGTAACTCGGCCGCCAGGTAGGCGTGGGGCCGCTCTCCGGGCACCACCCGGTCGGCCGCCGCCTCGACCAGCAGGCCACTGGTCCCCGGCGGGTCACCGCCCCGTTCGAGCCAGGTCACCTCCACCGTCGCCCCGGCCCCCACCGTCGGCTCCCGTCGCTCCTCGGGCCCCGCTACCTCCAAGAAGGCGGCCGCCTGGGCGCCTGGCGCCAGGGCGGCCAGTAGGGCGAAGGTGGCCGGGATGCCCGACTCGTCGGCGAAGAAGAGGTGGGCGTCCGCCCCGGGGTCGAGGGTCACCCTGCCCCGGGGGCCGATGGCCTCGAGCCGGTCGCCCGGCCCGGCGACAGCGGCCCAGTGCGCCCCCGGGCCATCGCCGTGCACCACCATCTCGAGGTCGAGGATCCCGGTCGCCGGTTCGAGTCGGGCGATGGTGTAGCGGCGCCGGAAGACCTGACCCTCGGCGTCGGGCACCCCCAGCATCAGATCCTGGCCCGGCTGGTGGTCGAGGGCCCCCAGCCCGGGTGCGGTCAGCCGGATGCGCCGCATGGCCGGGGTGAGCCGACCGGCGTCGGTGACCGTGAGGTCCCACGCCGCCACCCCCGGGAGCCGCTCGAGCAGGGCCGAGGTCTCGAGGCGGGCGCCCCGAACGTCGACCGGGTCCCCCGGGTCGCCGGACCGGCCGCGTCCGCTCGCGCTCACGCCGCCTCGGTCCCGAGCGGGGAGGCGGGCAGGCCCGGGGCTGGCGTCTCGGCCGCGACCCGGCCGCCCAGCCGGGGCACGATGAAGGCGGCCACGAAGGCCACCGCGGTGAGGGCGGCGGCCACCGAGAAGGCGTGGGCATACCCGCGGGCGAGTGCCGCGTCGACCGAGACCGGGGGGCGCGAGGTGAGCAGGGTCTTGGTCCGGGCGGTGGCCACGGTGGCCAAGGCGGCCAGCCCGATCGATCCGCCGACCTGGCGCGAGGTGTTGAGCACGCCCGAGGCCAGTCCCGCCTCGGCCTGGACCACCCCGGCCGTCGCCGCGTGGGCCAGCGGGGTGAACAGCAGGCCCAGGGCGAGGGCGATGGCGGTGCCCGGTCCGAAGACGGCGCTCCAGTAGCCGCTGGTCGCCTGGATCTGGGAGAGCCACAGGAAGCCGGCGGTGGCCAGCAGGGTGCCCACGAAGAGCAGGGGCCGGACCCCGGTGCGGGCGAGCAGCCGCGAGCTCGTCTGGGCGCCCACGATGATGGCCAGGGCCATCGGCACGAAGGCCAGCCCGGCCCGCAGCGGTCCGAACCGGAGCACGTTCTGCATGTAGAGCGACAGGAAGTACCACATCGAGAAGAAGGCCGCCCCGACCAGGAACATGACGATGTTGGATCCCGAGACCGATCGGGACCCGAACAGGCGCAGCGGGACCAGGGGCTCGCTCGCCACCCGCGCCTGGAGGAAGAGGAACACCCCGAGCAGGGCGGCCGCGATGGCCAGGGTGATCAGGGTGCGGGCCGAACCCCACGGGTAGACGTCGGTGCTGACGATGGCGTAGGCGAGGGTGGCCAACCCGGCGGTGACGGTGACCGCCCCGGCCACGTCGAGCCGGGGCTTGGACCCCGTGCGGCGCAGCTCGGGCAGGTAGGCCAGCGCGGCGGCCATGGCCACCGCCCCGATCGGCACGTTGATGAAGAGCACCCAGCGCCAGTTCAGCTCGGCCGTCAGGATGCCGCCCAGGATCGAGCCCACCGCACCCCCGGCCCCGGCCACCGCGCTCCACGCCCCCAGGGCCTTGGGCAGTCGGCTTCCGCTGAAGGTGGTGACGATGATGGTCAAGGTGGCCGGCGACAGGAAGGCGCCCCCGATGCCCTGGGCCGCCCGGGCGGCGGTGAGCCACGCCGAGTTCTGGGCCAGACCGCCGAGCAGGCTGGCCCCGACGAACAGGGCCATGCCGAACAGGTAGACCCGGCGCCGGCCGAAGATGTCGGCGGCCCGGCCGCCGAGCAAGAGGAACCCGGCGAAGGTGAGGACGTAGGCGTTGACCACCCACTGCAGGCCGGTGGCGCTGTAGTGGAGGTCGCGCCCGATCGACGGCAGGGCCACGTTGACCACCGAGACGTCGAGCACCACCATGAACTGGGCCACGCAGGCGATGGCCAGGATGACCCAGTCCGGCGCGTGGCGCCGGGCGGTGGCCGGGGGCGGGCTCATCGATCCGGGTCTAGCGCAGGGACGGCCCGGGGCGTGACGCTCAGGGCCCGAGGACCCGTAGGGCGTGGACCGGCAGGTTCCGGGCCACCCAGAAGGCGGCGGTGGTGACGACGAAGGCGATCAGCACCCAACGCCTGGTCGGGATGCGCCAGAGACGGGGGCCGCCGAGCGTGTCGAGGGTCCAGGCGAACCACGCCCAGACCAGCAGCGGCAGCAGGACCATGAGCAGCGGGTTGCGGCCGAAGGCGGCGCCGGGGTCGCCGTGGAAGAGGGAGTGCAGGGCCCGCGACGAGCCGCACACCGGGCACCACAGCCCGGTCAGCTCGTGGAAGGGGCAGGGCGGGGTCTGGCCCCGGTAGGGGTTGAGCACCGCCGCGGTGGCGCACATCCCGAGCGCGCCGGCGGCCACGGCGGCCGGGCCGGCCCACGGGGGGAGCCGGGCGACCAGCGGTGCCTCGGCGGTTGTCGTTGCCATCGGGTCTCCGGTCGTCGCCGGGCAATCGGCCCGGCGTGGGACCGAAGCACGCTACCAGCGCGTTCACAGGAGCCGGAGTTGTTCGCCCCGGCCCCGGTGGGCACCCGCCGGGTGGCGGGCCGCCCCCGCCTCGGGGCCGTCGGCCACCCCGTCGCCCCCGACGAACCGGCGTCGGGTGTCGGGGTGGCCGGTGGTGGTGACCGGTGGCCCCGGCCGGGACCGGCGGGCCACCGCCGCCATGACGCGGTCCGTGCTGACCCCGGCCACCAGGGCGCTGAGGCGGGCCTGTTCGGCCCGGGGCTGGTACGCGCCCCGCCCGAAGCGCTCGTCGTAGAGGGGGACCAGGTCGGGTCGGCAACGGGCCAGCCAGCCCATGAAGTGCTGGCGGACCCCCGGGCGCAGGTGGAGGGCGACGGCCGAGACGGAGATGGCCCCAGCCTCCCGGCACGCCTGGGCGAGGAGGCGGACCTGGTCGTCGCCGTCGGACAGTCCGGGCAGCACCGGGGCCACCAGCACACCGCAGGGGATCCCGGCCTCGCTGAGGCGGCGCACGGCGGCCAGTCGCTGGTCCGGTGGTGGCGTGCCGGGCTCGGTCAACCGCCAGACCTCGCGGTCGAGGGTGCCGATGGAGAGGCTGACGTGGACGGCGGTGCGGCGGGCGGCGTCGGTGAGCGCCTTGAGGTCCCGGAGGACCAGGGTCGACTTGGTCAGGATGCTGAACGGGTTGCGGGCCTCGCTTAGGGCGCCGATGATCCCCCGGGTCAGGTGGTACTTGCCCTCGGCCGCCTGGTAGGGATCGGTGTTGGTGCCCATGGCGATGTGCTCGCCGCCCCAGCGAGAGGCCCGCAGCTCGGCCCGCAGCCGCTCCACCGCGTTGACCTTCACCACGATCTTGGTCTCGAAATCCTCACCGATCCCGAGACCCAGGTAGTCGTGGGTCGGCCGGGCGAAGCAGTAGGTGCAGGCGTGCGAGCAGCCGCGGTAGGCGTTGATCGTGTGGCGGAACGGCATGCCCGAGGACTCCGGGACGGTGTTGATGATGCGCCGGGCATTGACGTGGAGGAACTCCAACCCCCGGTACTCGCCGGTCCCGACGTGGCGCTCCAGCGCCGTCTCGTCGGGGAAGAGGGCGGCCGGGACGTCCTCGTCGGCCAGCCGCCATCGGATCGGGCGGCGGGGATCGGCGGCCACGACCCCCCAGTATAGCGAACATGTGTTCGTAGGGCGATCGGGGCACGACCGAGCCCGCGGCGGAACCGGTGACCTGCCAGGCTGTCGGGCGCACCCACGCCAGGGGGTCCGGGTGGGCGGTGCGTGGTCGGCGTGGGTAGGCACCGGCCCCGGCGAGCGACGCCGGTGTTCCGAGCAAAGGGGGTTGGGATGGCAGGGCACATCGACCGACGGTCGTTTCTGGCGGGTGGGGCGGCGCTGGCCGGCGGGCTGGCCCTGGGGGCCCAGGTGCTGGAGGAGGGCGGCGCCGGTGCCGTCCTCACCAACGGGCCCGGCCGCAACGGGGTGGGGGCCGGCCGTCCCAGGCGGGGGGGCTCGCTGACCATCGGGGTCAACGCCGAGGAGCAGGGGTTCAACCCGGCCACCGGGCGCTTCGACAACACCGGTTTCATGTACGCCCGGACGGTCTTCGACCCGCTTGCGGTGGTGACGGCCAAGGGGAACGTGGTGCCCTATCTGGCCCAGTCGGTCACCCCCAACGCCGACTACACGGTGTGGACGGTCACGGCCCGCCCCGGGATCACCTTCCACGACGGTACCCCGCTCGACGGCGCGGCGCTGGTACAGAACCTCGCCGCCGTCTACAACTCGGCCCTGACCGGCATCGCCCTCAAGCCGATCATCGCCAGCTACCGCCAGAGCGGCCCGCTCTCGATGCAGGTGACCACCCGGCACCCCTACGTCACCTTCCCCTACGTCCTGGCCGAGTCTCAGGTCTCCTACATCGCCGCCCCCTCGATGCTCAACGCGCCAAACGGCGGAACGGCCAACCCGGTGGGCACCGGACCCTTCAAGTTCGTCGAGTGGGTGCCCAACAGCCACTTCACGGCCACCGCCTACCCCCACTACTGGCGACCGGGCCAGCCCTACCTGAGTTCGGTGACCTTCAAGCCCCTCCCCGACGCGAACGCCCGGGCCGAGGCGCTCCAGAGCGGCGAGGTCGACATGATCCACACCGACGAGCCCCAGCAGATGCTCCAGTTCCGGGGCAACCGTTCCTGGTCCTACGCGGACAACAGCGGAGCCATGATCGGATCGCCGACGTCGAACTGCGTGATGCTCAACCTGGCTAAGCCGCCCTTCAACAACAAGGCGATGCGCGTTGCTGTGGCCAAGGGCCTCAACCGGGACCAGATCTCCAAGGTGATCGAACTCGGGGTGAACGCCCCGTCGACCGGCTTGTTCCAGCCGGGGTCCCCGTACTACAAGAAGACGACCTACCCCGCCTTCGACCCCGCCGGGGCCAGGAGCCTGGTGCGCCAGATCGCCCAGCAGACCGGCAAACCGGTGACCTTCACCCTCAACACGCTGGCCGCCCCCACGACGATCCGCGCGGCCCAGTTCGTCGAGCAGGCGATGGGCAACATCGGGATCACGATGAAGATCGCCGAGTTCGACCAGACCACCATCATCAACAACGCCCTCTTCGGGTCGTTCCAGGCGACCGAGTGGATGCAGTTCGGGGCGACCAGCCCCGACCTCAACTACGTGTGGTTCTCGACGACGACCGAGAATGCCAATGGACTGTCGATCAACATGGCCCGCAACCTCGACCCGCGCATCGAGTCGGCCATGCTCACCGGGACCGAGTCGCCCAACCTGACGGCCCGGATCGCCGCCTTCGGGAGTGTGAACGAGTACCTGGCCCAGGACCTGCCCTATCTGTGGACCACCCGGGCGACCTGGGCCCTGGTCTCCAAGCCCACCGTCATGAACTGGAACCGGCCGACCGCCCCTGACGGGACCCCGACCCTCGCCAACAACGAGGGGGTCTGGTGGCTCAACCAGATCTGGATCGCCTAGCGGACTCGAACGGGCGGCGTCGCTGGTCGCAGCGGGCCCCGTCCGGCCTCGGCGGGGAACCCCGGTCACCCCGGGCCGTGCCGGGGCGCGGTGGTCGTGACCAGCAATTCTCGCCCGGGGGGCGTCCCCCGGAGCGTCGCGGCCCGGCAGTAGCCTTCTGCCTACTGTGGTGACGACCAAGCGCCGACCGGCGACGAAGCGCCCCCCGGCCCGGTCCGCACCGAAGTCGAGGGGCAGCGCCTCGGTCCGCTCGAGAGCCAAGACCGCCCCGTCCGGCGGCCGGGGTGCCGAGGCGTCGTCGGGCATCTTCAGCGATCACCGGGCCGACCTGTGGGCCATCGGGCTGGTGACCGTGGGCGTCCTGCTGGCCCTGGCCCTCTACGGGGCGGCGGCCGGTTCGGTCGGTACCGGGGTGGACAAGGCGCTGGGTGCGGTCGTCGGTTGGACCCGCTACCTCCTCCCGCCGGTCTGCGTCGGTTCCGGCGTGCTGATCATCGCCGGGCGCCGCCGCCCGGACCCGATCCGCGCCGGCATCGGGGCCGGGCTCGGACTCGTGGCGGTCTCCGGCCTGGCCGAGCTGGCCGGCGGGAGCCCCAAGATCACGGCGCCCACCGCCGACCTGAGTGCGGCCGGGGGTTGGGTGGGGGCGGCGGTCGGCCGGCCCCTGCAGCTGGGCCTGGGATCCGCCGGCGCCGTGGTCGTGCTGGTGGCCCTGGCCTTCGTGGGCGTCGTCCTGTCCACCGGGGTCTCCCTGGGTGCCCTGGGCCGGGGCCTGGCCGTCGGGGCCACCGCGGTCGGCCGAACCCTGACCTCGTGGTGGGCCGGTGGTCGGATTGACCAGTCCGCGCCCGACGACCAGCCCGTCGACGACACCGGCGGGGCCGACCGGGCGATCGACCCGCCGCCCTGGCCGGCTGTCGAAGGACCCGACGTCATGGCCGACACCGGCCAGACCCCGGCCGTCCCGATCGACCCGCCGACTGTCGCCGATCCGAGCGAGGAGAAGGCCCCCCCCGCCCCCGACGCCAGGGCGGCCCGGCCGGATCCCCCCATCGCCCCGGCCGGGGAGTGGCAGCTCCCCGAGCTGAGCCTGCTCAAGCGTTCGGGGGCCCAGCGGCACGACGAACACCAGCTGGCATTGGCCGGCGAGGCCCTGGTGGCGTCGCTCGGGGCCCACGGGGTGGACACCCGGCTGACCGGACGGACCGTCGGTCCCACGGTGACCCGCTACGAGCTCGAGCTCGGCCCGGGGGTGAAGGTCGCCCGGGTGACCAGTCTCTCGAAGGACATCGCCTACGCGATGGCGTCGCCCGACGTGCGCATCCTGGCTCCGATACCGGGGAAGTCGGCCATCGGGGTGGAGGTTCCCAACCGGCTACGCATGCTGGTGTCCCTCGGCGACATCCTGGCCTCGCCCGAGGCGGCGGCGGCCGACCATCCCCTCGAGGCCGCGCTCGGACGGGACATCGCCGGGCGTCCGGTGCTCGTGAACCTGGCCGATATGCCCCATGTCCTGATCTCGGGCGCGACCGGGGCGGGGAAATCGTCGTGCATCAACTCGCTGATCACGTCGGTCCTGATGCGGGCGACCCCCGACCAGGTGCGAATGATCCTGGTCGACCCCAAGCGGGTCGAGCTCGGCCAGTACAACGGGCTGCCCCACCTCCTGACCCAGGTGGTGGTGGACCCGAAGAAGGCGGCCAACGCCCTGGCCTGGGCGGTGAAGGAGATGGAGCGCCGCTACGACCTGCTGGCCGAATACGGGATGCGCGACATCACCGGGTACAACGAAGCCTTCGACGCCGGTGAGCTCGGGCCCCTGGGCGGCCCCTCGGTGCAGCGCCGGTCGGCCGAGGTGGCGGCCCGGGCCAAGATCGCCGCCGGGGGGGAGGGCGACGCCGGCGCCGACGACCCGCCGGACGCCGAGGAGCAGGGCGAGGTGGTCACCGACGACGGCGCCACCCCCGAGCGGCTCCCGTTCATCCTCGTCGTCGTCGACGAGCTCAACGACCTCATGATGGTCGCCGCCCGCGACGTCGAGGACTCGGTGTGCCGGATCGCCCAGATGGCCCGAGCGGTCGGCATCCACCTGGTGCTGGCGACCCAGCGACCCTCGGTCGACGTCATCACCGGCGTGATCAAGGCCAACATCCCGAGCCGCCTCGCCTTCTCGGTCTCGTCCCTGGCCGACAGCCGGGTGATCCTCGACCAGCCGGGCGCCGAGCGCCTCATCGGCAAGGGGGACATGCTCTTGTTGACCGCCTCGACCAGCGTCCCCCGCCGGATCCAGGGCCCGTGGGTCTCTGAGGCCGAGGTCCGCGCCGTGGTGGCCCACTGGCGTCGGCAGGGCCGCACGAGCGAACCGGCCGTGGGCATCGAGGGGGTCGCGGACCAGACGGGCGGGGTCGACACCACCGACGACGATGACGACGAGCTGCTCCCGGCCGCCTTGGACCTGGTCGTCCGGTCCCAGCTCGGCTCCACTTCTATGCTGCAGCGGAAGCTGCGGGTCGGGTTCGCGCGGGCGGGACGCCTGATGGACCTCCTCGAGCGACGGGGGGTCGTAGGCCCCTCCGAGGGATCGAAGGTGCGAGCGGTGCTGATGACGCCAGAAGAGCTCGACAGCCGCCCGCACTAGCCGGAGGAGCGCCAGTGCCGCCGAATGTGCCGCCCCCGGGGCCCGGCATCCCGGAACCGAACGTTGCCGTCCCGGCCGAGTCCCCGTTGGCCGTCGACGACCCGCTCGGTGACCCCCCCACCGGCGCCCCCGGTCCACCCGCCGCCCAGGTGTCCGAACGGTCGAGGCCGCCGCTCGCCCCGCCGGCGACCCGGGCCGATCTCCGCCGGTCGGCGCGTCGCCCCCGCCGGTCCCTCGCCCACCGGGCCGCGGTCTGGGCGGTCATCGTGGTGGTCCTGGCCGCGCTCGCCGGCGCCGGCGCCCTGGCCCACCGGCGCCTCTACGCCGCCCCCCCGCCGGCCACGGTGCTCCTCTCGGTCGCTCCCGCCGGTCCGGTGATCGACCCGGGCGCCGAGGCGGCGGCGGCGGCGCCCCTCCCCTGGCCGGTCACCGGCCAGGGGGCGGTCGCCATCCCGGCCGTCGGCTACTTGGCCCAGTCCGGACCCGAGCAACCGGTGCCGGTCGCCAGCATGACCAAGATCATGACCGGCTACCTGATCCTGCGTGACCATCCCCTGGCCCCGGGCCAGGCCGGCCCCGACATCACCATCACCCCGGCCGACGTCGGGTACTACGACCAGGACACGGTCACCGACCAGGCGAACGTCCCCCTCCAGGCGGGCGAGGTGCTGAACGAACGCCAGATGCTCGAGGGGCTGCTGATCCACTCGGCCAACGACTTCGCCGACTCCCTGGCCGTCTGGGACGCCGGCAGCGTCGAGGCCTTCGTGGCCAAGATGAACCTCGCGGCGTCGCAGTTGGGCATGGCCCAGACCCATTACGTCGACCCGAGCGGGTACCAGCCCCAGTCCCAGTCCACCGCGGCGGACCTCTTGAAGGTCGCCGCCGTCGCCCTGCAGGACCCGAACTTCGCCACCATCGTCACCATGAGCTCGGTGATCCTCCCGCTCGGCGGCCTCGAGGGGAGCTACACGCCGCTGCTGCCCGGCGAACCAGAGGGGAACCCGGCGGTGGTCGGGGTCAAATCGGGGTTCACGAACGCTGCCGGTGGCGGCGACGTGCTGGCCCTCCATCTGGTGGTCGGTGGTCGCCCGGTGCTCGTGCTCGCCGCGGTGACCGGCCAGGAGATGCCCGACGTCCTCACGGCGGCCGGCCAGGCCGCCTACGCGGTGGCCCTGTCGGCCGGCGCCCGGGTCGTGGCCACGGCCACCCCGCCGATCGGGACCGTCGTCGGTGCGGCCCGGGTGCTCGGGGCGACCGTGCCGGCGGTCACCACCGGCACGGGCTCGTTGGTGGCCTGGCCCGGCGACCGTCTCCAGCAGTCGGCCACCGCCGTGGGCCACCCGTCCGCCGGTGCGTCCGCCGGCACGCCACTCGGTTACGTCACCTACTCGATCGGCACCCAGCGCCTCGCCGTCGTGGTCCGGATCACCGCCGCCCTCCCCGTTCAGTCCCTGATCCAGCGCCTATTCTGAGTCCGTGCGCGCCCGGGCTCCAGCATCGGCGGCGAACCTCGGGCCAGGGTTCGACGCCCTGGCCCTGGCCCTTGACCGTTACGTCGAGGTGGAGGTGGAGCCGGCGTCGCGGCTGACCGTCCGCAGCGAGGGGGAGGGGGCGGGCCTCTCCGACGACGCCGGTCACCTGGCGGCCCGGGTGGCCATGGACGTGGCCGGGCACGACCGCCTGGCGATCACGGTGCGCTCCCAGATCCCGGTGGCCCGGGGCCTGGGCTCATCGGCCGCCCTGGCGGCGGCGGCGGCGGCGGCGGCCGGAGCCGAGGACCCCCTGGCGATGGCCGCCCGGGTCGACGGGCACCCCGAGAACGCGGCGGCGAGCGCGATGGGCGGCCTGGTGGTGGCCGGCACCGTGCGGGGCTCGGTGCGGGCCGTCCGGCTGGCGCTCGATCCGTCGCTGGTGTTCGTGCTCGCCGTGCCCGACCGGCCGCTGCCGACCTCCCGGGCCCGCCAGGCGTTGCCGGCCCAGGTGAGCCGCGAGGACGCAGCCTTCAACCTCGGTCGGATGGGGCTGCTCATCGCCGGGCTGGCCGATCACCGGCAGCTGACCCGCGAGGCGGCCGAGGACCGGCTCCACCAGGACTACCGCAGCCCCCTGTTCCCCGAGGCCCAGCGGGTGATGGCCGGCCTTCTGGGCGGCGGCGCCCTGGCGGCCTGCTGGTCCGGGGCGGGGCCGAGCCTGCTCGGGTTCTGTCTCGACGCCGACGCCGCCGGGGTGCGGGCGGCGGCGGTCGAGGCCCTGGCCGCCGCCGATGTCCCGGGCCGGGTGCTGGTGCTCCACGCCGACCTGCGGGGGTTGGTGAAGGGGGAGGGCGCCACCCTCCCTCCGCTCGGCGAGGAACCCGATCGGTCGGGGCCGTCGACGTCGGTCGAACCCGGTCCGGCGGCCGGCCGGGGTCCCGATGGGGCCCCGTTCGACTTCGGCTCGCAGGGTTGACGACGGGCACCGGACCCGGGGACCCGGGGGCCCGGTGGGCCGGTGGGGACCGGGCGGAGAGCCCAGATCCCGGGGCGTACACTCCGGGGGTGCCCCGCAAGTTCATGATCCGCACCTTCGGGTGCCAGATGAACGAGCACGACTCCGAACGACTGGCCGGCCTGCTGGTGGCCGACGGGCTGGAGGCGACCGACGACGTGGAACAGGCCGACGTGGTCGTCCTCAACACCTGCTGCATCCGGGAGAACGCCGACAACAAGCTGTACGGGCACCTCGGCCACCTCAAGTCCCTGCAGGAGGCCCGGCCGGGAATGCAGATCGCGGTGGGGGGCTGCCTGGCCCAGAAGGACCGGGAGCTGGTCCGACAGCGGGCCGGGCACGTCGACGTCGTGTTCGGGACCCACAACCTGGCCCGGGCGCCCGAGCTGCTCCGTCGGGCGGCGGTCGACGGGCCCCAGGTGGAGATCCTCGACGGCCCGGACCCCGACGCCGCCCCCGACCACCTGCCGGCGCTCTCGGCCGCCCGCGAGCTCCCCTACGCCGCCTGGGTCACCATCCAGACCGGCTGTGACAACTCGTGCGCCTTCTGCATCGTGCCGTCGGTCCGGGGCCCCGAGGTGAGCCGCCCCCTCGACGACCTGGTGGCCGAGGTGAGCGGGCTGGCGGCCCGCGGGGTGGTGGAGGTGACCTTGCTCGGGCAGAACGTCAATTCCTACGGCCGGGACATCACCCGTCGCCGGCCCCTGTTCGCCGACCTCCTGCGGGCGGTCGGGTCGGTCGAGGGGATCCGTCGGGTGCGCTTCACGAGCCCGCATCCCAAGGACCTGCGACCCGAGACGATCGCCGCCATGGCCGAGACGGCGGCCGTCTGCCCCCAGCTCCACCTCCCGCTCCAGTCGGGGAGCGACCGGGTGCTGCGGGCCATGCGCCGTGGCTACACGGCCGAGCGCTACCTGGCCCGGCTGGCCGACGCCCGACGGGCCATCCCCGACCTGGCGGTGACGACGGACGTGATCGTCGGCTTCCCCGGTGAGTCCGACGAGGACATGGAGGCGACCCTGGCCGTGGTGGCCGAGGCCGCCTACGACAGCGCCTACACCTTCATCTACTCGGCCCGGCCCGGCACCCGGGCCGCCGCCATGACCGGCCAGTTCGTCGAGCCCGGGATCGTCGCCGACCGCTTCGAGCGCCTCCGTACGGTGGTCGAGCGCTCGGCCCTGGCCCGGCACCGGGCCCGGATCGGCCGGACCGAGGAGGTGCTGGTGGAGGGGCCCAGCCGGCGCAACGACGCGGTGCTCACCGGCCGCAGCGCCCAGGGCAAGGCGGTGCACTTCGCCCCCGTGGGTCCGGCCCCGGGACCCGGGTCCTTCGCCGAGGTGTCGGTCGACGGCGCGGCACCGCACCACCTGACCGGGACCCTGGTGCAGGTGACGGCCCGGCCCCGTCACCGCACCCGGATCCCGGTCGCCGCCGGCTGACGGTCGGCGGGCCGTTGTGCCGGACCGGGCCGCTCCGCCGGTCGCCCTGGTGGGCACGACCGCGTCGGGCAAGTCGGCGGTGGCCCTGGGCGCCGCCCGGGCCCGGGCCGGCGTGGAGATCCTGGCGGTGGACTCGATGTCGGTCTACCGGGCCATGGACATCGCCACCGCCAAGCCGGACGCCCGGGCTCGGGCCGAGGTGCCGCACCACCTGATCGACCTGGTCGACCCGAGCGAGGAGTTCACCGTCGCCGACTACCAACGCCGGGCCCGGGGCGCCCTGGCCTCGGTGCGGGCCCGGGGGGGCCGGGCCCTCCTGGTCGGCGGGACCGGGCTCTACCTGCGGGCGGTGGTCGACGACCTGGCGCTGCCCGGCCGTTGGCCCGAGGTGGCGGCCACCTTGGAGGCCGAGGCCGACGGGCCGGGCGGGGTCCCGGCCCTCCACCGGCGCCTGGCCGCCCTCGACCCGGTGGCGGCCGGGCGCACCACGCCCACTAACCGGCGCCGGGTGGTGCGGGCCCTGGAGGTGACCCTCGGCTCGGGCTCGACCTTCTCGTCCTTCGGGCCCGGGCTGGGGTCCTACCCTCCGACCCGCTTCACCCTGGTCGGGCTCCCTTTCAACCCCGTCGCCGTGGACGCCGAGATCGCCGGGCGCTTCGGGCGCTGGCTGGACGGGGGCCTGGTGGCCGAGGTCGAGGGGTTAGCCCGACGCCCGGCGGGGCTGTCCCGCACGGCCCGCCAGGCGCTCGGCTACCGCGAGCTGCTGGCCCACGTCGAGGACGGGGCGCCGCTGGAGCGGTGCGTGGACGAGGCCGTCCGCCGGACCCGTGCCTACGCCCGCCGGCAGTGGGCCTGGTTCCGGCGCGACCCCCGCATCCGCTGGGTCGAACCGGACGAGGACCCGGTCGAGGTGCTCTCCGCCGCCCTGTGAGCTGGCCCGGGACCGGTGGGGCCGCATGGTCCGGGCGCCCGGGGTGCGAGACTGGGGGGGTGGCCGCGACCGACCGATCCTCGCTCAGGCTCTCCAAGCACGAGGGCGCCGGGAACGACTTCTTGGTGCTCGTCGACCCCGAAGGTCGCCTGACCCTGGGCCACGAGCTGGTGCGGGCCCTGTGTGACCGCCACCGGGGGATCGGCGCCGACGGGGTCATCGGGGTCGGGCCGGGGCGCGACGGGGCCGACCTCTCGATGGAGCTGCGCAACGCGGACGGGGCCCCCGCCGAGATGAGTGGCAACGGCATCCGTTGCCTGGCCCAGGCGGCGGTCGACGCCGGCCTGGTGGCGCCCCCCCGGTTCACCGTGGCCACCGCGGCCGGGGTGAAGTCCGTCGACTACCAGCCCGGGGAGCGGCCGGGGACGGGCCGGGCCAGCGTGGACATGGGGCCGGTCACCCTCGGCGAGGAGCAGCCCCAGGCGTGCAGCGACCGGCGGGCCCGGCGCGTGGACGTGGGCAACCCCCACCTGGTGCTCTTCGGACCGGACCCGGCCGGCATCGACGTCGGCGCGCTGGGACCCCGCATCGAGTCGGTGCACCCCGGCGGGATAAACGTGGAGTTCGTGGCTCTGGCCGACGGGGCCGACGCCCTGGTGCTCCGGGTCTGGGAGCGGGGGGTCGGCGAGACGCTGGCCTGCGGCACCGGCAGCTGCGCCGCCGCCGCCGCCGCCCACGACTGGGGGCTGGTCGGCCGCCGGGTGCTGGTCCACAACCCCGGCGGACCGCTGGAGGTGACGCTCGGGGAGAGTGCCGGCGACCCGGTGCGCCTGGCCGGCCCGGTGCGCAAGGTGGCCGACATCGGCCTCGAACCCCACTGGTTCTCGGAGCCGGCATGACGGCCCACCTCCCGGGCACCCTGATCGACCGGAGCTTCCGGGAGCGGATCGTGCTGGTCGGCGTGGTCCTCCCGGGTACCGACCCCGAGACGGTGGACGCGGCGCTGGACGAGCTGGCCCTGCTGGTGGACACCGCGGGGGCCGACGTGGCGGCCCGGGTGGTCCAGCGCCGGGACCGGCCCGACCCCGCCACCTACGTCGGCCGCGGCAAGGCGGACGAGCTGGCCGCCCTGTCGGTCGAGGTGGACGCCGACACGGTGGTGTTCGACGAGGAGCTCTCGCCGGCCCAGCAGCGCAACCTCGAGAAGATCCTCGGCCGTACCGCCATCGACCGCACGGCGGTGATCCTGGACATCTTCGCCCAGAACGCCCGCAGCCCCGAGGGCAAGGCCCAGGTGGAGCTGGCCCTGCTGCGCTACCGGCTGCCCCGGTTGCGGGGCCGGGGACTGGGCCTCAGCCAGCAGGCCGGTGGCATCGGCACCCGGGGCCCCGGTGAAACCCAGCTCGAGGTGGACCGGCGGCGCCTGGTCCGCCGGATGCACCGCCTCGAGTCCGACCTGGTCGCCGTCGAGCGGACCCGCGACGTGCAGCGCCGCTCGCGCCGTCGGGGCCGCCACCGCGAGCTGGCGCTGGTCGGGTACACCAACGCCGGGAAGTCGACCCTGCTCAACGCCCTGACCGACGCCGGGGTGCCGGCGGCCGACCGGCTCTTCGTGACCCTCGACCCCCGCACCCGGCAGCTCTCGCTCCCCGGCGGCGAGACGGTGCTGGTCACCGACACCGTCGGGTTCGTCCGCAAGCTGCCCCACGAGCTGGTCGAGGCCTTCCGCTCGACCCTGGACTCGGTGCGCCTGGCCGACCTGGTGGTCCACGTGGTCGACGGCGCCGCCCTCGACCCCGACGGCCAGATCGACGCCGTGCGCCTGGTGCTGGCCGAGATCGGGGCCAGCGACGTGCCCGAGCTGGTGGTGGTCAACAAGGCCGACCGTTCGACCGAGGCGGCCCGGCTGGCGGCGTCGATCGAGGGGGCGGTGTGCATCTCGGCCCGGACCGGTGCGGGCACCGACGACCTGCTCCGGGCGGTCGCCGACCGCCTGCAGGTGGCCGACCGGGTGGTCGAGCTGGTGATCCCCTGGGCCCGTGGCGACGTGCTCGCCGCCGTGCACCGGGAGGGCGAAGTGGTCGGCCAGCGGGCCGGGGACGAGGCGGCGACCCTGCAGGTCGTCCTCGACGACGCCGGCCGGGCCCGCTTCTCCGAATATGTGGTGGCATGACCGTGCCGGCGTCCTTCCAGCCGCCGCCCTACCCCTACGATCGCCTAGCCGATCTGCGGACCAAGGCCGAGGCCCTGCCCGGCGGGGTGGTCGACTGCTCGGTCGGGACCCCCTGTGACACCCCCCCGGCGTCGGTCATCCGGGCCCTGGCGGTTTCGGGGACCGAGCGGGGCTACCCGGCCTCGGCCGGCGGCCCGGGCCTGCGCCGGGCGGCCACCGACTGGCTGCAGCGCCGCTTCTCGGTGACGGTCGACCCGGGGGCGATCGCCGCCTGCGTCGGGACCAAGGAGCTGGTCGCCTCGGTGGCCCACCACCTGTACCTGCGGGACCCGGACCACGACACCGTGCTCTACCCGGCCGTTTCCTACCCCACCTACGCCATGGGGGCCACCCTGGCCGGGTGCCGGGCCGTGCCGGTCCCGCCGGTCACCCCCGACGGCAGCGGCCTCGACCTGGCTCGGGTCGACCCGGCCGACGCCGAGCGGGCCCTGGTCGTGTGGGCGAACTCGCCGGCCAACCCCACGGGGGGCCTGACCGACCTGGCGGCCGCGGCCGACTGGGGTCGCCAGCGCGGGGTGCCCGTCTTCAGCGACGAGTGCTATTGCGAGTTCACCTGGGACGGCCCGCCGCGCTCGGTGCTCCAGAACGGCCTGGCCGGGGTGGTCGCAGTCCATTCGCTCTCCAAGCGCTCCAACCTGGCCGGGGTGCGGGCGGGCTTCTACGCCGGCGACCCCGAGCTCGTCACCTACCTGCGCGACGTGCGCCAGCACGCCGGGCTGATGGTCCCCGGGCCGGTGCAGGCCGCCGCCGCGGTGGCCCTGGCCGACGACGCCCACGTGGCGGTCCAGCGGGATCGCTACCTCGAGCGCCTCGAGTTCCTGGCCGAGCAGCTGGGCATCCTCGGCTGCCCGGTCCCGCTCCCGGCCGGCGGCTTCTACCTGTGGGTGCCGGTGCCCACCCGGTGGCCCGACGCCTGGGCCATGGCCGCCGACCTGGCGGCGGCCGGCGGGATCCTGGTCAGCCCGGGCGACCTCTACGGACCGGCCGGCGCAGGGCACCTCCGCATCGCCGTGGTCCAACCGATGGTCCGGCTCCGGCTGGTGGTCGAGCGCCTGCACTCGGCGGGCTGGGCCGACTGACCGTCGCCGGCGGGTCCCCGGGCGCTCGCCCGGGCCTCAGTGGGCGGCCAGGGCGTCGTCCCGGTCGGCCAGGGCGGCGGCGGCCAGCCCCTGCATCGCCGGGAGCGTCGCCTCCTCCACCAGCACCCTGACCCCCCGGGAGCCGATGGACCCCTTGAACCGGAGCTTGAGGGGGATCCGGCCGTGCCTGGGGCGCCCGAAGTCGAGGGTCCCGAGGTCGGCGACCTGGTGGCGCCGCACCGAGCCCGAGGCCCCGACCACCTCGAGGTGGCCGTCGTCGTAGAGGCGGATCGAACCCTCCGGCCAGAGCGGCTCTTCGTGGGTCAGCATCCCGCTCCCTCCGTCACCCGATGGTTCCGAGGCTAGGGCGCCGCCGCCGGCCGGTGGGTGATGCGGCGGCGGCGCCCGACGGGCGGGTTAGCGTCCCGGGGCGTGGTCTCGGTGTCCCCGGAGCGGTTCGAGCAGATGGTGGCCGACGCCCTCGACTCGCTGCCCCCCGACCTCGGACGGGCCATGGACAACGTGGCCGTCGTGGTGGGGGACAAGGCCGAGGGCCGGCCGCTCTTCGGGCTCTACGAGGGGGTCCCGCTCATCCGTCGGGGCACCTACGCCGGGGCGGTCCCGGACCGGATCACCATCTACCAGGACACCATCTGCGAGCGCTGCACCACCGAGGCCGAGGTGGTGGCCCAGGTCCGAAAGACGGTGATCCACGAGGTCGGGCACCATTTCGGGCTCTCGGACGCCCGGCTGAAGGAACTCGGCTGGGCCTAGCGGTCGCTACGCTCTGGCGATGCCCGACCTCGAGTCGCAGATCGACGAGCTGTGGGCCCGGGCCGGTGAGCTCTCCCCGGCCGACGCCGACGCCGCGGCCACCGTCGAGGAGGTGATCGAGCTCCTCGACACCGGGCAGGTCCGGGTGGCCGAGGTGGGGTCCGACGGGGTGACCGTCGTCCACCAGTGGCTGAAGAAGGCCATCCTCCTCCTCTTCCGGCTCCGGTCCATGGAGACCCTGGAGGTCGGTCCCTTCGAGTTCACCGACAAGCTCCCCCTCAAGCACGACTTCGCCGCCGCCGGGGTCCGGGTGGTCCCGGGGGCATCGGCCCGCCGCGGCTCCTACCTGGCCCCGGGGGTCATCCTCATGCCCAGCTACGTCAACATCGGGGCCCGGGTGGGGGAGGGCTCGATGGTCGACACCTGGGCGACGGTGGGGTCGTGCGCCCAGATCGGGGCCGGGGTCCACCTGTCGGGCGGGGTGGGCATCGGCGGGGTGCTCGAGCCCCCGAACGCGGTGCCGGTCATCGTGGAGGACGAGGCCCTGATCGGGAGCCGCTGCATGGTCACCCAGGGGGCCCGGGTGGGCCGGGGGGCGGTACTCGGGGAGGGCACCATCCTCAACCCCACCATCCCGGTCATCGACGCCGAGACCGGCACCGAGCTCGGCCGGGGGGTGGTGCCGGCCTGGTCGGTCGCCGTCTCGGCCGCCCGCCGACGCGAGTTCCCCGGCGGTGAGTTCTTCCTGCCCTGCGTGCTGGTCATCAAGCGGCTCAACGAGGGCCAGCGGCACGACAAGGCACAGCTCAACGCCGTGCTGCGCGAGCACGGTGTGAGCGCATGAGCCGGGCCGACCTACTGGCCCTGACGGCCGAGCTGGTGGCCGTCCCGTCGGTCAGCCACGCCGAGTCGGCCATGGCCGACCGGGTGCAGGCCGAACTGGGGCCCTGCGACTGGCTGGAGGTCGAGCGGGTCGGGGACAACGTGGTGGCCCGGACCGGGCTTGGCCGCGACCGCCGGCTGGTCCTGGCCGGCCATCTCGACACGGTGCCCCCGGCCGGCAACGAGGTGGCCCGGGTGGAGGGCGACACCCTCTACGGGGTGGGGTCGGCCGACATGAAGGGGGGGCTGGCCGTCATGCTCGACCTGGCCCGGAACCTGCCCGACCCGGCGCTGGACCTCACCTGGTGCTTCTACGCCCGCGAGGAGGTGGGGCGGGACGAGAGCGGTCTGGCCGAGCTGTGGGCGAACCGGCCCGACCTCCTCGCCGGCGACGCGGCGGTCCTCGGTGAGCCGACCGACGCCCGGGTGGAGGCCGGGTGCCAGGGCACCATGCGCATGGTGGTCCACCTGGCGGGGGTCCGGGCCCACACGGCACGCCCCTTCACCGGGCGCAACGCCATCCACCGGCTGGCCCCACTGCTCGAGCGGGTGGCCAGGTTCGAGCCCCGCCAGGTGGTCATGGACGGCTGCACCTACACCGAGCAGCTCCAGGCGGTCCACATCGGTGGGGGGGTGGCCGGCAACGTGGTGCCCGACGCCGCCGCGGTCACCCTCAACTACCGCTTCGCCCCCGACCGCGACTCGGCCGCGGCCCGGGCCTGGCTCGGGGCACTGGTCGCCGGCCTGGTCGACCCGGACTCGGGCGACCGGGTGGAGATCGTCGACCAGGCCGACGGCGCCCCGCCGGCGCTCGACGACCCCTCGCTGGCCGCGCTGGTGGCCGGCTCCGGAGAGGCGCCCCGGGCCAAGGTGGGGTGGACCGACGTGGCCTCGTTCTGGGCCCACGGGGTCCCGGCGGCCAACTTCGGCCCGGGCGACCCCCTGCTGGCCCACCACCCCGACGAGTGTGTCACCCGGGGCTCGCTCGAGCGGGCCCACTCGGTGCTGGGCGAGCTGCTGCGCCGGTGACCGCCGGCCGGTCATCTCGGCGTCGCCGCCCGCCCCGATCTCGTCGTCGACGCCACGGCAGGCCGCGTGACATCCGGGCGGCCATCGGACCGCCGCAGACAGCGCCGGGCGCCGGTGCACGTATGAGGTGACGGCGCCGCCGGCTACTTGTCGAAGGAGCCCCTGACGCGGTCGATGTTGCTCAGGCGGGACTGCGCGTCCAGCCAGTCGTTGGATCGGGCCACCCGTCGCCCCTCGGGGACGTGGTGGTCTCCGTCGGGACCGTTGGTCTGGGTGCCGCAGCGACGGCAGACCGCCATCCGCCCATTGGTCTCGGGAGAATGGTGCTGATCCAGCCGCTCACCCGTCTCGGCGGCTTCCGATGAGACCATGGTTGTCCCCCCTTTCGCCGATGCCTCGTTCCGGCGGGACCATCAGATGGCCCGACGTGAGCGACCTGACGGCAGGCTCCAGCGTACTTCGGAACACCGCCGAGGGCCCGGGTCCCGCCCAGGAGGGCGCCCGAACGACCTTGTGCCCCTGTTGACGTGGTAAGCGCGAGGGGGCCGGCGGTGAGGTCGCCACCGTGGGGTCGGCCGGTAGGGCCGGGATCCAGCGGGCGGCGACCGGGAGCCGGTGGGCCGGGGACCGCTGCCGCCGTCAGCTTCACCGGGTCGACCCGCAGCTGAGGGGCGGGCTCAGGACACGTCGAGCGTGCCGGTCATGAATTGGTGGATCGAGCAGATGTAGGGGTATTTGCCCGCAGCGCCGGGCGCCGTGATGGTGACGCTGTGCCCCGGCCCGACCGGTCCGGTGTCGAACTTGCCCGAGGACGAGGTCACGGTGTGGGTGACCGAGTCGTGGTTGGTCACCGTGACCTTCGCCCCCGGAGCCACGGTCAACGTGGAGGGGGAGAAGGCGAAGTTCTTGATGGAGATCGTCGCCCCCGCCCTGGAGGGGGCGGCCGAGGTCGGAGGGGCGCCACCGGCGCCCGTCGTCGTGGTGGCCGCGGGCGAGCCCCCACCACAGGCGCTGGCGATGAGGGCCACGCCCACGATCACGGCGCCGAAGGCCACCGCGGCCCGGGTGCGCAGGGCGGAGGTCCGGTGGTCGGAGATGTTCATGATCGGGTGCTGGCTCATTTGCCGCCGGGCTCGGTGCCGCAGGGCCGGGGTCCGGCGGCGTCGGTCACTGCGGCGGGAGTGGGCGCCCCCGGCGACCGCCGCGCCATCGGGACCACCCCCTCGCGCTGGCCCTGTCGGAACTCCTTGGAGGCCGACCCGAGGGACCGGGCCAGCTTGGGCAGCTGACTGGCGCCGAAGAGGAGGACCACCACGGCGACGACGATCATGAGGTCCGGTCCGGCGATCGATGCGAGCATGTTCGGGTCCCTTCACGGAGATGGCCAACGGGAAACGGTAGTCCGAGCCGAGGCGGCCGACGGATGTCAGGCGGCCAGGCTGGTGGGGTTGAACGCCAGCGGGGCGCCCGAGGCGTCCTGGGCCCCCGGGTACTGTCCGAGGGCGAAGTACAAGATGGCCGCGTGCTGCATCTCGACCGGCTGGATGGTCGCCGCCGTGGCGACGGCCCGGGTGCTGTGCAGTTTCGAGGCCTCGGCCTGATAGGTCTGGGCCGCGGTGTTCTCGAGCAGCAGGGCGAGCTGGGCCAGGCCGGTGACGTCGGACACCTGGGCGAACTTCTGCTGCACCACCGGCGTCAGGGTGGGCTCGGTCACGGTGACCGGCCTCTTGCCGGCCGCCGTCAGGATCGAGTTCCACGCCGCCGCATGGTCGGTGTGCTGGGCCTTGGCCGTGGTGGCGAAGGAGACCACGGCCGGAGGCACCGTCCCGAGTTTCCCCGCCGTTGCGGCTGAGATTCCGGCGTTGTAGGCGTAGACGGCCAGATTCTCGAGGCTGGCGGCCAGGGCGACCACCGCCAGGTCTCCCGAGAGCCCGCCGATGCCGCCGCTCGAGTTGCCGGCCACTGACGACGAGGCCGAGGCGGCGGCGGCCAGCCCAGGGGTCGACATCAGGGCGGCCAGGGCGGCACCACCGGCCATCACCCCGCCGGCGCCGAACAGGAACAGGCGCCGGCTGGTGGTCTCGTCCGCGATGGCTCCGCTGCCGACGAACGAGAGCTATCAGCTCTGGGCGGAGATCGGGGGGCGGGCGATCTCGCTCGGCCTGCTCGGGAACCGGCCGGGGTCGGCCACCTTCACCGTGGCCGGGTCGGCGACCCCGACGCAGTTGATGGTGACCATTGAGCCGTCGGGCGGAGTGGCCACGCCCGACCGCGCCCCGGTGGCCGTCGGCCGGGTCGTCCCGGCCTGGCGACCCGTCGGGACCTGCACCGGTTCGGCACCCGCTGTTACGGTGCGATCCATGACCGACACCGAGCCGAAGAAACCCCGTCCGCTCGAGATCACCGCCGGTGCCGAGCCGGTGAAGCTGGGCTCGATGCTCCTCACCATCGTCGAGCCCCACCGGGGCCACGAGGTGGCCTACAACCGCTGGTACGAGCGGGACCACTTCTATTCGGGCTGCATGGTCGGGCCATACAACTTCGCCGGCCGGCGCTTCGTGGCCACCGCCGACCTCAAGGCGATGCGCGAGCCCGACCCCTCCGAGATCACCGGGGAGCCGGGACGGGGCTCCTACGTGTCGGTCTACTGGGTGCTCGACGGGTACCACGACATCTGGAACCGCTGGGCCGTCCGCCAGGTCCGGGCCCTCCATGCGGCGAACCGGATGTTCGAAGAGCGCGACCACGTGCACACCCTCTTGTACCGGTTCGCCTGGGAGCACCGCCGGGAGGCCGACGGGGTGCCGATCGAGCTGGCCCTCGACCACCCGTTCAAGGGCTTCGTCCCGGTCTGGGTGGACCGGGCCGAGGACGTGGGCAACGACAGGCTCTGGGAATCGCTGCGCACCGAGCTCCTCCCCGGCCTCCTGCCGGGCAGCGACGCCGGCCTGGTGGCCGCCTTCACCCCACTGCCCCTGCTCATCGACGCCCCCGGCGACGTGCCCCGCCAGGAGGCGACGGACCGGCGGACGCTGCTCCTGTTCTTCTTGGACGGTCACCCGGCCACCTCGTGGCACCCGGTCATCGTGGAGCTGGGTCGGCGGCTCGACGCGGGGGGGCTGGGCTCGGTGGTGGCCGCCCTGCCGTTCATCCCGACCATTCCTGGCACCGACGTCTATACCGATCAGCTGTGGCCGTGAGTATCGTTCTCTGACACCACCAGGGGAGCGGGAGGCGCCGTGGCACCGAGGATCACCATCGTCGGCGGCGGAAGCACTCACTGGACCCCGCGGCTCCTGAGCGACTTCGCCAACACCCCCAGCCTGACCGCGGCCGAGGTCTCGTTGCACGACATCGACGAGTCCTCCCTGGCCCCGATGCTGGCCATCGGCAAGCACATCGCCGCCGCCCGCGACATCGGGCTGCAGGTCACCGGGGGCACCGACCTGGCCGAGGCCCTGGACGGGGCCGAGTTCGTAATCTCGGCTTTCAGCGTGGGGGGCTTCGAGAGCATGCGCCACGACCTCGAGATCCCGGCCCGTCACGGCCTGCGCCAACCGGTGGGCGACTCGGTCGGGCCGGGCGGCATCTTCCGGTCCCTGCGCAGCATCCCGGTGATGGTGGCCATCGCCCGTGCGGTGGAGCGCCACGCCCCCGGGGCGCTCCTACTCAACGTCTCCAACCCGATGACGGCGCTGTGCCGGGCCGTCGCCCGCGAGACCTCGGTCCGTACGGTCGGGCTGTGCAACGAGCTGGTCGGGCTGCAGTTCTGGCTCAGCCTCGTCTTCGACGTACCGATGCACGACGTGGACCCGACGGTGGCCGGCGTGAACCACCTCCCCCTGGTCACCTCGCTCCGCCTGGGGGGCGATGACGGGTTCGAACGGCTCCACCGGGTCCTCGAGCACCCCGAACAGCTCGAGGGCCAGCCGGTGTGGATGGACCCCCCGTCGCAGTCGCACTGGCACAAGGTCGATCCCGCCCGGGGGTGGACCAAGGCCGACATCGTGGCCAACAACCGGCTGAAGCTCGAGGTCTTCCGCCGCTTCGGCGTCCTCCCCGGTTCGGCCGATACCCATGTGTCGGAGTTCTTCCCGTGGTTCGTGACCGCGGCCTCGGACTACGGGCGGGACTGGGGGGTCCACCACTACGGGCTGGACGGCCACCGGTTGGACAAGGTGGCCGACGACACCGAGGCCGCCGAGCTCGAAGCCGGGGGCGAGGTCTCGCCCTGGCCCTCCGGCGAGCTGGCGGCCCCCCTGCTCGACGCGGTCGTCACCGGCAGGCCCCGCTCCCTCCCGGTGAACATCCCCAACGCCGGTCAGGTCGCCGACCTGTCCGAGGGAGTGGTGGTCGAGTGCATGGGGACGGTCGACGCCCGAGGGGTTCGGGCCCGCGACGTGGCCAGCGCCGGGGCGGCGGCCGAGCACCTGCGCCGGGTGGCCGCGTCCCAGGAGCTGACCGTGCGGGCCGCCCTCGACGGGGACCGAGGACTGGTGCTCGAGGCCATGCTGGCCGACCCGGCGGCCGGCAGCCTGCCCTGGGAGACCGTGGTCGACATGACCGACGAGCTGCTGGCGGCGACCGCCCCCTGGCTGCCCCAATTCGCCAGCTGACCGGTCGGTGGGCCGGTCGCCCGCCGGCCCGGGGCGCCGACCGGCGCCCCGGTCGTCGCCCGGTGGCCCGGGGTCCGGTGCTCAGCCCGGCGCGGGCGCCGCCGCCTTGCGGCCGAGCATCTCCCCGGGTCCTCCGTCGGCGCTGTCCCCGGTGACCAGGGGCGACTGGGAAAGGGTGACGGCGCCGGCGCACATGACGGCCAGGGCCAGGACCTCGCCCGCCACGAAGCCGGCGCCGGTCCGGAGGTGCTCGTCGAACACGAGGACGCCGATGGCGATGCTCACCAGGGGGTTGACGATCACCATCACCGAGCGCGACGCGGCGATCGGCCCGGCGTGCAGAGCGTTCTGCAGCATGAAGAAGCCGAGGAGCCCGGTCAGGCCCAGCGCGTAGGGCTCCCAGTGGGTGAACACGTGACCCCAGCCACCGGTGATCAGGGTGGTCGTGGCCTTGGTGAACGACGATGTATAGGCGAACAGCATCGCCGCGGCGGCCCCGAAGGCGGCGGCCCGCCACCAGCGCGGCCCGCTCCGGGCCGCCAGCACCAGGCCCACCAGTGCGATCAGGACCACCACGCTCACCGTCCCCCAGGCCCGGGTCGCCGGGATCCCGTGGCCGACCGCCGGGGCCGACAGGGCGAGGAAGGCGCCGAGCCCGGTCACGATTGCGGCCACCCCGACCCAGTCCCGCCACCCGAGGGGGTGGTGGAAGACCACGGCCAGGATGCCGATGAGGAAGAGGAGCTCGGTGGTCAAGATCGGCTGGACCACGGTCAGGTCGCCGAAGCGAAGCGCCGTCGCCTGCAACGCGAAGGTGAGCAGCAGGAAGGCGAAGCCGGCCAGCCAGACCCCCCGGCGCAGGGCATTGGTCAGCAGGCGAAGGTGCATGGCGTCCTCGGCCGGCGCCGACTCGACCCCGATCCGCTGCAGCACCCCGCCCACCGCGCTCGCCAGGGCCGCGGCCACGGCCAAGAGGTAGACCACGCCACGTTCTAGCGCGACCCGGCCCGCAAGGTGTCATCGTGGTCCGGCCGCTGGCCGGAGTGCCCCGGGCCGCCCGTCGCCGTCGCCCGGCCCTCGGTCCCTCCGGTCGGCCCGAATCGGGCGACGCGGCGCGACGGCCGGGCGTTGTCCTAGGTTGGGCCGGTGGGCGCCCCGGTGCTGACCGCGCGGCTGGAGGAGGCTTGGCGCCGCGACGGGTGGTGTGTCATCGAGGGCGCCATCCCCGGCGACGACCTGGCGGGAGCCCAGGACGCCCTCACCCGCCTCTTCCCGACGTCGGCGGAGATGGAACGCGACGTCGATGACGAGCGGACGGCCCCGTGGCGCACCTGGGACGCCGCCTGGCCGGAGTTCCCCTTCCGCAGCGCCCGTCTGAACCGGATCGTGGTCCACGACGTGGTGATCGACCTGGCCCAGAGGCTCCTCGGGACCGCCGACGTCCGCCTCTACCTGGCCGTGGTCTCGGCCAAGTACGCCGGTCAACCGTCGGGCTACAACCAGCTCCTGCACACCGACTATCCGAACCACTCTCTGGTGGTGCCCCGGCGGGACCCCGGCTACCAGCAACTGGAGCTGTTCATCTACCTGAACGACGTCTCGGCCAGGAACGGGGCCACCCGCCTGGTGTCGCGCCGCCGCACGGCCGGGATCCCGGTGGAGCAGCACACGCTGAACCTCACCGACTACGCCGAGCTCTACTCGGACCCCGGGGAGGCCGCGGGCCCGGCCGGCTCGATCGTCGCCTACCGGCCCGACGTGTACCACCGGTCGGTGGACGTGGACGACCCGGGGACGGCCCGGTTCATGTTCCATGTCTCCTACAAGCCGGCCAACACGGAGTGGCTCGGCTATCAGGCCTGGCCGATCAAGGGCTTCTCACCGGAGTGGCACAACTTCGTGCAGGGGGCCGGCCTCCGCCAACTGGCGGTGGTGGGCTTCCCGCAGCCGGGTCACCCCTACTGGACCGAAGAGACCCTGGCCGGGGTCGCGGCCCGCTACCCCGGGCTCAATATGGCGCCATGGCGCGAGGCCGCGCCCGGGTCCGGACTCACAGCCGGCGCAGGACGGTGACGACCTTTCCGTAGACGGTGACGTCGTCGGGGTCGTATTCGACCGGGGAGAGGGATGGGTTGGCCGGGGTGAGGATCACTTTCCCCCGCTTGCGACCGAAGGTCTTGACAGTGGCCTCGCCGTCGGGGATGCCGGCGACCACGACGTCGCCCTGCTCGGCCTCGGGCTGCTGGCGGACGACGACGAAGTCGCCGTCGAAGATACCCGCCTCGATCATCGAGTCCCCCCGTACCCGGAGCATGAAGGTGGACCCGGTGCCGGTGAACTGCTCGGGGAGGGGGAGGAGCTCCTCGACGTTCTCGTGGGCCAGCACCCCAGTGCCGGCGGCGACGTCACCGATGAGGGGCACGTGGCGAACCGGGCCGGCGGCCATGGCCGCCTTGGACGAGGGGTCGTAGCGCACCTGGATCGCCCGGGGCTTGGTGGGGTCGCGTTGCAGGTAGCCCTCGCGCTGGAGGACCGCCAGGTGGGTGTGCACCGTCGCCGACGAGGCCAGGCCGACCGCCTCGCCGATCTCCCGGACCGAGGGCGGGTAGCCGCGCTCTCGCAGGCACTCGCCGATGAAGTCGAGGATCTGCTGCCGTTTGCCGCTCAGGACCTCTGCCATGTGGGTTCCCTCCGTGGTGGTCCGGGCCGGGCCCGGGCTGGTGCGAACACCCGTTTGCTTTTGACGATAACCCCCGCCCGGACCGATTACAAACACCTGTTCGGGTAATTCCTTGACACGAACACCCGTTCGTGCTCGAATGGTGTGCATGACGAACGGGTGTTCGCAAGAGAACGGGGGCCCGGGCGCCCCGGTCGGGCCCCCCCGGGAGGTGCGCTGATGGCCCTCGCCGTGGTGGGCGACGAGCCGACCCTGGAGAGTCCCTGGCCCCGCCCGGCACTCCGACTGGTCCAACCGCTCCCGGCCGCCGACCGTGCGGCGCCGATCGCCCCCCCGGGGGCCGGGCTCGAGGAGGACGTCTTGAGCTGGGACGTCGTCGGGCCGGCCCCGGCCATGGTGCCCCGGAGGACGGCCGAGCCCCTGACCTCGGTCCGGGGGGCCAGGCGGCCGGCACCCGGGGTGCGGCCACCGGCCGGCACCCTGGTCGCCCGGCGTCGCCGGACCGCACTGGGCGTCCTGGCCGTCGGCCTGCTCCTCGCCCTGGCCGCCCCGGTCAGCGCCCTGGCCGGGAAGCCGGTCGAGGCGAACCGGTCCACCGCCCCGCCCTCCCGGGCCCAGGCCGTGGTCTACACCGTGCGGCCCGGCGATTCGCTCCGCTCGATCGCCGCCCGGCTCAGCCCCGGCCCGGCCAGCCGATCGCTGGCCGCCGCCCTGGCGGCCGAGCTCGGCACCGACCAGGTGGTTCCCGGGGAGCGCCTGGTCCTCCCCTGATCAACCGCCGGCGACCGTCCGGAGATGGGCAGGTAACGTCGGCATGTGCGTTGTCCCTGGTGCTCCGCCGACGACGACCGGGTGGTGGACTCGCGCCTGGCCGACGAGGGCGTGGCCATCCGGCGGCGCCGTGAGTGCCTGGACTGCGGCCGACGCTTCACCACCTTCGAGCGGGTGGAGGAGCAGCCCCTGTGGGTGGTGAAGCGCTCCGGCCAGCGCGAGCCGTTCGACCGGGCCAAGCTCGTGGCCGGGGTGCAGGCGGCCAGCAAGAACCGTCCGGTCTCCGACGACGAGTTGCAGGAGCTGGCCCAGCAGGTCGAGGAAGTGCTGCGCATGGACTCCACCGAGCCCACGACCGAGCAGGTCGGCGTAGCGGTGCTCGAGCAGCTGAAGGCGCTCGACGAGATTGCCTATGTCCGGTTCGCCAGCGTGTACAAGGGCTTCGAGGATCTGGGGGACTTCCAGCGTGAGGTGGGGCTCCTCAAGACGACCGAGCCCAAGCGCCGGCCCTGAGTGGCCACCGGGGGCCGCGTGACGCCCGAGTTGGTCAGCGAGGTGCCCTCGGTGGTGCTCGCCGTCTACGCCCACCCCGACGACGCCGACGTGGGGGCGGGCGGGACCCTGGCCCGCTGGGCCAAGGCCGGGGCCGCCGTGCACCTCGTGGTATGCACCGACGGCGGTCGGGGGACGTCGGACGCCCGCACCGAGCCGGCCGAGCTGGCCCGGCGCCGAGCGGGGGAGCTGGCCGAGGCGGGGGCCCTGGTGGGCCTGGCCTCCCACGAGGTGCTGGGGATGACCGACGGCGAACTGGTCGACGGTCCCGAGCTCGGGGGTGTGCTGGTCGCCCGCATCCGCCGCACCAAGCCTGAGGCCGTGCTCGGCCACGATCCGACGGCGGTGTTCTTCGGCCAGGACTACTTCAACCACCGGGACCACCGGACCGCCGGATGGGCCCTGCTCGACGCCCTGGCCCCGGCGGCCGCGCTCCCGCACTACTTCCCCGAGGCCGGCCCTCCCCACCAGGCGGCCACGGCCTACCTGTCGGGGACGCTCGAGCCCGACGTCTGGGTGGACGTGTCGGACACCATCGCCATCAAGGCGGCGGCCGTCGAGTGCCACCGGAGCCAGTTCTTGAGCAGCGACGGTTGGGCCGGCGACGCCGTGCACCTGCGGGCCGAGGAGGAGGGCCGCCGGGCCGGGGTGGCCTTCGCCGAGGGGTTCCGCCGGCTCCGGCTCGGTGGCTGAGCCTGGCGCCCCACGCCCGGCCGGTGCCGGGGGTGCCGATGGCCTCTCGCCGGCCATCCTCCATGTGGACATGGACGCGTTCTTCGCCGCCGTCGAGGTGCTCGACGACCCGACACTCGCCGGCAAGCCGGTGATCGTCGGCGGCGCCGGCGCCCGCGGCGTGGTGGCCTCGTGCACCTACGAGGCCCGGGCCTTCGGGGTGCGCTCGGCCATGCCGTCGGTCCGGGCCCGGCAGCTCTGCCCGCACGCCGTCTTCATCGACGGGCACTTCTCCCGGTACTCGGAGATGAGCCGCCAGCTCCACGCCGTCCTCCACGATGTGACCCCGATGGTCGAGCCCATCGGGCTCGACGAGGCCTTCTTGGACGTGACCGGGGCCCGGCGGCTGCTCGGGCCACCCGAGACCATCGCCGAACAGATCCGGCTCCAGGTGGCCCGGCGGCTCTCGCTCACCTGCTCGGTCGGGGTGGGGCGTTCCAAGATGATGGCCAAGTTGGCTTCACGGGCCGCCAAGCCGAGGGCCGACCGCCGGGGCACCCGGGCCGGGGCCGGGGTGATGGTGATCCGGGCCGGCGACGAGCTGGCCTTCCTCCACCCGTTGCCGGTCGAGTCGCTCTGGGGCGTCGGCCCGGCGACCTCGCGACGCCTCCACGACCTTGGGATCCGGACGGTCGGGGAACTGGCCTCGGTGGGTGAGCCGACGATGGTGCGTCACTTCGGCCGGGCCCAGGGCGCCCACCTGGCCGGTCTGGCCCGCGGCGACGACCCGGCCCCGGTGGTGCCCGACCGCCCGGCCAAGTCGATCGGGCACGAGGAGACCTTCGGCGCCGACACCAACGACATGGCCGCCCTCCAGCGTCACGTGCTGCGGATGGCCGAGTCGGTGGCGGCCCATCTGCGCGACAGCGGGCAGGCGGCCCGGACCATCTCGGTCAAGGTGCGCTACGCCGACTTCACGATGATCACCCGGGCCTACACCCTGCCCTTCGCCATGGACACCGGCCCGGCCCTGGGCGCGGTGGCCGGTGCCCTGCTCGACGCGGTCGAGCTTCACGACGGGGTGCGACTGCTCGGGGTGAGCGCGTCCGGCCTGCAGGCCAACGGGGTGTCGCGCCAGCTGACCTTCGAGCTGGCCGGGGAGCCCGCCGCTCATCGTTTCCCGGGTCCGGGTGACGAGACGGGCCCCCGGCGCCCCGGGCGCGAGCTCGAGGCCGCCGGGCTCCAGACCAACTGGCAGGAGGTGACCGCGGCGGTCGACGCCATCCGGGCCCGCTTCGGGCGGGGATCGGTCGGGACGGTGGCCATGGTCGGCGACGGCGGGCTCGCCGTGCCGGGCCGGCGGGAGGCCCCGTGGGGACCGGCCACCGATGGCCACCCCGGGCCCTGAGGCGTTCGGTGCCGGGCCACCGGGCCGCTCCACCGTCACGGGGTGCCCGGCGGTTCAGCCGTTGCCCCACCACCGCAGCCACGACCCGTGGGGATGCATGTCACCCAGGCGCTGGCCGTGCAGCTCGCGGCCCTCGGCCCGCACCAGGACCAGGGCGGTGGCCCCCCGCTCGGGGGCGCCGGCCGGTGGGGGAGGGACGGGGAGCCCCGGTGTCTCGTAGGGGCTTTCGGCGAAGACCCAGCTGAGCGGCCGCCGCCGGGCCACCTCCTCGACGGCGGCGACCAGCTGGCCCTGGCGGGACGGGGTGAGGTAGGCGGCGACCCAGGAGTGGAAGAGACACAGGTGGGCCTCGGTGGGAACCCCCGCGGCCACCTGGGCCAGGTCGTCGACCATGTCCCCCTCGACGACCTCGGGGGGACCCGGGGCCCCGGCGGCCAGGGCCAGGGCGTGGCGCTGGCGTTGGAACCGGGCCAGGTGGCCGGGCCACTGGCAGGCCAGCAGCCAGCGGGGGCCCGCCTCGGTGCCGAGGTCGACCGGGCGCTGGTCCAGCCCCACCCGACTGGTCACCGGCGCCAGGTCGAGGGGCGGCCGGGCGGGGCCCCGCAGGTCGCAGTGGAGCCGGACCGCCGAACCGGGCGCCCCGGCCGAGCGGCCCCCGCCGTAGTCGTAGTGGTACCGGTCGAACAGGAGGTTCAGGCCGGCGGACGCGCCCAGGTCGACCAATCCGAGGGGCCGGCTGGGATGGGCACCGGCGACCATGGCGAAGGCGGGGAGGAGGGCGGCGCAGCGCCCGATCTCGTTGGTCTGGGTGGCCCGGGTCGAGAGCAGCCCGGCGATCTCCTCGTGCCGGGCCCGACAGAAGTCGAGGAAGTCACCGAAGACGGCGGTGGTGTCCGGCGCCGCCGGGCCGAGGCCGCGCCACTCGCAGACCGTGTCGTAGTGGCGGCCCAGGGCCGGCCCGTCGCCGGCCAACAGCAGGAAGTGCACCGCCGCCAGGATGAGGTTGGGACGGCGCTGGCCGGAGGGGGAGCCGCCGACCAGTTCGAGGAGCTCGTCGCTCTCGGCGATGCCTTCGCAGATCGCCTCGTAGACCGGTGAGCCGTCGCCCGCCGCCGCGCGGCCGAAGGAGCGGAATTGCTCGGCCAGGGGCGGGGACTTGTCCCCCTCGCGCACGGCCGGTTCGGTTCAGCCGTTCTCTTCTTGGGACTCGTTCGTGAGGGCCGAGGACCACGGGTCGCCGGTGATCGGCGGCGGCATGACCGTGGACGCGGCCGGCCCGGTCCGGCTCGACGACCCCGATGGCGGCCCGGTGGCCTCCACCTCGCCGGTGTCGTGGGCGGCGTCGCTGCCGTTCGGTGGGCTGTCGGTCGCCACCCACCCCTCGGGGGCCGGGGGGACCGAGGAGGGCGAAGGGGGGACGAAGGGGGGCAACGTGGCCCCGCCGGCCGGGTCGGGGCGTGCCGCCTCCGGCTCGGCCGCCGGCGGGGCCGGGGGTGGAGGTGGGGTCGCCGCCACCGGGGCCGGGGGCGCGGCCGCCACCGGGGCCGGGGCCGGCTCGCGCCGGCCTCCGTCGCCCGGTCCGGCGGGCTCGTCGATCTCGATCAGGCGGGCGGCGAGGAGCTCACCCAGGGTCCGTAGCGTGTCGAGCGAGTGGAGCTCGGAGGCGTCGACCACCTCGCGGACGCTCCTTCCCCCGCCGACCAGGCTCAGCAGCTGCCACTGGTCGCCCCGGATCTGGACCTCGGCCGCCGGGGTGGACTTCGACATCTTGACCACGGTGTCGAAGGGGAGGCGGGCCTCGAGCGCCCGCCACTCCTCGATCTGGGGGCCGACGCCGACCAGCACCGCGTTGACCGGGGCGCGCGAGCCGCCGTCGGGAGAGGACTCGGCGGCGGTGAAATAGAACCAGCCCTCGTCGATGCAGGCCAGGTCGAACAGGACCGTGTCGGGCGAGCGGGTCCCGGTGGTCACCAGGTCGCCGTTGTCCATCCAGATCCGCTGGTCGAAGCCCCGGCCCACGATCTGGAGCTCTCCGCTGTGATTGGTACGGGAGAGCAGCTCAAGGATGTCGACCAGGGAGAATGTGGCGAGCGAGCCGACGAGCGCGGCGGCCGCGGCTTCGGATCCCGACTGGACCTGACTCATGTGGAGACCCCTCCGTTCCGTGCACCCAGAGGGTGCCCGAGCGACGCGAAGCCTACAGGGTGCGTGCCGGCGCTGACCATGACCATCCGTAGATTTCCGGGTGGCGATCGGCCCGGGCCGGCCCCCGCGACCACCACCGCCGGCGCCCTCAGAAACTGGCCGGGAGGAGCGGGCTGAGCGCGCCGAAGAAGAAGAAGAGCGGGACCAGGAGCAGGACGGACCCGGGCAGCCAGAGGGCCCAGCGGTGGCGGACCCGGCGCCCGAGCAGCCAGACGGCCAGGCCCAGCAGGACCGTGGCGAGGCCCCACAGGACCATCGGCAGCCCGGCGCCGCCGCCACCGTCGCCGGCCAGGCCCCCGGCCTCCCGGCGGCCGGGGGCCGTCGCCCCGGGCGACCGGGCGCGGGGCACGTCGGCGAAGAGGAGGGACCGCACCAGGGCGGCGTGGACGACGAGCCGGGTGGCGGCGCTGTAGCGCGGGTTGCAGGTGGTGAGGGTGAGCTCGGCGCTGGGCGTCGGGTCGAGGACGCCGACGTCGGTCGGGGGGACCACCAGGGACTGGCGGTCGGCGTAGACGAAGATCCCCTGGGGGGTAGTGACCACGATCTGGTCGCCCGGCTCCAGCTCGTTCAGGTCGTAGAAGGGGTGGGCGTAGGTGGTGCGGTGCCCGGCCACCGAGGCGTTGCCGGCCTGGCCGGGGAGGGGGGTCCCGGGGTAGTGACCGGGCCCGGTTCGCAGCTGTGCCGCCTGGACCCCCTCCACGATGACCTGGTCCAGGCCGATCTTGGCGATGTCGATGACCCCGACCGGCCCGCCCAGCGGCGGCGCGGCCCGGGGGGGCGCCGCCGCTGGGGTACCGGTGGCTCCCGGTGGCCGGGCCGCCAGTCGGGCGGCCTGGCCACCGGCCCCGGCCGGGAGCGCGGGCGCCAGCTCGGAGCGGAGCACCGACTGGCTGTGGGCCTCTACCAGCCCGGTGCCCCACAGCTGGTAGACGGCGAACAGGAGGAGGAGCACCCCGGCGGCCACCAGGAGCCGACCGATGATGGCCAGGACCCGGAGGAGCACGCCGCACAACCTACGGGGCCGGCGGTCCGCCGCGGCCGGGCCGACGCCCCGCCGTCGGGCGCCGGGGTGCCCTGTAACCTCGGCAACATGGTGAGCCCGAGGCTCGAGCCGGCGATCGAGAGGGGCCGGGCCGGCCTGGTGCGCCTGGCCACCGCCTCGCTGCCCGTCCGCCGGGCCATGGCCCGGGCCGGCCGGGAACTGTCCCAGGCGGCCCGGGTCGCCTCGGTGGTGAGCGAAGCCCGGGACCTCGGCCCCGCAGCCGGCGCCACCCCCGGGGGCTCGTTCTACGGCGACGCCTACTTCGGGGTGGGACGCGACCCGTCGGGCGACCGCCAGGGCCGTTCGGGCTACGCCACCTACGACCGCGTCTCGTCCAACGCCGACATCGCCGCCTATCTGCTGTGGCGCAATTTCGCGGCCCGCCGGGCCCTCGACGTCGGCTGCGCCCGCGGCTTCCTGGTCGAGGCCCTGCGCGAGCTCGGGGTCGACGCCAACGGGTCGGACGTGAGCACCTTCGCGGTGGAGCACGCCGCGCCGGGTGCCCTCGGCTACGTGCGCCGGGGCGACCTGGCCCGAGGACTCCCCTACGAGGACGGGGAGTTCGACCTCGTGAGTGCCCTCGAGATCCTCGAGCACCTCGAGCCCGAGGACGTCCCGGCGGCGGTGGCCGAGCTGGCCCGGGTCTGCGGCGGCGCGCTCTACGCCACCGTGCCCTCGTTCGGGCCCAACGCCTCGGGGCCCGACGGTCACTTCGACGGCAAGGTCCGGCCCGAGCGCCTGGAGCACTACCGCTCCCTCGGCCCCGGGTACGACGGCCCGGTCCCCAGGGAGGACCTGGCGCTCGACGCCGAGGGCGCCCTGATCGAGGGCCACCTCACGATCGCCTCGTTCGGCTGGTGGACGGCCCGCTTCGCCGAGGCCGGGCTGGAGCGCCGGGTCGAGGTCGAGCGCCGGCTCTACGCCGACATCGCCCCGGCCGGCCTGGGACGGTTCTGGAACCTCTACGTGTGCACCGTCCCCGGCGCCCCGGCCGCCCTCACCGAGCCGAAGAGCCCGGGCCGCTCCCTGCGCGAGCTGGGCCTGGTGCACCCTCTGATCGAGCACTCGACCATGGAGGCCGCGGTGGCCGAGGATGGCTGAGGGGACGGGGTTCGAAGGCTTCGAGCACCTGCGCTTCGAGCGGCGGGACGCCGGTGTCCTGCTCATCACCATCGACCGACCCGAGGTGCTCAACGCGGCCAACGAGCGGCTGCACCGCGAGCTGTCCGAGGTCTGGCCGGTGGTGGATGCCGACGAGGCGGTCACGGTCTCGGTGATCACCGGCTCGGGCCGGGCCTTCAGCGCCGGCGGTGACCTGGAGATGATCGAGCGGATGACCGGGAGCTTCGACGCCACCGTCGAGCAGTGGCACGACGCCGGGGCCATCGTCGAGTCCATGCTGGCCAGCACCAAGCCGATCGTGTCGGCCGTCAACGGGGTGGCGGTGGGGGCCGGCCTGGCGGTGGCCCTCCTGGCCGACGTGAGCATCGTGGCCGAGTCGGCCCGGCTCTCCGACGGCCACGCCCGGCTCGGGGTGGCCGCCGGGGACCACGCGGCCATGCTCTGGCCCCTGCTCTGCGGGATGGCCAAAGCCAAGTACTACCTCCTCACCGCCGACTTCGTCGACGGGGCCGAGGCCGAGCGGATCGGCCTGGTAACCCGCTGCGTCCCCGACGACGAGGTGCTGGACCGGGCCCTGGAGGTCGCCGGGCGGCTGGCCGCCGGCAGCGCCACCGCGCTCGGGTGGACCAAGCGGGTCCTCAACCAGTGGCTCCGCCAGTCCGGGGGTGTGTTCGGCGAGTCGCTGGCCCTCGAGATGCTGGGGTTCCTGGGCCCCGACGCCAAGGAGGGGGTGGCCGCCCTGAAGGAGCGCCGACCACCCCGGTTCCCCTCCCGGGACTGAACCCGCCGGCGGGCCACCCGCCGATCGGCGATCCGTTACTGGACGGTGACCAGGGTGCCGATCGGGGTCTTCGGGTAGACCACCGCCGCGTTGGCCGGGGGCATCTCGACGCAGCCGTCGCTCTGGGGGTAGCCGTAGCCGCCGCGCACGTATCCGTGCAGGGCGTCGCCCCCGTTGAAGTAACTGACCCAGGGGATCCCGGGGTCCACGTACTTGGACCCGTCGGGGTTGGTCCCCCGCATGGTGGTCACCTGGTAGCGCACGTAGACCGGGAAGGTGCCCGAGGCGGTGGGCGCCGCGGCCACGCCGGTGTTGGCCGGCGTCTCATAGGTCAGCGCCCCGTTCTGGTAGACCGAGACCGACTCGGGCTCGGGGGTCCGCTGCACGTAGACGTAGTCGTAGCTGTTCGGGTCGCTGGCCCCGGACTCGGCCGCCTGCAGCACGTCAGCCCAGACCTGGGGGCCCGCCAGACCGTCGGTGGTCAGGCCGTGCTGGTCCTCGAAGCTCATGATCGCGCCCTTGGTGATCACGTTGTAGGAGTTCGGGTTCCACAGCGAGGTGAGGGACGGAGGCTGGTCGGCCCACCGCCAGTTGAACGTCCCCTGCTGGGGGTCCGCCTCCTGCTGGGGGGAGCTGGGCTGGGTGGCCGGGGTGAACGACAGCGGCAGGTACCCGAGCTGGGCCAGGAGCTGCTGGAGGCGCAAGGTCGAGCCCTGGGCCACCGAGAAGGGGATGGTGACCGTGGAGGCCAGGTGTTGGCCCTGGTCGCTCACTGGGCCGACGGAGCCG
>Ga0182024_10002221_pt1 | contig 48701 bp, 49 predicted proteins | sample P32metaG_FD_120480 | JGI IMG/M metagenome (GOLD analysis project Ga0182024, IMG submission 120480) | Permafrost microbial communities from Stordalen Mire, Sweden - P3-2 metaG (Illumina Assembly) | ecosystem: Environmental > Terrestrial > Soil > Wetlands > Permafrost | place: Sweden: Stordalen...
ATAAAGCTTACCGTCCACGTGAAGTTTGATGGATCCCCCCGGAGACCGATGACCGACCTCGAGCAGGCAAGGCGACCAGGCGCGCCCCAGGCGGCGCCGAGCGACGGCTACAAATGGACCGCCCTGTTCATCGCCACCCTGGGCATGTTGATGGCGACGATCGACGGCTCCATCGTGCTCATCGCCATGCCCGATATCTTCCGGGGAATCGGGCTCAATCCGCTCGAGCCGGGAAACAGCTTCTACCTCCTGTGGATGATCCTCGGGTTCCTGGTGGTCACGAGCGTGCTGGTAGTCACGCTCGGACGATTGGGTGACATCTACGGCAGGGTCCGGATCTACAACCTCGGATTCGCCGTCTTCACCTTCTTCTCCCTACTCCTGTCCGTGACGTGGATGTCGGGCCACGCGGCCGGGATCTGGCTCATCACCATGCGCCTCTTCCAGGGCCTGGGCGCGGCCATGCTCATGGCGAACTCGGCGGCGATCCTGACCGACGCCTTCCCGGCGGACCAGCGGGGCCTCGCCATGGGGGTGAACCAGGGAGCAGGCTTCAGCGGCACCTTCATCGGGTTGGTACTGGGCGGACTCCTGGCGCCGATCGACTGGCGGCTCATCTTTCTCGTGTCCGTTCCCGTCGGCCTGTTCGGCACGGCCTGGGGCTACCTCAAACTGCGCGAACTGGGTCAGCGCCACCGGGCACGTATCGACTGGCCGGGGAACGTCACCTTTGCCCTCGGCATGATCCTGATCATGGTGGGGATCACCTACGGCATCGAGCCCTACGGGGGTCACGCAATGGGCTGGCAGAGCCCCTTCGTGCTGGGCTGCATCGGTGTCGGCGTCATCTTGATGATCGCATTCTGCGTGATCGAGACGAGGGTCACCGACCCCATGTTCCGTCTCCAGCTGTTCAAGATCCGCGCCTTCACCGCTGGGATCTCGGCCAGCTTCCTGGCCGCACTGAGCCGCGGCGGACTCATGTTCATGCTCGTCATCTGGTTGCAGGGAATCTGGCTACCGCTGCACGGCTATGACTTCGCTCGCACCCCACTGTGGGCCGGGATCGCCATGATCCCGCTCACTGTCGGACTCCTCATCTCCGGACCGGTCAGCGGCATCCTGTCGGATCGCTACGGGGCCCGGCCGTTCGCTACGGGCGGCATGCTCGGCGCGGCGGTCTGCTTCGGCCTCCTCGAAGCGCTGCCGGTCAATTTCTCCTATTGGGTGTTCGGAACCCTCCTGTTCTTCACCGGATTGACCATGGGCGCGTTCGGATCTCCGAACCGCGCCGGGGTCATGAACAGCCTGCCCCCCGAGCATCGTGGCGCAGGTTCGGGTATGAACACGACCTTCCAGAACTCGGCGCAGGTCTTCTCGATCGGCATCTTCTTCACACTGATGATCGTCGGGCTGTCCTCGACGCTGTCCCACAGCCTCTACAACGGCCTGGTCGCCCACGGCGTGCCGGTGCAGACGGCAAACCAGGCGGCGCACCTGCCGCCGGTCTCCACGTTGTTCGCAGCGTTCCTGGGCTACAACCCGATCGCCCACCTGATCGGGGCCGGGACACTCGCACACCTCACTGCCGGCCAGCAGGCGGTGCTCCTCGGCCACGGGTACTTCCCGATGCTCATCGCGGCGCCGTTTCAGGCCGGCTTGCACGCCGCCCTCGACTTCGCCATCTTTGCCAGTCTGCTGGCGGCGGGGGCATCGTGGGTCAGAGGGGGGCGATACGTCTACTCTGAGCCTGCGGCCGATGGCCAATTGCTCGGTACCGCAGGTTCGACTCCGACGATCAATGGAACCGAGTCGGGGGGTACACAACTCGATGGGGAAGAAGAAGCGGCGGTCGGTGCCGCGTACGATGCGGTGCCGGAGGTGAACTGATGACACCAACTCGCCCGTCGGTGACCGAGCGGAGACCGTTGGTGCTGCGCATCGGCGAGGTCGCAAAGCTGACCGAGTTGACGACCCGGACGTTGCGGTACTGGGAGGAGCTCGGGCTGGTCAGTCCGAGCGACTACGGCGGTAACGGAGAACGCCGCTACTCGGCGGCGGACCTGACCCGAGTCAGAAGGATCCGTGACCTTCAGCAGCTCCTGGGGTTCTCATTGGCCGAGGTCCGTGTGGTCCTCGACACCGAAGACGTCAGCGTGCTCGACCGGGTCAAGTCGGAGTTCCAATCCGGCGATCCTTCCCCCCTGCGTCAGCGGGAACTGCTCGACGAAGCCATTTTGGCCAATGATCAGCTCTTGGCCCGTCTCGATGACACGCTCTCGCGCATCCGGGCGTTCCGAAGCGAACGGGAGGCCAGCGCGGGGCGCTTGTGGGCACGCCGCGAGGAGCTCGATGCGGAAATCGATCCCACGCTGGGCGCTGAGTTACAGCCGAGCGGCAAGCGGGAAGAAAGGTAGCGATGAGCGATGCCATGAGAGCGGGGACGGTGTCACTCATTGGCGCCGGGGGCGACGAGATCGAGGCGTACCTGGCCCAACCGACCGGTCGGACGTCGATCGGTGGAGTCGTCGTGATTCACCACATGCCCGGATACGACGAGCCGACGAAGGAGATCACGAGGAAGTTCGCCGCCCACGGCTACCTGGCCCTGTGTCCAAATCTGTATTCCCGCGAGGCGCCCGGTGCAAGTCCCGACGATGCCGCGGCGGCGGCTCGTGCGCAGGGTGGCGTGCCCGATGAGCGCCTGGTGGGCGACGTCGCCGGCGCGGCCACACATTTGAGATCGCTCGACTCGTCCAACGGGAAGGTGGCGACCATCGGATACTGCTCGGGCGGTCGACAGTCGTTCCTGGCTGCATGCAGTCTGCAGCTCGACGCTGCGGTCGACTGCTACGGCGCATTCGTGCTGTCGTCGCCTCCCGAAGGCGTGCCGTTACAAGTGGAGCCGATCGCCCACCTCGCGGAGAACCTGTCGTGCCCGTTGCTCGGACTCTTTGGAGCTGACGACCAGTTCCCCTCTCCCGCTGAGGTCACCGAGCTCGAGCAACTACTTACCAATCACCACAAGACGTTCGCGTTCCATACCTACGACGGCGCGGGCCACGCGTTCTTCGCCACGAACCGCACCAGCTACCGGCCAGAAGCCGCAAACGAGGGCTGGGAGCGGATCTGGGAGTTCTTCGGGCGGTATCTCGGTAACTGACCGCTGACCAAGAGACGGAGACCACCATGTGCACCTACCAAACGACGAGTCTCACCGTACGGGGCAGCGGAAAAGGACCCGAAGGATGGTTCGCGCTGTCGGACGCAACCGTCTATTTCGACCATCCGGTACACGCCAGTGCCGAACACACGCTGAACATCGATCTGCTCAACCCCGGGCGCAGTCCTGGATCGAGGGTCGCCGTCGAACTGGACCCGGCGTCGGCCCGGGCGCTGGCCGAGGCAATCCTTGCGGCCCTGAAGAGCGCGCCGGCAAATCTTCTTGAGCCATCCAAGGTCGAATCGAATGTGAACCGTCGGTGACGCCCGGCTGTGCTGTATGTGCCGCATCGACCCCCCGAGTCGACCATGCGTCAGCGAGCAGAATTAACCCGCCGGTGGCGGCGGCGGCGGCGGCATTGCGGCGGAGCTCCGTTGTGGGGTTTTCTGTTCTCGGGGGAATACCGGTCATCCCGCCGAGGCTCTAGCACCCTCGATCTTCACTTCCGTCTCAGCCGGTGCCCCAGGTCGGGGGGCCCGGATGACAACAAGTGAGACCACGAAGGCGGCGAGCGCGACACCCGCCCCAACCTCGAAGGCGGTCGTGTAGCCGTGCGTGGTGGCAACGGCGTTTACTGCTCGCGTCAGGTGCCCGTGTGTCGCAGTGGACAGGCTCTGAGTCGTGCTCTTCGTGGCGTCGATGGCGACGGTTGCAAGCACGGCCAGGCCCAGTGCGCCACCGACCTGCTGGCCGGTATTGAGGAGGGCGGACGCGAGACCCGTCTCGTTCGGACGAACACCCGAGACGGCGGTGAGCGTGAGGGGGACAAACGCGAGGCCCATTCCGAGCGAGATGATCAACAACGGCCCGATGATGTCCACGTAGCTGCTCGTGACCGTGAGCCGCGACAACAAGGCCAGTCCCACGAAGGCTCCGGCCGGCCCGACGAGGAGCGGTATCCGGATTCCTATGCGGCCGACGAGCCGCGAGGCGACGCCGGCGGCCACGACGATCCCCGCGGTCATCGGCAGGAATCCCACCCCGGTCTTGATCGCACTCCACCCGAGGATGTTCTGCAGAAACTGGGTAAGGAAGAAGAACATCGAGAAGAGCGCCGTGCCGATGCCCAGCATCATGGCGTAGGCGCCCGACCGGTTCCGATTGGCGAAGATTCTGAGCGGCATGAGCGGAGCGGAACTCCGGGTCTCGATGATCAGGAACGAGACGATGAGCACGACTGCGAGGGAGAGTGGAATCACCACAGCAGAGCTTCCCCAACTGTGGGTTGCGGCATTCGACAGTCCGTAGACAAGGGAGAGCATTCCCGCCGTCACGGTGAGCGCGCCGGGCACGTCCAGATATCCCGAGGTGGTCTGGGACTCATTGAGCGCCCGGGGAGCAAGGAACAACACCACTGCGGCGATCGGTACGTTGACGAAGAAGATCCAGCGCCACGACACGAGATCGGTGAGGATGCCGCCGAGGAGTAGCCCGACGGCACCACCACCACCCGACATGGCGGCGTAGACACCCATTGCCCGGTTCCGCTGGGGTCCCTCGGGGAAGTTCGTAGCAATCAGGGACAGCGCAGTGGGAGCAGCAATAGCGCCACCGACACCTTGGAAAGCGCGAGTGATGATGAGCCAGATGTCGCTCTGGGCCAGGCCTCCGAGCAGCGAGGCGGTGGCGAAGATGGCAATGCCGATCATGAACATGCGCCGCTTGCCATAGAGGTCGCCGGTGCGGCCGCCGAAGACAAGCAACCCGCCGAAGGTCAACGAGTAGGCCGTGATGAGCCACTCGAGGTTGGCGGTCGAGAAGTGCAGGCTCGTGTGAATCGTCGGAAGGGCGACGTTGACGATGGTGGCGTCGAGCACGATCATCAACTGTGCGGCCGATATCACCGCCAGGGCCAGACCCAGATGTTTTCCTTCAGTGTTACTGCTGGCGAGTTCAGGGTCCTTGGTGGTCGACATGAGATTCGGTGCCTCAGCGAGAGTTGGAGGTGTGAGTAGGCGTGCCGGCCGGAGCGGTGGCGAGGGGAAAGATGACGTCGTTCATTACCTGCTCGGCGAAATGTTCGTCAGGGATCTCACCGAAGATCAACAGGTGATGAACCACCAGAGCAGGGAACAGCGAGACCAGGAGGTCGAGATTACGATCCGATGACACCTCGCCACGGGTGACGGCCCGCTCGAACACCTGCTTGATTTCTGCCATGTGCGGATCGATGAGGCGCTCACGAAAGACCTGGCGAAGCTCGGCGTCGCGGGCCAGCGCCGTGATGAGGCCGGTCATCACCTGGGCGTCGAACTGTTTGTCGGTGCCGGTGGAGCTCTGGGCGACCGCCTCGAGATCCCCTCGCAGCGATCCGGTGTCGGGGACTTCCGCAGATCCCTTCCGACAATTCAAGGCGTCGACGATCAGCTCGGCTTTACCGGACCACCGACGGTAGATCGTCGTCTTTCCCGCGTGGGCACGAGCCGCCACTGCATCAATGGTGAGGCGGTCGTATCCGATCTCGGCCAAGAGCTCCAGCGCCGCCTCTCGCAGGGCGACGTCACGGGACGCATCTCGGGTACGCCCACCGTGATGTTCAGGCTCTTCGACCTTGTCCGTAGCCGTTGCCGAATTCATGGCTCCTTCTTGCCGCTACTCAGAGTAACAATACGATACGGTATCGTACACTAGCCTGGCCACCGGCATTGACCGTTCGTGCTGGGCGGCGGGAGAGCTCGGTCGGGCTGCGAGGCTCCCTTTGCGAGCCGGGATCACGGACCCTCACTCGCTCACCCGACGACCGGTGGACCCTCAGCGGCGTCCCGGATGTCGGCTCCGTCGGTGGTCTGGTCCTGCGGGCTCGGGCCAGTCTCACCGCCGGCCCGGTCGTCGGCACACCGCACCCCTACTCGACGTGATCGCTGACCAGAGTCCCGGCGGTCTCATCAAGATCGAGGCCGGCGCTCACCAGGGCCAGCTCGAGTCGTCGCCGCTCTTCGATGGGCTGGGCGAAGCGAGCGACGTCGGCGTCGATCCCCATGCGGGCGCAGAGTCGCAGAAGTGCGAGGTCGTACTGAAGGTGCAGGGCCATCTCGTTGGCCCCGGGAGTTCGGTCCCGCGCGGTACCGAGACGAGCGAGCCGGGCCCGGCGGGCGCGCAGCCGGGCCAGCAATTCTGCCCATTGAAGACGGCCCTCAGTGGGGTCCTCCCAGATCTCTTGGACCGAAAGGGTCAGGAGCTCGCCGTAGGCGGGCAGGTCGTCCGTTGTCGGCACCACTGTCGGGCCGAAGCCCATCGTCGGGCGCGGTGACGAGGGGGGCGCGTTGCTGGCTTCGATATTCACCCGAGGACCACTCCTTCGATCAGGCAGCCGGTGGCCACGGTGCCTGCCCACCCCAGGGGCGCCGGGGAACTCGGCCGCGTCGTCGCCTTCGTCATGAACTTCCTCTCGTCTCGCCACGGGACCGGGACCCGCACCACGATGCCATTTCCGGATGCCGAATTCGGTGATCCCCGCCCAGGGGGGCCGTGCGCCACGGTTCCAGGCCGGGTGCACCCGGGTACGCCCGCCAGGTGGGCCGCACCGTTGCGGGCCAGCCCACTCTGGAGCCATCACCCGCCCAATGAACCGGGAGGCGGCCGTCGGCCGGCGCGGCGAATCGAGCGGGCCATTCGGGAGAACCGCTGGTGCTATCCGCCCGAGGAGATGGGCGTGGGCCCCGGGGCGGCTCGCGGCCACAGGCGAGCAACGAAGTCACCAACGGCACCCCGGCCTCGGTTCACATCCGCTCGGGGGCACCGATGCCGAGCAATCCGAGGCCCACGGCCAGGACCCGGGCGCTTAGGTCCGAGAGCACCAGGCGGGAACGCCGGGTCTCGTCATCGGGGGCCCGCAACACCGGACAGTTCTCGTAGAACGAGGTGAAGACCGACGCCAGATCGAAGAGGTACGCGGAGAGCTTCGAGGGGCTCGTTGCCTGCAGGCTCGCCGCAACCGCCTCGCCGAACCCGAGGAGCTGGAGCACCAGCGACCGCTCGTCGGGATCGACCAGCGTCACCGGCACGGCCGGGTCCGGAGCGGTCACGTTGCCCCGCCGGAAGATGGAACGGATGCGGGCGTGGGCGTATTGGAGGTACGGACCCGTGTTGCCCTCGAAGGCCAGCATCCGGTCCCAGTCGAAGACGTAGTCACGGTGGCGCTCGGTGGACAGATCGGCGTACTTGACCGCCCCGATGCCGAGAGTCCGGGCCGCCGCTGCCCGGTCGACCGCTTGCATGTCCGACTCGCGTTCTGCCATGGCGGTAGCGGCCCGCTCGACCGCTTCGTCGAGCAGGGCGTCGAGCTTGACCGACTCGCCCGAACGGCTCTTGAACATCTTGTTGTCCGGGCCGAGCACGCTGCCGAAGGCCACGTGCACCGCGTCGACACCTTCGGGCAGCCAGCCGGCCATGTGGGCCACGGCGAAGACCATCTGTAGGTGCTGGGACTGGGGCGAACCGACCACGTAGAGGATCCGGGAGGCCCCCAGCCGCTCGACCCGGTCACGGACTGCGGCCAGGTCGGTCGCCGCGTAGCCGTACCCCTCGTCGGATTTCTGGACGATGAGCGGAAGTGGTTCGCCGTTGCGGTTCTCAAAGCCCGGCGGGAAGACGCATTGGGCTCCGTCGCTCTCCTCCAACAACCCCGTTCCCCGGAGGTCCTCGACCACACCGGCGAGCATTGGGTTATAGAAGCTCTCACCGACAATGTCGTCGTCGGTGAGGAGCACACCGAGCTTCTCGTACACCGCGTCGTAGTGACGCACGCTCTCGGCCACCAGGATCCGCCATAACGCCAGCGTCTCCTCATCACCGGATTGCAGGAGAACGACCCGCCGGCGGCTGCGCTCGCGGAAGGTCTGATCGGTGTCGAAGGATTCGCGGGCTTGGCGATAGAAGGCATCGAGGTCGCCGACCGACAGTTCCTCGACGGCCCCTTCGCCCAGGTCGATCAGGTGCTCGATGAGCATGCCGAAGGGCGTCCCCCAGTCGCCGACGTGATTCTCTCTGATGACCTGATGCCCGACGAAGTCGAGTATCCGGCAGATCGAGTCGCCGATCACCGTCGAGCGCAGGTGGCCGACATGCATCTCCTTTGCCACGTTGGGCCCCGAGTAGTCGACCACCACCCGTTGGGGCTCGACGGCCTGCTCGACCCCCAGCCGGCCGTCGACCGCCATCGCCGAGAGTTGGCTGGCCAGGAACGGGGCCGACAAGGTCAGGTTGATGAACCCCGGACCGCTGACTTCCACCAGGTCGCACAGGTCGGCGACGTCGACTTGGGCCACGACGGCCTCGGCTACCTCCCTCGGGGAGCGGCCCAGTCGCTTGGCCAGGGCCAGCGCGCCGTTGGCCTGAAAGTCCGCCCGGTCCGACGCCCGCAGCACCGGGTCCGCTCCCGGCTCGAGGCGGTCAAATCCCACCTGGAGGCGTTCGGCGAGGACGCTTTTCGGGTCGGGCATCCCCCATTCTCGCGCTGGGTTCGGGGTGGAACCGAAAATCCGGGACGCCTCACCTCCGCCGGCCACCCACATGGGGCCGCGCCAAGGACGCGCCGGCGATCGGAGAAGGCCTGGTCGGCCACGCCCACCTCTTGGAGCACTCGGGCCGCGCAAAGACGGCACGGACTGTCCGGGCGGGCGCCGCAGAGGTTCAGCGGAGGTCGCGCTCGTCTCTCCGCGGAGGAAGCCCCAACGCCCTGGCCAGGGCGGCCCAGCGCAGTCTCCACGCCTCGCGGGCCACGACCGAATCGGGGGCGATCAGATCGAATCCGTGGAAGGCGCCCGGATACACGTGGAGTTCTGTCGAGACACCGGCGGTGAGGAGGTTCTGGGCGTAATTGATGGACTCGTCACGAAACGTCTCTACCTCACCCACGTCAACCCAAGCGGGGGGCAGCCCCGCCAGGTCGGTGGCCCGGGCCGGAGCGGCGTACGCTGAGACGTCCTCGGTGCCAACTCGCGTGCCGAGCAACGAAGTCCACCCGAACCGGTTGTCGTTGCGGTCCCAGACGACCGATCCCTCGTATGCGGTCGACGAATTGGTGATCGCTCGATCATCGAGCATCGGCTCGAGGAGGAGCTGGAATCTCAGTGGTGGGCCGCCACGATCCCTCGCCAGCAGTGCCGTTCCGGCCGCCAGACCACCTCCGGCGCTCACGCCGCCTACTGCGATGCGTTGGGGATCAAGTCCGTAGTCGGCGGCATTGGCCGCTGTCCACACCAACCCCGCGTAACAGTCCTCCACCGGGGCTGGATCGGGGTGCTCGGGGGCGAGGCGATAGTCGACCGAGACGGCCGCCAGCCCCATCTGTTCCACCGCACCCACAAGTAGGGCGTCATCCATATCGAACGAACCCATGACCATCCCGCCCCCGTGCATCCAGTACAAGACGGGAGCTGAGGCCGACATCGCCCCTGGCCGGTAGACGCGCAACACAACGTCGGGATCACCCGCAGGACCCGGAACCCGGATGTCTTCGACCAGTACCGAAGCGGGACGACGAGATGGTACGGAGTCGAGCATCGTACGCACCGTGTCGCGCATCTGTTGCAGACCACCGGCAGTGAAGTCGAGTGCCACGCCCGCGAACGCTTCGAGCACCGGTTGCAGTTCAGGATCGATGTTGGCGGTCGACATCACGCAACGGGCCCGAGGATCTGCAGTGGAAGCACCGGCAAGTGTGACATCGCCGATGACGGCCCGGCAACTGCGAGCCCGCCCCAGAATGCACTGCGATGTGGTTGCAGGCGGGCAAATCCGACCCGAGATGGTGGTCGGTGATCCCGACGGCACGACGGTGCATTCCCGAAGCTCGAGGCGTTGGCGAACCCGTAGACGTTCCCGTCGGACCCGACGAACCAGTACCCGTCGTCGTTCGCCGTCTGGGTGCTCCCGGTGATGGTGTGCAGGTGGATGCCGATGGCGGGCGATGGCATCTCGAAGGATGCGTCGCCGACGGCAACGACACCACCGTCGCGTGGCCGCGAAGCGGCCCTCGTGCGTCAGGCCCCCGGGGCGCCCATCACGCCGTCTGTCAGGCCGTAGTGGCCGAAGGGCCCGAAGAACCCCTGCTCGAGCAGACCGAAGCCGACAGTTTCGCCGTAGGTGAACCGGGCCAGGTGGTCGATGATCCCGTACTGGCCAATCCCTTTGACCTCATCCACCGAGAGCACCCGTCCCTGGGTCACCGTCTCGGGACCGTGGTACATGCCGTGGCGCCAGTCGGCGTCGATGCCGTAGCCGGTACCGACGGAGATGAAGTTGGGCAGTAGTGACGTGCACTCGATCTCGATACCTGAGTTCGGGAACTTCAGCAGCGAGCGGGTGATGACCCGGGTTCCCGGTGCGATGGTGTGCTCGTGTTCGGACGGACCGAGTTCGTCGACCGGCCGGTCCGGGTCCGACCAGACCCGCTCGGCCTGAACCAGGGGACGGCTGCCGTCGTCCCTTTCGTGGCAGATGTAAAAGATGGCGTGGTCGTCGAACTGCATCGGGTAGTAGTTCCACATACCGGCGAGCACCAGCTCGCCCTGGCGAATGCCGTCGGATTCAGGCTCGCCCACCGGGCGCACTCCCCAGCTGCGGTCACGGTTCCCCGAGCACGTCGCCGGATCGATGGTGATCTCGTCCCCACCCACCACGAGGGTCCCCGACCATCGGCCGGTCTGGGCCAGGCGCTGGGTGTCGAAGACGACCTTGCCCTTGCTCCGGATGAACTGGCGGGGCTCGGCCACCGCCGGTATGTGTCCTTCCCAGGTGATGTCCATGGCGACGGAGTGCTCGGTCGGCTCAACGACGAAGCGGAGCCGCCGGAGCGGCTCAATGACCTCGACCCGCAGCGGTCCGACCGACGTGTCGGCCCGGTCGACCAGTGGTCCGGACGAACGCACGATGTGCTGCTCGCCCCCCTTGCGCACGTCGACGAAGGCGTCGACCACCCCGAGGTTCGGGTACTGGCCGAAGCCGAAGATGGCGAACCAGTCAGCCGAGCGCGGGTACATGTTGAAGTAGTAACGGTCGTAGAAGTTACGGTCGCTGGTGGCGGGATGCCGGATGAACTCCGGCGCCTGGTGGACGGGAAAGTCGTCCCACGACGACAGGGCCATTACGTCTCCTCTTGGTCGCGATCGATCAGACTCGTGAGCCAGCGTGGCAGGCGCAACCCCCGCCGCACCCACCGGCGACCGGGGTACCGCAACCCCGAGCGGCAGGATCAGGCGCCGAACCGACGGTGGCGAACACCGCGAGCAGGCGCACCGCACCACGGTGACTGGCCGGACAGGTCGTCGGCGCGTCTGCGTCGGCCATCGCCCGGCGTGGCTCGTAGACCACGGCACAGGTCGAACACCGGTATTCGTAGAGCGCCACGCCTTACCTCCCCGGCTTCACCCTACTGGCGTTTCTGACGGGCATCGGGGGCCAATTGGGGCGCCGATCGGTGAAACGCGCCGACGATCATCCGTCCGCACACCATCGTGGTACCGGGCGTGCTCAGGGTTGGATGAAGGCGTAGATCCCGAAGCCGTTGTACCAGATCGAGTCGCCGGGCAAGAAGGGGCCGTTCAAGACCACCGCGTTCTCGCCGCCGGTGCCGGGCCCGGCGTCGCCCTCGATGGTCACGATGGCGCCGTCGGGCCAGACCTGGGCGACGATGCCCGTGTGCACCGACGTCGAGGTGGTGGCCGGACCGCTCCCGTACAGAACGTCGTCCCCGGGCACCGGGACCGCGGTCCCGGCGAGCACGGTGGCGTGTTGTTGCGCCCAGTACAAGATGCTGCCGGTGAACGGGTAGGACGGGATGCCGGTGCCGCCCTGCTGCATGGCCCAGGTGGCGAACAACGCGCACCATTCCTCACAAGGGCCGTAGGGGTTGCAGTAGCGCCCCGGATTCGGATCGGGCCGTACCTGGGTCTCGGCCGCGGCCACGATCGCCGCTGATCCGGGGAAGGTGCCGTTCGGTGGCGGATTGGCGAAGGTGTAGTTGAAGGCATCGGGACCGAGCAGCCAGTACCCGTGACCGTCGGCGGTCGGAACCAGCTGGGTGATGGGCGCGGCCGGGCCGCCGCCGCCCATTGAGCCGTAGTACGTGGCGTCGCCGAAGGTGAAGACACCGCCGTCCCAGGCCACCAGCCAGTAGCCCTTGCCGTCGGGGGTGGCGGCCATCGACAGGATCCCGTCGTTGAGCGGCTTGCCGCCCATCGAGCCATAGAACTTGGCGTCCCCGTAGGCGAAGATGCCGCCGTCCGCCCCGACCTGCCAGTAGCCATCTCCGTCGGGGGTGGTCGCCATGGCGACGATCGGTGCGGCCAATCGCTTGGCGCCTATGGAGCCGTAGAAAGTGGCGTCCCCGTAGGAGAACATCCCTCCGTCGTCGGCCACCAGCCAATAGCCCTTGCCGTCGGGGGTGGACGCCATGCCCACGATGGGTTTGTTGAGGGTCGATCCCCCCATCGAGCCGTAGAACGTGGCGTCACCGAAGGCGAAGATCCCACCGTCGAACCCGACCAGCCAGTACCCGCGGTCATCGGGCGTCGCCGCCATGCCGACGATAGGTCCCTGCAGGGTCAGGGCCCCGAGGGACCCGTAGAAATTGGCGGTGCCGAAGTTGTAGACACCCCCGTCGGCCCCGGCCAGCCAGTAGCCGCCGCCGTCGGTGGTGGCCACCATGGCCACGACGGGCGAGTTGAAGGTGAGCGCCGACCCTGCCGCCCCGGCGAGGCTCGGCGCGCCGATCTCGGCGTCCCCGTAGGAATAGACCCCCCCGCCCGGATAGACCGCGGCGTGAAGTCCCGACCGTTCGGCTCCGGCCGTGGCGGACACCAAGACGGGGACGAGGAGCAGTGCTGCGATCAGCCCGAGCAGGGCGCTGACACAGAGGATCCGGGCGTGGAGCCTACCGAGCATCTCATCAGAGATTCTGGCAGACCGAGTGCACCCAAGTGACCACACCCCCGACCAGATCCGACGAGCCGGCTGGGCGGCGATGGGCACACAGGACCAGCAGGCGGGCAGAATGGGCCCCATGACCCCCGACGCCCGCTCCCACCCCGACAGCTTCGCCTCCCGCCAAGCCCTGACGGTGGGCGACCGGCGTTTCGAGATCTTCTCCCTGTCGGCCAACGCGCTCACCGGCGGCCACGACGTGGCCCGGTTGCCCTACAGCGTCAAGGTGCTGTTGGAGAACCTGTTGCGCCACGAGGACGGACTCCGGGTCAGCGCGGCCGACGTCGAGTCGGTGGCCGCGTGGGGACGTCACCCCGAGGCGCACGGCGCCAACGCCGGCGACGACGCCCGCGAGATCGCATTCACCCCCGAGCGGGTGCTCATGCAGGACTTCACCGGCGTGCCGGCGGTGGTCGACCTGGCCGCCATGCGCGACGCCCTCGGGGTCCTCGGGGGTAATCCGGCGCGTATCAACCCGCTGGTGCCGGTCGAGCTGGTGATCGATCACTCGGTCATCGCCGAGCGCTCGGGGGTGGCGTCGGCGTTCGAGGACAACGTCGGTATCGAGTACGAACGCAACCTCGAGCGCTACCAGTTGTTGCGCTGGGCCCAGGGTTCCTTCGACGGTTTCCGGGTCGTCCCTCCCGGCACGGGCATCTGCCACCAGGTCAATCTCGAATACCTCTCACGGGTGGTCTTTGCCGCGCCCGACGGGCGGGCCTACCCCGACACTTTTGTGGGCACCGACTCGCATTCGACGATGGTCAACGGCCTCGGCGTGCTCGGCTGGGGGGTCGGGGGCATCGAGGCCGAGGCGGCCATGCTGGGCCAGCCCCTCTCCATGTTGCTGCCGCCGGTCGTCGGGCTGCGCCTCTTCGGCCAGACGCCCGAGGGCACCACGGCGACCGATCTGGTGCTGACGATCACCGAGCTCTTGCGCCACCACGGGGTAGTCGGAAAGTTCGTCGAAGCCTTCGGCCCCGGGGTGGCCACGGTCCCCGTCGAGAACCGGGCCACCATCGGGAACATGTCCCCGGAGTACGGGGCCACCTGCACCATCTTCCCGATCGACGGCGCCACCATCGAGTACCTCCGCTTCACCGGGCGCGACCGCGAGCAGCTGGCCCTGGTCGAGGCCTACGCCAAAGCGCAGGGCCTATGGCACGAGACCGAGGGGGACGAGCCGGTCTACTCAGAGATCGTCGAACTCGATCTCTCGAGCGTGGTCCCGAGCCTCGCCGGCCCGGCCCGGCCCCAGGACCGGGTGTCCCTCGCCGGTGCGGGGGCGGCCTACCGGTCGGCCCTCGGCCGCTCGCCGACGTCGGCCCCGGTGCGGCCCGACAAGGCGGCGGGCGGCGATAACCACGAGATCAACGACGGTGACGTCGTCATCGCGGCGATCACCAGCTGCACGAACACCTCCAACCCCCAGGTCATGGTGGCGGCCGGTCTGCTCGCTCGCCGGGCCATCGAGCGTGGCCTCGCCACCAAGCCCTGGGTCAAGACCACGCTCGCCCCCGGATCGCGCGTCGTCATGGACTACCTCGAGCGGGCCGGCCTCGTCGAGCCGCTCGAGCAGCTCGGCTTCTACCTGGTGGGCTTCGGCTGCACCACCTGCATCGGAAACTCGGGGCCCCTCCTCGACGGTCTGAGCGCGCCGGTCCAAGAGCACGGACTCTCCGTGGTCTCGGTGCTGTCGGGCAACAGGAACTTCGAGGGTCGGATCCATCCCGATGTCCGGATGAACTACCTGGCATCCCCGCCCCTGGTGGTCGCCTACGCCCTGGCCGGCACCATGGACATTGACCTGTCGAGCGATCCGATCGGGACCGACGCCGAGGGGCACCCGGTGCACCTGGCCGATTTGTGGCCGACCTCGACCGAGGTGGCCGAGGTCATCCGAGCCTCCCTCACCTCCGAGGAGTTCACGAACCGCTACGCCTCGGTGTTCGACGGTGATGAACGTTGGCGATCGGTCTCGGTAGCCGAAAGTGAGACCTTCGCCTGGAACGGGCGGTCCACATACGTGCTCCAACCACCCTTTTTCGACCAGATGGGCTCGGAGCCGTCCCCGGTCGCCGACATCGTCGGGGCCCGGGTCCTCGCGATGCTCGGCGACAGCGTGACCACCGACCACATCTCACCCGCGGGGTCGATCAAACCAAGCTCGCCGGCCGGTGCCTACCTCGTCACCCTCGGCGTCGATCCCGGCGAGTTCAACTCCTACGGGGCCCGCCGGGGCAACCACGAAGTGATGATGCGCGGAACGTTCGCCAACGTCCGCTTGCGCAACCAGCTCGCACCGGGCACCGAGGGCGGGGTCACCGTCCACCTCCCCGGCGGCGAGCAGATGAGCATCTACGCCGCGGCCATGGAGTACGCCACGGAGCACATCCCGCTCGTGGTGCTCGCCGGCAAGGAGTACGGCTCGGGCTCGAGCCGGGACTGGGCGGCCAAGGGCACGCTCCTGCTCGGCGTCCGCGCCGTGATCGCCGAGAGTTACGAGCGCATTCACCGCTCGAACCTGGTGGGGATGGGCGTGCTGCCGCTCCAGTACCTACCGGGCGAGTCGGCCGCCGCACTCGGACTCGACGGACACGAGAGCTACTCCATCACCGGCGTCGAGGCCCTGAACGACGGCACCGTGCCCAAAGAGGTGGCGGTGCGGGCGCAAAGAGGCGACGGGTCGGGCGCCGAGTTCGCGGCGCGGGTCCGCATCGACACCCCGATGGAGGCCGAGTACTACCGCCACGGCGGGATCCTGCGCTACGTGTTGCGCCAACTCGCCCGCTGAGCCGCGTTCCGCCGACACCGCCCGGCCCTCACGGTGCCAGGGCGACGAGCCGGTCCAACATCGGGCGGCCGACCGCTTCGGCCTGGCCCAGACGGCGGGGGTCGAGTTGCACGCCCGAAGGCAGGTGGGGCGCCCACCCGCCGGCCAGCGCGGCGTCGACCTCGACATGGAACTGGAGGCCGTAGGCCCGGTCTCCGACGCAGAACCCCTGATGGTCGTAGCGGTCGCTGCGGGCCAGCAGGCGCGCCCCGTCGGGCAGCGAGAAGGTGTCGGCGTGCCAGTGCACGCAGGGCAACGGGCTGCCGGCCGGTCCGAGCACCGGGTCGTCGTCTCCGGCCGTCGTGAGCGTCACCGCCCCGAGACCGATCTCGGCGGCGTCACCCGTCCACACCGTCGCGCCGAGGGCCAGAGCCAGCTGCTGGGCCCCGAGACACACCCCGAGGACCACGAGGCCGGCGCCAACCGCTGCCGCCAGTGCCCGGCGCTCGGGCTCGAGCCACCGATGGGTCGTCTCGTCGTGGACACCCATCGGGCCGCCGAGGACGACCAGTCCGGCGAGTTCTGTTATCTCCGATGGTGCGGGGAGTTCCTCGCCGCAGTCGACCCGGCACACCGACCACCGCTGGCCGGCCTTGTCGAGCGCCGCGCCCACCAGCCCGGGACCCTCGTGGGCGACGTGTTGGACCACCAGCCACCGTCGGCTCTCGTCCATCGGGTTTCGGTTCCCTCAGCGGCTCTGGACGACCCGGTACGCCTCGCCCAGCGCCCCGTCGGGGAGACCCGCTGACCGGGCGACCGCCGAGCTCCATTCACGCAGCATCTTGTCGAGGTCGTCGCGCTCGGCGACTTGGCTCTGATGGCGCATGAGCGCGGCCACCTTGGTGTCGAAGGCGTCGGTGATGTCGACGACGATGTTGGGATTCTCGAAAGCCATGAGCCAGATCTCGTCAACGGTGTGGGGCTCAAGACCTTCTTTTTCGAGGAGTTCTGGATGGGCGAAGGGATTGCGGGCGTCGGGGTAGACGGCGCACGCCGCCGCTTCGCCGGCCGCGAGATGGTCGGGGTGGCTGGCGTAGATGCGTTCCCAGTTGCGCTCGGGTGACTGGGTGAGAACCCGCTGGGGACGGTACTGGCGGATGACCCGGCTGATATCGCGGCGCAGATCGAGCGTGCATTCGAGGCGACCGTCGGGATAGCCGAGGAAGGTCACGTCGTGCACCCCCACCTCGGCTGCCGCGGCGCGCTGTTCACGTTGGCGGATCTCGGCCATCTCGGCCCGGGTGATCGAGCGGTCCGAGCCTCCGGCGTCGCCGTCCGTGACGATGCAGTAGGCCACCTCGATCCCCGCAGCCCGGAACGTGGCGACGGTGCCGGCGGATCCGAAGTCCACGTCGTCGGGGTGGGCGGTGACCACCAACACCCGGTCCACCCCGTCGGTGGCGCTCCAGCGGCGCGTCGGGAGTTCGTCGTCGGTCATCTGATGCCGAGATCGGTCAGGACGGCGCGATCAGAGCACACCGTCGCCGGGCGAAGGGTGCCAGGCGGCGAGGGCGGCGAGGCGGGGGTCGTTGGAGAACATCTCGACGATCGGGATCCGCAGGCCGAGACGGCGCTGGATCACCTCGGTCTCGACGGCCTGGTTCCACAGCGACAACGTGGCCACCACCCCGGTCGATCCGGCGCGGGCGGTCCGACCGGACCGGTGGAGGTAGGCCTTGTGGTCCTCAGGCGGGTCGTAGTGGATGACGATGTCGACCGCCTCGATGTGCAGTCCCCGGGCGGCCACGTCGGTCGCCACCAGCACGTGCAGCTTGCCCGAGGAGAAGTCGGCCAGGGCCCGCTCCCGGTTCGCCTGGCGCAGATCGCCGTGGATGGCCGCGGTCCTAATCCCTTCCTTGTTGAGCTGTTCGACGAGGCGGTCCGCACCCCGCTTGGTCCGCACGAAGATCAGGGCCTTGTCGAGGCCCCGGCAGATCGCCGCGGCCACCTTGACCTTGTCCATCTGGTGGACCTGGAGGAAGCGGTGCTCCATCGCGGAGACCGTTTGGGTGTTCGATGCCACCTCGTGGAATACCGGATCGGTCAGGTAGCGCTGCACCAGGCGGTCGACAGCTCCGTCGAGGGTGGCCGAGAACAACAAGGTCTGATGATCGCGCTCGAGTCGACGGAGCACCCACTCGACCTGGGGCATGAACCCCATGTCGGCCATGCGGTCGGCCTCGTCGAGCACCAGGATCTCGACGTCGGCCACCGACAACTCACCACGGTCGCCGAGATCGATCAGCCGACCGGGGGTGGCGATGATGACCTCGACGCCCTTGCGCAACTTGGTGACCTGCCGGTCGATGTCGGCACCGCCGTAGACCGAGGCGATCCGCAGCCCCACGGTGGCGGCCAGAGGCGCCATGACGTCATGGACCTGGACGGCCAGTTCCCTCGTCGGCAGGAGCACCAGGGCCAGGGGGCGGGCCGGCCGTCCCGGCCGGTCCTCGGCCCTGCCGCCGTTCTCGGCCACCCGGGCGGCGGTGCGTTGGAGGAGCGGCAGCCCGAAGGCCAAGGTCTTGCCGGACCCGGTCTTGGCCTTGCCGCAGACGTCGCGCCCGGCCATCGCGTCGGCGATGGTGAGCGCCTGGATGGGGAACGAGGTGGTGATGCCCTGACCGGCCAGAGCCGTGGTCAACGGCTCGCTGACCCCAAGAGACTCGAAGGTCCGGGCGGTTTCGTAGGTGTCGCCGGTTTCGGGGCCTGCAGCCTCACCGGCCTCCTCGGCCGAAGGGTCGGGGAGAAGACTTTTGACTGTCATGTTCCGCTCTCTCTGATTCGGCGGGGCCCGGCGCCGGCCAAGAGAAGAGGGAAAGGGTGGGCCCAGACGGCCAACTGCATCGTGGCTGTCATCTTCCAGGGTACCAGGGCAACGCTGTATCCAGGCGCAATACCCGACGGTGTGCCAAGGTAAGCCCGAATTGAAGGCGAGCACATTGAAGGGGAGCTGACCATGGCCAGGCTGGAAGCAGGAAAGAAAGCCCCGGCGTTCGCCCTCGCCGATCAGGACGAAAAGAAGGTCGCGCTGAAGGACTTCACCGGCGCCCCGGTGATTGTCTACTTCTACCCGGCCGACGACACCCCGGGGTGCACCAAAGAGGCGTGCCAGTTCAACGACAACCTGCGGGCCTTCTCCCGGGCCGGCGCCGCAGTGGTCGGGATCTCACCGCAGGGGTCGGCCTCCCACCAGAAGTTCCGGGCCAAGTACGGCCTGAAATTCCCGCTGTTGTCTGACCCCAACCACAAGGTGATGGAGGCCTACGGCGCCTGGGGCGAAAAGACCATGTACGGCAAGAAGACGACGGGCACCATCCGGTCGACCTTCCTCATCGACCCAAAGGGCGTGATCCGGCGCGCCTGGTACAACGTCCGGGCCGACGGGCACGCCGACAAGGTGCTCGAGGAGCTGAAGGACCTCGGCGCCTGATCCGCCCGGCCCCTCCATCCGGCGCGACCGGCCGCTGACGTCGGCGGGCCGGGACGACCCGACGCCGTGGGTTATCGCTGATGGGCCGGGCACCACCAGGTCGTCCGGCCCCCCACTTGCTCGTGGCGCAGTGGCGCCGCGTCGCGCGGGCAGTGGCCGCCGGCTCGACGCTCAGCCATGAGGTCGCCGGTGTGGGAGCCGCCGCGTCCGGACAGGTCGGTCAACGTCGAACGCAGGGCCCGGTGCAGCCGGCGGTGCTCGGCGTCGGTGAGGGATCCGCAACGGCGCCGCGGCGAGAGGCCGGCCCGCCAGAGGATCTCGTCAGCCAGCAGGTTGCCGATCCCGGCCAGGTGGGCCTGGTCCTGCAAGCGGGCCTTCACCGGCGGCCCGCCGCCGCTGATCCGGGTGGCGAGCGCTCTGCGCAGGGCGGCCGGAGTGACGCTCAGGGCGTCAGGGCCGAGGGCGTCGACTGCCGGGTCGAGCTCGACCCGGCCGAAGCGGCGGGGATCGTGGAGCGCGAGCGATCCCCCATCGACGAAGCCGAGCGCAAACCGGACCCAGCGCTCGGAATGGTGGCCCGAGGAATACAACAACCGGTCGATGGCCATGCGGTCGTCGACGACCAGCGTGCCGGTCATCCCGAAGCGGACGCCGAGAGTCGGCCCGGCCGATTCCATCAGGAGCAGCTTGCCGAGACGACGGGCGACGGTGAAGCGGCACCCGACAAGGCCGTGTGTAAGACCGGCTGTGGTGGTGTTCTCGGCCAGGCAGTGCGGGTCAGGGACCGACACGCCGGAGATCTCCCGGTCGAGCGCTCCTTCGGCCAGTTGCCGGTAGGACTCCACCTCGAGGATCTCAGGCACTCGATCGACGGTAACCGAGCGGCGGGGGCTTGCTGTCAACGAGTGGCGCTCGTCGGTCCACCCCGGGTGGCTCGATATTGTGTCCCCCGTGCCTCCCGAAAAGCCCCAGTGGGCCGAGTTGTTCACCGAGGTCGTGACCTCGGGCCTGTGCACGGGGTGCGCGGCCTGTGTCGTGGTCTGTCCCTACGACGTCTTGAGCTACGACGACACCGAGGGGCGCTACCGGCCCTTTCACGTACCTGAGGAGGGGGGCCCGGACAACTGCACCCACGGGGTGAAGGGCTGCACGCTGTGCACCAGGGCCTGCCCGCGCTTTCGTACCTGGGAGCCCGAGATCGAGAACCACCTGTTCGGTCGGGAGCGCACCGACGACGAGGTCTCCGGCATCGCCGTCGACATGGTGCTGGCCCGGGCCACCGACCCCGACGTCCACGGGGCGGGCCAAGACGGTGGCTTCGTCTCGGCCCTACTCATCTTCGCACTCGAGCACGAGATGATCGACGCCGCCTTGGTCTCGGCCCTCGAGGGCGACGGCAGTTCATGGAAGGCGGTCCCCGCGGTCGCCCGCACCCGGGCCGACGTGCTGGCGACGGCCGGTTCCCGTTACACCTACTCGGCCAACCCGCTGGCCTACGCAGCAGCGATCGAAGGCGGGGCCGAGAAGATCGCCCTCGTCGGCATGGGCTGCCAGGCCTCGGCCCCCCCGGTCATGGCGGCCCGCAAGGCCGGCAAGGTGGCCCGCCGATTCGCCCTGTCCATCGGGTTGTTGTGCTCGAAGACCTTCGACGATGCCATCTTCCCCGAGCTCTTCGAGGCCCGCTACGGCCTGGCCCGAGAGGACATCGTCAAGATGAACATCAAAGGCGTGTTCCAGGTCTGGATGCGCGATGGTGCCTACCACGAGGTCCCGTTGAAAGAGGCCCACGCGTGGACCCGGGAGGGTTGCAAGTCCTGCCCGGACTTCGCCGCCGAACACGCCGACATCTCGACGGGGGGGATCGGGGCCTTCAACGACTGGACGCTGACCATCATCCGCACCGAGCGCGGCCGTGAGCTGTTCCACGCCATGGTGGCCGCAGACGCGGTCGAGGTCCGCCCGGTCGACGACGACCCCGGAGCCGTGGCCCTGCTGCGCAAGCTGAGCCGGGTGAGCCGGAAGCGCTGGCCGCAGAGCGCGGTGCCCATGCCCGGCCGCCTGCCCGCATCCACCTAGGTCCGGCCGTGTCGGATCCGCACCCCCCCGCCGAGCCCGGGCTTCCGCCCGATGCGTTCGCCGCCGCCTTCGGGATCGAGGTGCGCACGCTCGGGCCCGGACGCACCAACGCGAGCTTGAAGAGCGGACCCGAGCACGCCAATCCGCACGGCACGGTGCACGGTGTGGTCCTCTACGCGGTGGCGGGCGCGGCAATCGCCGCGGCCGGCAACGACGCCACGAGCTCGTGGATGATCAGCACCCTGACGGTCGACTACCTCCGCCCGGCCCAGCTGGGTGACCTCTTGTCGGCCGAGGTCGAGCTGGACGAACGGACCGAGCGCGAGGACCTCTTCGTCGCCCGGATCTTCGCCAGCGGCGCGAGCGGCAAGGAGCTGGTCGCCCGGGCGAACGCCCGGGGACCGCGCCGACCCCGCGCCGGGCGGCGGCGGTGATGCTCGGGTCGGCGTCTGCGGCATACAGGAAGCGGCCGCCGCGTCCCAGTCGATGGCGACCGCATCGGGGTTGTCGGCCGTCACCTACCCCGCGAGATTGCTCCAGGGGTGAAGCATCGTGACGCTGGTCTCGGGGACCGGGTGCACGTGGTCGGAGGTGGGGAGCGCTCCGTCGTGAAGCACGCGCAGCACGAACCCGTGGCGGTCGACCCCTTCGGGGTTCTTCGTGCCGAGGGGGAGGTCAGGCGCCGAGCGCCCGGGCCCGGGTGAACACGGCGTCGAACATGGCCTCGGTCAAGGTGCCCGTGAAGGTGTTCTGCTGGCTCGGGTGGTACGAGCACACGAGCACCCGGTCGCCGGGCAGCGCGTGCTCGGCGAGGTGGCCGAAACGGGGACGCGGACGCAGGTCGAAGTGCACCGCCAGCGCCGCGCAGGCGAACTGACCGAGGGCCACGATCACCTTCACCTGGTCGAGGAGCACCAACTCCTCGTCCAGAAACCGACTGCACCGGTCGCGCTCGGCCGGGGTCGGCTTGTTGGCCGGGGGGGCGCAGCGCACCGCCGCGCTCACCCAGGCGCCGGTGAGCTCGAGCCCGTCGTCGCGCCCGACGCTGCGGGCTTGATTGGCGTAGCCGGCCCGGAAGAGGGCGGCGAAGAGCCAGTCCCCCGAGCGGTCACCGGTGAACACCCGCCCGGTCCGGTTCGCCCCGTGCGCGGCGGGAGCGAGACCGACGACGGCCAGGCGGGCGGCGGGGTCCCCGAATCCGGCGACCGGCCGGCCCCAGTACCGCTCGGCGGCGAACGAGGCCCGTTTTTGAACAGCCACCTCCTCGCGCCACGCAACCAGGCGCGGACAGGCCCTGCACCCCTCGATCTCGGCTGCGAGCTGGGCCAGGGCCACAGATCTCGGTTGGGGGACCACCACGGCGCAAAGCCTACGATGGTCCCCCGTGGCCACTCCCCGAGCGTTGTCGTCTCGAAGTCAAAAAGGCCGCGGCCGCCCCCGGCGCGACCAGCTCCGGGCGCCGACCGTGGTGTTACTCGTCCGTCACGGCAAGACACCCACGACCGGCACGGTGCTCCCGGGCCGGGCCCGGGGGCTCCACCTCGCCGACGAGGGCCGGGCCCAGGCGAACCAGGTGGCCCAACGCATCGCCGCGCTGGCCAAGCCCCCCGTCGCGGTCTACGCGTCCCCGCTCGAGCGCACGAAGGAGACCGCGGCGCCGATCGCCGCAGCGCTCGGGCTCCGGGTGCGCACCGCGCGCGGGCTGATCGAGTGCGACGTGGGCACATGGACCGGCGCCGAGCTCAAAAACCTGGCCAAGACCCCCGAGTGGTCGGCGGTCCAACGATGGCCGGGGGGATTCACGTTCCCCGGCGGCGAGTCCTTCGCCGACCTGTCCACGCGGTCGAGCCAGGCGGTGCTCTCCTTGGTGGCCGAGCACCCCGGCGAAACGATCGTGGCCGTATCCCACGCCGACCCGATCAAGGCGGTGGTCGCCGCGGCGGCCGGGACCCCCCTCGACCTGTTCCACCGGGTGGTGGTCTCGCCCTGCTCGGTCTCGGCCATCGTCTACGGCGTCGACGGTCCCCACATTCTCTGCGTCAACTCGACGGCGTCGCTGAGTGATCTGGCGCTCTCGTGACCGACGGCGAGGACATGGACGCGCCCGACCAGTTCAGCGTCGGCACCGTCGGGCCGCTCGGCGAGCGCATGTTCCTGCTGCACTGCTCCCAGGGTGCGACCAGCCTCACCGTCAAGGTGGAGAAGAGCCAGGTGGCGATCCTGGCCGGCTATCTGGCCCGGATCGTCCGCGAGCTCGGGCGTCCCGGAGCGCTGCCCGACGCGCTCGACTTCAACGTCGACGTCGAGCCCGAATGGATCGTCGGCACCATCGGGGTCTCCTACGACGAGGACAGCGACCGGCTCGTCGTGGTCATCGAAGAGTTGGTCGAAGAACAAGACGAACAAGACGAACAAGACGACGGTGCGGTGGTTCGTATCGCGCTCACCCGCGAGCAGGCCGCGGCGTTCGCCATCCGGGCGACCAGCCTGGTCGAGGCAGGCCGGCCCCCGTGCCCGCTGTGCGGGCTCCCCCTCGACTCCTCGGGCCACGACTGCCCCCGCACGAACGGCCACCGACCCCCGGTCACATGACCGGACCGGCGCCCGAGGACACCCAGGCCGGGGGTACCCCGGTGGCCGAGGTGCTGCGGCGCGGCGAGATGACCCTCCACGGCCGGATCGCCGGCAGCTCCAACGCCACGCTGCTCGTCACCTGCGAGCTGTCCGATGAGGAGCTGCTCGCCGTCTACAAGCCGGCCCGTGGGGAACGGCCCCTGTGGGACTTCCCGAGCGGGCTGCACCGGCGCGAGGTGGCGGCGTTCGTGCTCTCAGAGTTGCTCGGGTGGGGCATCGTGCCCGAGACCGTCGAGCGAGACGAGGGTCCCTTCGGTCCCGGCTCGGTGCAGCGGTTCGTCCCAGAGGACGGGACCTCGCACTACTTCACCGTCCTCGAAGATGAGGTCTGGCACCCCGCCCTGCGGACCTTCGCGACCTTCGACGTGGTGGCCAACAACGCCGACCGAAAGAGCGGGCACGTGTTGCTGGCCGAGGACCGGCTCTGGGCGATCGACAACGGGCTGGCGTTTCACACCCACCCCAAGTTGCGCACCGTCATCTGGGACTTCGCCGGCGACCCGCTCCCGGAGGGAGCGGCGGCCGACCTGCGCGCCTTCGCGCAGAGCGGCGCCGACGACCTGGCCGCGCTGCTCGACGACCGCGAAATCGAAGCGACCCTGGCCCGGGCCCGGGCCCTCGCCGATGCGGGTACCCTGCCCGAGCCCGACGGTGAGCGTGACTGGCCCCCCTACCCCTGGCCGCTCGTTTGAACACTCGGCGGCGCGCCGGGCCGGCGCCTCAGCCCGGTGGCACCGGGATGTGCAGCTGGTCGCGCATGGTCGCGAGCACGACCTGGGACAGGATCTCGGCCCCGCCCGGCGCGATGTGGGTCCCGTCGGGCTCACGGACGTTGACTTCCTGCCCGTTGTAGACGAGGTAGGCGGCGTACTGGCCCTGGGGGGTGCCGAGGACGGTCCAGCTCGACAGGTAGGTGGCGCCCGTCTGGGCCGCAGCGGCCTGGTAGATACCGTTGAGGTTCTGCATTTGCGACGAGAGCGTGCCGTTGCTCATGGGCGGCATCCCAACCCAGATCACCTTGGCCCCCGCACCCGCCGCCTCCGTCATGAAGCTGACCACCCGCCCCGAGTAGGTGGCGGTCCACGCGGCCGAGCCGTAGGGGACGTCGGGTGGGCCGGGAAGGTCCTGGGGGTCGTTCGCCCCGACCATGACGACCACCACCTGGGGGGTGTACTTGGGCAGGTCACTTTGCAGCTCGACCGGCCAGTTGTAGTAGTCCGGACGCGTCAGGCCGGTCCCGACCTGGCCGTCGAGGGTCGCCTGGACCACCCCGGTGTTGCCCAGGTCGTTTACCAGTGTGCCGCCCAGGTCGATCCCGAGCGAGTCGCCGATCACGAGCACCCGCAGTGGGTTCGAGGCGGTGGGGTCGACCGTGGCCGGCAGGGTGGTGGTCGTCGGGGCGGCGACCGCCGTCGTCGGGGTCGAGCCCGACGGGTGCGAAGTCGTCGTGACCGGGGGCTTCTTCGGCCCGACCGAGACGACCACCGACCCGTTGCCGGGCCGGTTGCCGTGGCGTCCGATCACCCCGTTGCCGACCGAGACGACGTGGGAGAACTGCAGGTCGCGGCTGAGGTCGGCCACCGGGCCCAACAGGTCGAGGGCGACCGTGCGCCGGACGCCGACCGGGGAGACCTGTGCGTTGTGCTGGAGGGTGGGGGCGTCGAGGACCAGCCAGACACAAAAGGCGAGCACCGAGATGCCGAGCGCATGGGTCCAGCGCACCCGCCGGGTGACCGGCACCATGCCCGCTTCGAGCGGATCGGGGTTGCCGGAGTCGGGATTGCCGGGGTCGGGGTTGCCGGGGTCGGGGTTGTCGGGGTCGGGGTTGTCGGGGTCGGTGGTATCCACGGTGATTCATGTGCGCCGGGGGTCCGTGCGGTCGGATCCAAGCGGCGGCGCCTTTGATGTTAGGGGTGCCGGGGACAGCCCCGTTGGTCGGATCGGACCCGCGTCAGAACTTGTAATAGATGAACGGGGCGACCCCGGTCGGCCCGAGTGTGGTGATGACGAGGAGCGCCAGCCCGAGCACTCCCACCTGGAGGGCCATGTGCTGGCGGGAGAAGCCGCTTTGGGCCCGTTCGACGAAGCCGACGGGCACGAACTGGGCTCCGATGATGCCGATGATCACGAAGATGAGCAGCGGGGTCACGAGCGGCGAGGGAGACCAGCTTGTGAAGAGCCGGCCGAGCATCTGGGCGGCGTTGGTGAAGCTGCTGGCGTTGAAGAAGATCCAACCCAGGCAGACGTACTGGAAGGTCCAGAACCGTTGCCACCAGACCCGGACCGGTCCGGTGGCGACCGGGGTGAGCCCCGCCGCCAACCGTCGCTGGCGTCGGAAGTGCCCGACCACCTGGCCGGCGCCGTGGAGACCGCCCCAGATGATGAAGGTCCAGGCCGCGCCGTGCCAGAGCCCGCCGAGCACCATGGTGATCATGATGTTGCGGGCCACCCGCCACCCGGACCCTCGGTTCCCCCCCAGGGGAATGTAGAGGTAGTCGCGCAGCCAGCGCGACAAGGTGATGTGCCAGCGCCGCCAGAAGTCCTGGAGGTTGAGGGCGGTGTAGGGGGCGTCGAAGTTCACCGGGAAACGGAAGCCCAACAGCAGGGCCAGGCCGATGGCGATGTCGGTGTAGCCGCTGAAGTCGCAGTAGATCTCCACGGCGTAGCCCCATGCGGCGAAGATCACCTCGACGGCCGAGTGCTTGGACGGTGCGGTGAACACCGGCTGGACGATGGCGGTCGACACGTAGGAGGACACGACCACCTTTTTGAAGAGGCCGCCCATGATCATCCAGATGGCCCGCGAGTAATCGATGTGCTCGGGATCGCGCTTCTTTCGGATCTGGGGGAGCAGTTCGCTCCCCCGCACAATCGGCCCGGCGATCAGGTGCGGGAAGAAGGAGAGGTACACGGCCAGGTCGACCGGCCGGGCCAGCTCCAGGTCGCGCCGGTAGACGTCGATGACGTAGCTGAGCGCCATGAAGGTGAAAAAGGAGATGGCGACGGGGAGCGTCGGCTGGACGATCGGGACGAGCCGGCCGAGACCGATCTGGTGGAGGGCGTTGTCGAGGTTGGCCGACGCGAAGCCGTAGTACTTGAAGTAGCCGAGCAGCCCGAGCAGGGCGGCCACCGAGACGATCATGGCGATCTTGCGACCGCGGTGGGTGGGGAGCCTGGTGATGGCGATCGCCCCGGACTGGGCCACGATGGTCGAGGCCGCGAGCAGGAGGACGAAGCGCCAGTCCCACCAGCTGTAGAAGAAGTAGCTCAACGCCAGCATGGCCAGTTTCCACAGCCCGGGGTGAGGGTTCAGCAGCCAGTTCACCGTGAAGGCGACGGCGAAGAAGATGGCGAAGTCGATGGTGGGGAAGAGCATGGGTCCGAAGAGCGCTGCGGGTCGGCCGACTGTACAACCGCGCCGGCGGCCCACCGCGTTGGCTCATCGGACCAGTCGGTACCCCGGGGGACCGCTGGTCACGGCCCGTTGTCGGGCCCCGGCCCCCAGGCCGCTGGCCCCCGGGTCAGCTCCGGGCTTTGAGGACGTCGATGAGAGCGGGGAGGACCTTCAAGACGTCGCCCACGATGCCCAGATCGGCCACCGAGAAGATCGGGGCGTCGGGGTCTTTGTTGATGGCCACGATGTTCTTCGATCCCTTCATGCCGACCAGGTGCTGGGTGGCGCCCGAGATGCCACAGGCCACATACACGGTGGGCTTCACCGTCTTGCCGGTCTGGCCCACCTGGTGGGAGTAGGGCACCCAACCGGAGTCGACGATGGCCCGGCTGGCTCCCGCGGCACCGTGCAGCAGGGTGGCCAGCTCTTCGATGAGGACGTAGTTGTCGGCCGAGCCGAGGCCACGACCGCCCGAGACGACGACGGGGGCTTCGTCGAGCTTGGGCCCGGTGCGCTCCTCGGCGTGGCGTTCGACGATCTTGGCCGAATTGGTCGTCCCGGTGTCGGGAGCCGGCGCGCTGACCACCGCCGCGGCGGCGCCACCCGACGGCTCGGCGCCGAAGGACTTGGCCCGGATTACGTAGATGCCCGGACCGTCGCCGGTGAAGCGGGCGGTGACGATATGGCTGCCACCGAACAGCGGGTGCTGGGTGGCGATGCCCCCGTCTGCGGTTATGCCGGTCACGTTGGTGAGGACCGGACGGTCGAGCCGGACCGACAGGCGCCCAGCCACGTCCCGCCCGTCATAGGTGGCCGGGATCAACAGCGCGTCGGGGGCGTTCCCCCCGTCGATCAGCGCGGCGATGGCCGCGGCCACCGGCACCCCAGGCAAGGCGCCGTCCAGGTCGCCCACGTCGTAGACCGTGGTGGCCCCGTACTCACCCAGGCCCGCCGCCATCGAGGCCGTCTGTGACCCCCAGGCCACGGCCTCGACGGTGCCGCCCAGGCTCCGGGCTTCGGTCAACAGCTCGAGGGTCACCGCCGTCGGGCCGGCGTCGCCGGCCTCGGCCAACACCCAGATCTTGTCGATCGCCATCTCAAACCACCTTGATCTGCTCGAGGAAGGAGACGATGCGCGCCGCGCCGTCGCCCTCGTCCACCACGATCTCGCCCGACGAGCGGGATTCGGCCTCGGACACGTCGGTGATCTCCTGTCGCGCCCCGGCCGCGCCGACCTGGCCGGCGTCGATTCCGAGATCGGCGATGCTGAGCACGTCGACCGGCTTGGATTTCGCGGCCATGATCCCTTTGAACGACGGGTAGCGGGGCTCGACAACCCCGGCGGTGACGGTGACGACGACGGGCAGCGGGCTCGTGACCTCGTCATAACCCGCCTCGGTCTGGCGCTCCACCTTCACCGAGGCGCCGTCGACGGACACGCTCTTGGCGAAGGTCACCGACGGCAGGCCCAGCAGCTCGGCCACCTGCACCGGGAGGGTGCCGGTGTAGCCGTCGGTGGACTCTGTGGCCGCGAGCACGAGATCGGGCTCGACCCGCTTGATCGCCGCCGCCAGCACCTTGGCCGTGGACAGCGCATCGGAACCGGCGAGCGCCGGGTCACTGATCAAGATGGCCTTGGTGGCCCCCATTGCCAGGGCGGTGCGCAGACCCGAGGTCTCGCCGTTCGGGGCCATCGACACCAAGGTGACCTCGTTGCCCGCATCGGTCGGGGCGAGCTGGAGGGCCATCTCGACCCCGTAGGCATCGGAATCATCGAGGATGAGTTTCCCGCTGCGCTCGAGGGTGTGGGTCACGGGGTCGAGGGAGGCCGGTGCGGCCGGATCAGGGATCTGTTTGACACAGACGACGACGTTCATGGCCATGCATTGTTGACTACCCGGCCCCTCCCCCGCCAACCCGCAGCCCGGGCCCGGTGCGAGCACGGCGGCGGGGATCCTCGTCGCCCCGACCGAGGACGGCCGGCCGGCCCGAGGGTCAAGTCGCTGCTCAGGCCCCCCGGACCGCCCCGATAGCGTCGAGCACCTGGTCGGTGATCACCGCGTCGACCCCGAGGTCGGCCATCGAGCGCAGATCGGCGAGGGAGTTCACGGTCCACACGTTCACCGCCACCCCGGCGTCGTGGGCCGTAGCGACGAGGTCGGCGTCGACCTGGGTCACGAAGGGATGGATGGCCCCGTAGCCCGCCCCGATGGCCTGAGCCAGGCACTCGGAGCCCGATGCGGTCCACTCGAGCAGCCACCCGACGACCAGGTGGGGATCGGCGTTGCGGGCCGCTTCGATGGCGGCGGGCGAGAAGGACGAAACGATCACCTGCTCGCTCCACCCGGCCTCGGCGATGGCCGCGGCGGTGGCCACCGAGATGGCCTCGGACGGGTCGTAGCCCGGATCCCCTTCGCTGTTTTTGATCTCGACGTTGACGATCATGCCCGCACAGACCTCGAGGGCCTCGACCAGCAAGGGGACGTGCGCCGGCAGCGAGCCCACCGCGAGGTCGGCGACACGGCCGAGACCCTCGATCGCGGCGTCATGATGGATCACCAGGGCCCCGTCGGCGCTGCGGCGCACGTCGAGCTCAACGCCGTCGGCCCCGAGCCGGCGGGCCTCTTCGAAGGCCTCGAGGGTGTTCTCCCGGTGTGTCGCCGTCGCGCCGCGGTGGGCGAAGACCGCGGTCACCGCGCCGGCCTCGTGGTCGCCCGCCGCACCAATCGGCCGCTCCCGATCGGGCGGGTGTTCGGGGCGCGCCGCGCCGGAAAAGCCCGCCGGCCGGCCCGCGGCGGGCCCTTCGTCGACCCCGGCGACGGGGCCCGAAGTCGACCAAGGCACCTGCTTGCATTGAAGAACGAGTCCCGTATAATGGCGGAGGTCAAACCCCTTTCTCTGACGGCCACCGCGCTGGGGCCGATCATGTGAAATGGTTCACAAACCTCGTGCGGAGGGCCTAGCAATGGCATTGATGTGGAACCGGACTGTCGATTGGGACCTGGACGACTGGCGGAAGGTGGCGGCGTGCCGCAACACCGAACCCGACCTGTTCTTCCCCGTCGGCACCACGGGCCCGGCGGTCGATCAGATCGACTCGGCCAAGGGTGTCTGCCGGGCCTGTGAGGCCCAAGAGCCCTGCCTCGACTTCGCCCTGGCCACCAATCAAGAGTCCGGGGTCTGGGGCGGTACGTCCGAAGAGGAGCGCCGAAAGCTCCGAAAAGCCTGGTTGGCCGCACGCCGCCGGGCCAACTGACCCGCACACTCCCCCCCTTTCGTCGACCCGGCCCCCCGGCCGGGTCGAACGCTGTCGGGGGACACCCCGCGACAACGGACCGCTCAACTGTGACCCGGTCCGCGCGGGGGGACCACGATGCGCACCTCGGTTCCACCGCCTCCGTCTTCGGGCAGCGTCTGCATGGTGATCGACCCGTCGAGCTGGCTCACCACCAGGTCGCGCACGATCGAGAGCCCGAGGCTCGTGGTCCGCTCGATGTCGAACCCCTCGGGCAACCCGCAGCCGTCGTCACGGACCTCGACCGACAGTTCGCCACCTCGCGAGACCAGGACCACCAGCACGTGACCGACCGGGGAGCGCACCGCACTCCCCCCCTCTCCCTCGAGCTCGGCCGCTTCGTCGTCGCCCGGGTCGGCACCGAAGGCGTGCTCCACCGCGTTCTGCAGGATCTCGGCCAGGATCACGGCGAGCGGGGTGGCCACGTCGGCCGAGACGTCGCCCAGATCGCCCGACACGGTGATCTCGACCGGGCGGCTGGACACGACCGAGTCCTGGGCCATCTGGACGAGCGACGCGACGATCTCGTCGAAGGGCACCTCGTCACCCGGGTCGCGCGAGAGGATCTCGTGGACGAGCGCAATCGAGCGCACCCGGCGCTCCGCCTCGCGCAGGGCCTCGCGTCCGGCCCCGACGGCGACGCGTCGCGCCTGGAGGCTGAGCAGCGACGAGATGGTCTGCAGGTTGTTCTTGACCCGGTGGTGCACCTCGCGGATGGCCGCGTCTTTGGACAACAGCAGCCGGTCGAGCCGCCGCACGTCGGTCACGTCACGCAGGAGGATCATCGCCCCGGTCACCGATCCGTGGGACAACAATGGGATGCAGTGGACCAAGACGATCACGTCGGGACGACGCTCGACCTCTTCGACCACCGGCCGCCCCGTCGCCAACGCCCACTCGACCGCCGACTCTTCCACCCCGAGCTCGGTGAACCGCCGGCCATCGGGCGGTGAGTAGACGCCCATCCGGTGGAAGGCGTTGATGGCGTTGGGCGAGGCGAACTCGACCCGGCCCTCGGCGTCGACGACGACCACGCCGTCACCGACCCGGGGCGCCTCCTCGGTGCCCACGTCCTCGTCGGGGAAGGGGAACGCCGACTCGGCCACCATGGCCGCCAGTCGCTCGAAGACCTCCAGGTAGGTCCTCTCGTAGAGACTGGTCGGGCCGCGCAACGGCGCCAGCGACACCCGCAAGAGAACGGCGATGACCTTGCCGTCCAAGCGGACCGGGATGTTCTCGACGGGGACCGTCTCGCCGAGTACCGGGTGGTGGATCTTGCCCCGCACGATGTCTTCTGTGTGCAGCGCAGCCGCGCTCAGTGTCCACGCGGTCTCAGCCACGGTCTGGCCGACCAGGTCCTGTTCGACGAGGGTGGGGCGGTTGTTCGGCCGGATCTGGCCGAGCACCACCAGCTGGGGCTCGTCGCCGATGAGGTCGGGGTGCGAGTCCGACACCGGGACCATGAGCAACAGGTCGGAGAACGACAGGTCGGCCAGCACCGACCACGAGCCGAGCAACCGCTGGAGGTGCTCGAGCTCTGCGGGACCGAGGTCGGTGTGCTGGAGGGCCAGCTCGGCGGGGGTCGCCACGGCTCAGTGCTCCCCGTTGTTGTCCGCGGTGGCCGGGGAGCGCATATCCACGGTGGTCGGGGCGACCTCGAGGCGGTGGGGTTGACGGCGGCGGTAGCCCTGAAGGTGGTCGATGCCCACCGAGCCGAGGAGCGCCCGCAGGTCGTCGGCCCGGTCGGCCACACAGTCGAGCTGGTGGGCATCCGACGCGGTGGTGAAGGGGACCCCGTGCGCCGCCATGCGCACCAAGAGCGGCTGGGCGGGGTACTGCTCGCCGACGGGCTTGCGCCAACCGGCGGAGGAGACCTCGGCCGCCATGCCCGAGCCCGCCGCGATCTCAGCGATCCGGTCCCACCACTCCGTCGGGTTGTCGAGCCGCTGCCCGGTCACCTTGATGAGGTCGGGGTGGGCCAGGACGTCGCAGGTGGCGCTCGCCGCCAGCTCGGCCAGGGCGTCGCCGTACGCGTCGAAGCAGGCGTCGACTGACCGTGTCGACCACTCGGCCATCGAGGGCACGTCGGAGATGTCGTCGAAGCGCCAGGCCCCGATCCAGTGCACCGAACCCAACAGCACGTCGAAGGGGTAGCCGGCCAGCAGATCGGCGACGGTGTCCATGCGGCCGCGGTAATAGTCGACCTCGAGACCCATCACCACCGGCAGACCGGCCGCTTTGGCCTCGAGCACCGTCTCGACGTAGGCGTCCAGATCGGCCCGGGCGTGGTGGTCCCAATAGTCGGCCATCGAGGCCCGGAGCTCGGGCGACGGTTCGTCCTGCGCCCACCACCGCCCGAGGGCGTCGGTGGCCTGGACGAAACGGAAGAGGTGTTCGGTCAGCGCCACCTCGACCACACCGACCCGCTCGGCCCGCTCGCAGTAGGCCGCGATCTGCTCGAGGCTGAGCGGCGTCTCGCGCTCGTGGTGCGGCCAGAGGTGGAGGTGGTAGTCGAGCACGTGGGCTGGCCCGATCCTCAGCCGGCTCGGCGGATAATCGTCACTCCGTCGCGGATCGTGGTGAGCACGCAGACCACCCGGGGGTCGGCCGCCAGCTTGTCGTTGAACACCCGCAAGGCCCGGGCGTTCTCCTCGGCGCCTTCGGGATCGAGCACCCCGCCACCGAAGAGCGTGTTGTCGGCCAGGATCACGCCACGCTCGCTGAGCTTGCCGAGCACCGCTTCGAAGTAGGCGTCGTAGCCCGGCTTGTCGGCGTCGATGAAGACCAGATCGAAGGGCCCGTCGATGCGCCCGAGCGAGTCGAGGGCCGGACCCTCGACCACCTCGATGCGGTCCGCGTAGGGGCTGGCTGAAATATTGGCCCGGGCCGTCGCGGCGTGGTGGGGGTCGACCTCGAGGGTGGTGATGGTGCCCCCCGGCGCCAGCCCGGCCGCCATGGCGAGCGACGAGAAGCCGGTGAAGGTCCCGATCTCGAGGACCGAGGTGGCCCCGGTGGAAAAGACCATCAGCTCGAGGAACCGGCCCTCCTGGCGGCCGACCATCATGTACCAGGCGGCGAATTCACGACGGGTGGATTCCTCGACGGCGGCGAGATGGGCCGGCAGCGCGGTGGTGTGTTCTTCGGCGTAGGCCTCGGCGGCGGGGTCAACGAGTGGGCTCATGACTGCATGCTACGGCGCCCACCGCAAAGCGACCGCCGCCGGGATCGGGCCCGGTCAGCGTGCAATGGTGCGACAAGCATGCAGCCGTCCGTCGCGCTCAGGCCCAGATCTTGTCGCCGAGCCGGAGGAGCCCGCCCATGTCGTAAATGTCGGCGTCGAAGAAGGGGACGGTCGCAAGCACCTCGGGGCTGGTCGCCAGCTCGGCCTGCTGCTCGGCCTCGCGCCGGGCCACCACCGAGAAATTGAGGAAGCTCTCGGACACCTCTTCGAGCACGCGGGCGGTCTGTCCGGCGTCGGTCGGGAGGTCCTCGGCAAGCTCGGGAGCCCGCTCGTGCATCGTCTGGGCCACCTTGGCCGCCGCGGGGTCCCCGAAGTAGTCGGGGAGCACCTTGTTCAACACGATGGCCCCGAGATGCAGATCGCGCTGGACCAGCTCGCGGGCGAAGAACTCGGCCTCGCGCATCGGGGTGGGCTCGAGGGTGGAGACGACCATGAACGTGGTCCGGCGGTCCGACAAGAGCCGGGTGACCGACTCGGCCCGCTCGACGAAGCCGTCGTACATGGACTGAAAGAGGATGAAGAACTCCGAGATGTCGGCCAGGAACTGGGTGCCGAGGATCCGGTCGGCGATCTGGTAGAAGGGTTTGGAGGCGAAGTTCACGAGGCGCGACCGGTACGGCACGATGAGCCAGCGCAACAGGCGGCTCGAGAAGAAGTCGGCCATGCGCTGGGGGGCGTCGAGGAAATCGAGCGCGTTGCGGGTCGGTGGCGTGTCCACCACGATCAGGTCGTAGTCGCCTTCGGAGTGGATCTCGTAGAGCCGCTCCATGGCGATGTAGTCGTGGCTTTGTACGAACCGACCCGAGATGTTGCGGTAGAGCGGGTTGGCCAGGATCTGCTTTTTTGTCTCGGCGTCGGGCGCGTGCCGTCGCACCAGCTCGTCCCAGCTCTGCTGGGCGTCGAGCATGGCGGCCCACAGTTCGCCCCGCGGGTTGACGCCGGCGTCGGAGAAGACCTCGTTGGGGATGCGCCGCTCGGTGTTGCCGATGCCCGATAGACCCAGAGCGTCGGCCAGCCGCTTGGCCGGGTCGATGGTGAGCACCAGCACCTTGCCGCCGTGGTGGCAGGCGGCCTGGGCGGCCAGGGCCGCCGCGGTGGTCGTCTTTCCCACCCCGCCCGGGCCACACACGATGACGATCTCTTTGGCCGCGAACAACCCGTCGAGCGAGCCCTCACGGGGGCGCCTCGGGGTGGCCGCCGGCGGCGGGGTGGCGGCGTGGCGGCGGCGGGAGGCCCCTCGGCCGGCCGGTTTGCCCCGGGCGCGCTCGGCAGACATCAAAAACCCAGCTCTTCGCCGAGTGAGGCGGCGACCTGGCGGGTGGTGCGCAGTCCGTGGAAGCGGGTGAACAGATAGGGCAGGTAGAAAATCGGGACGGAGGTGCCGAGCCCCTGGCGCAGTCGCTCGAGGTGAGCGGCCCGGGTGCGGCGCATGGTGACGGCCAGGCGTGCTCCTTCCATGAGCGGCTCGACGTCACCCCCGGCCCGCACCGACAGCGTCTCGGTCAGTTCCGGCTGGCGCAGTAGTTCGAAGATCTCCTCTTCGCTCCGGCCGAAGAGCTCGGGCAGGACCCGGTTGACGACGACGGCGGAGAGCCGGACCGTCGTCTCCTTCGCCACCTTCTCGGCCAGCTCGAGTGTCTCTAACACCGGCATCTCCTCGGGTGTGGTCACCGCCACGAGGCCGGTGATCGCCGGGTCAGAGAGGATGTCGAGCATCCAGTGGGTCTGGCTGCGGATGAGCCCGACCTTGACCAGGTCGTTGATGACCTGGGGCGCGGCCAACTGGCCGATGATGTGCCGGTGGCCGGGGCATCCACGATGACCAGGTCGTAGTGGCGCTCTCGCACCTCGTAACAGAACTTGCCGACGGTGAGGATCTCGCGGACCCCGGGCGCCGCGGTGGCGACGAAGTCGAAGGCCTTGGCCAGAGGTCCGATCCGTCCGACGACGGGTATCTTCAGATTGAGCTTGAGGTACTCGCGCAGCGACGCCTCGGTGTCCATGGACATGGCGAAGACGCCCGGTGCGACCTCACGCGCGTCGAAGTCGGTGGGGGCGGTCTCGAAGAGCGAGGCGACGTCGCCCTTGCCGTCTCCTTCGCACAGGAGTACCCGCTTGCCATGCAGGGCGGCCAGCTGGGCCAGGGCGGCGGCGACGGTGGTCTTACCCGTCCCGCCCTTGCCGGTGACGAAGACCAACTTCAGATCGAGCAGATCGGGGACGGTCCCCGGGGGGCCGCGTTGCTCGACGGGCTGGGTACTCAGGGCCACGGGGCGAGGTGGGGACGCGCCTAGGGGGCGCCGAAGCCCACCCGGCGCTCGTGGGAGGGTGCCCCGACCTCGACGTAGGCGACCTTGGCCACCGGGACCGCTACTCGGCGCCCCCGGCGGTCGGTCAGCCAGAGCACGGCGTCGTCACTGCCCGAAAGCGCTTTTTCTATGTCGGCCAGGATCTTGTCGCGATCGGCGTCCTCGGCCATCTCCACCTCGAGCTCCTTGGGGGTCTGGACGATCCCGATTCGCACATCCACCTGGCGTTGCTCCTCACACTCGACATCTGGTCACTCCGAGCTGGCCGAACCGACCAGCCATTGCACGTTACAGGGCTCGGCCAGACTGGAGGACATGGAGGACGACCCGGGCCCGGTCCCGACCGAACGCAGCCGCCGGTGGGCCGCCACCATGGGCGGGTTCAGGGCAGCGGGCCCCCTCCCCGACGACACCGGTGACGCCGGCCACCGCCCGCCCGATCTTCCCCCGGCCGGCGCGGGCGGTGGGGGGATGCGGGTGGCCCACGCCGACTCGTGGGCCACCGTTGGGCCCCCCGGCGGCGGGGCGGCGGGGCGGAGCAACGGCGCGATGAGCCGGGAACGGCGGGAGGCGGCCGAAGAGGCGTCCCTGGCCAGCGGGGCCACCCGGGCTCGGGATGCGGGTGCACGCGCCGTCGCCGAAGAGCCCGACCCCTGGCGCACCTGCTTCGAGCGGGACCGCGACCGCATCCTCCACAGCACCTCTTTCCGGCGGCTGGCGGGCAAGACCCAGGTGTTCGTCTTCCCAGAAGACCATCAGCGCACCCGTCTGACCCACGCCCTCGAGGTGGCCCAGGTGGCCACGGGTGTCGCCCGGGCCTGCGGGCTCAACGTGGCCCTGACCGAGGCGATCGCCCTCGGGCATGACTGCGGGCACGGTCCGGGCGGCCACGCCAGCGAGGACGCCTTCGATCCCTATCTCCCCGGTGGTTTCGACCACGCCCCGTGGGGGGCCGAGGTCTCCCTGGCGTCGCTCAACCTGTGCGCCGAGACGCTCGACGGCATCGCCAACCACAGCTGGTCACGCCCCGCCCCCTCCACCCCAGAAGGAGAGGTCGTGAGCTGGGCCGACCGCATCGCCTACGTCTGCCACGACTGGGAGGACGCCGTCGACACCGGGATCGTGACCCCGGCCCTTCTGCCCGAGGTCGTCCGGGTCCGAAGCGGGAATCGCCGCGGCCCGCAACTCGGCTCGTTCATCGATGCGCTGGTGGCCACGGTGCTCGAGACCGGTCGCATCGCGATGGGCGAAGAGATGGCCGACGCACTCGCCACCTTCCGGGCCTGCAACTACGAACACATCTACCTGCGTGGGGCCTCGGTGACCCAGGGAGCAGCCGTCGTCGCCGTCCTCCGGGCGCTCGTCGAGCACTACGCCGATCGCCCCAATGCCATCCCGGCGGTCAAAGAGGCGGGTGGACTGGCCGGTGGGGGGGACACCGCCGTTCGCGCCGCGCTCAACTATGTCGCAGGCATGACCGACCGCTTCGCCTTCCGCCACGCGGTGGCCGAACTCGGCTGGGACCCGGCCCGGCTGCCCAAAGGCGTCGACGGATAACTCCGACGGGCTGCTCAGTGGGCGGCGACGGCCGCCATCTTCTCTCCCCACACGCCCGGGAGCGTGCCGGTCTCGAGGAACTGCTCCGCCGCCCGGGTCACATGGGCCGCCGGCGGAACCTGGGCCAGGAGCTCTTTTCTGGCCAGCGAGGTCATTTCGAGCACCTCGATATGCAGTGCCTGCCCCATGCGGGTGCGGAGCACGGTCTCGGGGAGGGCGGCCGCGTTGGGGTGGGTGGTCCCGGGCGCCGGGCCCTCCGACGGTGCCACCAGGGCGACCGTGTGCACCTCCGAGAAGGTGATCGGGTGCCACTTGACCACCCGGCGGGCCACCCAACCCGAGCCGATGGCCACGAAGGCCAGCCGGACGACCGCCTCACCGGGGAGATGGACGACCGCTGAGGGGAGCCGGCCCCGCCCGAAGCTCGCTTCGTCGAGGTCGATCAGCTGGTGGCAGCCCACCAAGCGGATCGGCGGCGCCAGCGGCTTGGCCTTGGCCGGGGGGTCGAGCGGTCGGGGCACCGATCGCCACTGGCGTCCGTCCCAGTTCCATCGCTCGTCGGATGACAAAAAAGCCGCCACCCACTCAAAGCCGTCCCACCACCACTTCTTGTCTACCGACAATTGGTTCATCGCTGGCAACCCCTGGTGCACTTGTATCCGCCCACCCGACTGCTCATGCTCGCAGCTGGCCACGCCAATTTGGGGGATCCCCGCCGCGTGACCGAGCGCGCAGTGTGCCGATCGGTCAGCGCAGGGTGAGCTCGCGCCGGTAGACGCGTGCGGGGCCGAGCGCAGCTACCCGGCCGGCCAGGGCCTCGAAGACGAGGGCGATCTCACTGTTCGCTTCGGCGACTGCCACCGGCACCCCTTCGTCGCCGCCCTGGCGCAACGACGGCACCAGCGGCACCTGACCGAGGAGCGGGACTCCGAGATCCTTCGCCAAGGACTCCCCGCCACCACGTCCGAACAACTCGTAGCGGGTGCCGTCGTCGCCGGTGAACCAACTCATGTTCTCAATCACCCCGCGGACCGACAACTTGAGCTTGCGCGCGGCGAAAGCCGAACGTTGGGCCACCCGCTGGGCGGCGGGTTGGGGCGTGGTCACCACAACCACCTCGGCCCGGGGCATCACCTGGGCCAGCGACAGCGTCACGTCGCCGGTGCCGGGGGGCATGTCGACCAGCATGAAGTCCGGCTCACCCCAGTAGGCGTCGGCCAGGAACTGCTCGATTGCCTTGTGCAACATCGGGCCCCGCCAGATGACGGGCTGGTCGTCGGGGACGAAGAAACCCATCGAGAGCACCCGGATCCCGTGCACCGCGGTCGGGATCACCATGTCACCGAGCACGATGGGATCGTGGTCGGCGCCCAGCATCTTTGGGACCGAGAAGCCGTAGACATCGGCGTCGAGCACCCCGACCCGGTGGCCCATCCGAGCGAGAGCCACCGCCAGGTTGACAGTGACCGAGGACTTTCCGACGCCGCCTTTGCCCGACGAGATGCCGATCACCCGGGTGCTCGAACCGGGCTGGAGGAAGGCTGGGGACGATGACCCGCCGTGGCCCTGACCCCCGTGATCGTGACCGGCGTGATCGTGACCGGCGTGATCGTGACCGGCGTGGTCCTCCCCGTCGCCACTCCCCGTCCCCTCCATGGACCGGCGCAGCCTGCTGCGCAGCGCGGCGCGCTCACCGTCGTCCATGACGGCGATCTCGATCGAGACCTCGTCGATACCCCGGACCGCGACGGCCGCGTCGTGCACCCGCTGACGCACCTCGTCTGCGGTGGGCCAGGCGGCGACCGGCAGGGCCACCACGATGGCCGCCCGGTGCCGGCGCACCCGGGCGGAGCGCACCATGGACGTCTCGCCCAGGGCGAGGTCGAGCTCGGGGTCGACCACCGCGGCCAAGACCTCGTCGAGTTGTGCGTACTCCGATGCCATCAGTTCCTCGGTTGCTCACGGGCACACGGACCGTCGGTGCCCCACCTCGTGCCTGGCGGCGCCCGGTACCCGACGATTGCTCAGGACGCTCGGACGCCGGTGCCCTCGGTAGACTACCGACCGTGCGATCGGCCCCGAACGCTGGAAGGACGCCGGGAGCGCTCGCACCCGATGGGGCGCCCCCGCTCGACGGTCCAGTTGGTCCTTCCCGAGCGAACCCGGACGCGGAGCGCTCCGGTGCGGCCGACGACGGACGCTTTGCCGCAGCCGTCACCGCGGTCGCCGCCGCCTTCGGGGACCCGACCCGACGGGACATCTTCCTCTTCGTGCGGACCAACCCGGCGGTCACCGTCAGCGAGGTGGCGACCGCCTTCTCCCTTCACCCCAACGTCGCCCGCCACCATCTCGAGCGCCTGGTGGCCGGAGGCTACGTGGAGGTGGAAGCCGGGCGCCCGAAGGGTGCCGGCCGGCCGTCGAAGCGCTATCTCGCCGCCAAAGAAGAGCTGACCATCGGGCTGCTCAACCGGCGCGACGACCTGCTGGTGCTGTTGTTGCGCGAGGCGATGGAGCTGCTCGGGCCCGAAGCGGCCGAGCAGATGGCCGCCAAGGTGGGCGAGCAGTACGGGCGCGACCTCGCCCAACGGATGTCCCCGACCGAAGGCCAACGCTCGGTGCGAGCCGCCATGCACGCCATCGCTGAGACCTTGACCGCACACGGCTTCGCCGCCCACGCCGAGGACCACGGCACGACGACGTCGGTGGTGGCCGAGCAGTGCCCCTTCGGTGACGCGGCGACCACAAACCCTGTTCTATGCGCCGTCGACCGGGGGATGGTGAGCGGGCTTCTGTGGGGGCTCTGCGGCGAGACGCCGGAGGGCTCGATGCCCGTCGTGCTGTCCTCGAGGGCGCGGGGCGACGACGCCTGCACCGCCCAGGCCTGAACCAACCCCGCCTGTGGGCCGTCACTACCTCGATCACGCCTCGACAGCTCCGCCGCGCCCCGAGGTGGCCGACGCCGTCCGGGCCTGGCTCTTTGGCCCGTGGGCGGACCCCGGGCGGGTGCACGAAGAGGGTCGCCACGTCCGCGCCGCCGTCGAAGGGGCACGCGAAGAGGTGGCGGCCCTGCTCAGTGTGCGCCCCCGCCAGATCATCTTCACCTCGGGGGGGACCGAGGCGGCCAACGCAGCGGCCTGGGGGGCGGCCCGGGCCCAGCCGGGCTCGGCCATCATCTGCGCCGAGGTCGAGCACTCAGCAGTGCGCGAATCTTCCGAGCGGTTGGCCCCGACGATCCCCGTCGCCGTCGACCGCCACGGCCGCATCGATCCGGCGGCCGTGGCGGGCGCACTCGAGTCGTTGGCGGAGCGACCGCCGGCGCTCGTGCACTGCCAGTGGGCCAACCACGAGGTGGGCACCCTCCAGCCGGTGGCCGAGATCGCCGAGCTGTGCGCGAGGGCGGGGGTGCCCCTCCACGTCGATGCCGCGGCCGCGGCCGGTCACGTGGACCTCGACCTCTCCGAACTCGACGCCGATCTGGTGTCGGTGAGCGGCCACAAATTCGGCGCCCCGCCCGGGACCGGTGCACTCGTGGTGCGACGCGGCTCGCGCGTCGAACCGTTCATCGTCGGCGGCCAACAGGAAAGGGCCCGGCGCGGCGGCCTCGAGAACGTGCCGGGGATCCTCGGCCTCGGGGCGGCCGCCGCCACCCTTTCGGCCAACGCGGGCACGGCGCTGCGGCGAGAGGCCGATACGGCTCGGGGACAGATCGCCCGCCTGGTGACCGCCGCCCTCCGCACCGCCGGCGTGTCGGTGGTTGGTGACCCCGATCCCGACCACCGGCTTCCCCACATGGTCTGTCTCGGAGTGGCCGGGGTGGAGGCCGAACCGGTCTTGCTCGGCCTCGACCGGGCCGGCATCGCCGCCCACTCGGGTTCGGCCTGCTCGTCTGAGTCCCTCGAGCCCTCACCGGTGCTGGCCGCCATGGGGGTCGACCCGAGCCGGTCCCTGCGGCTGTCGGTCGGGTGGTCGACCACCGAGGACGATGTGACGGCCTTCGCCGGGGTCTTCGACTCGGTGGTGGCCGACTTGCGCGCCCTCAGCTCGTAGGGGTCCGTCGACCGCGCGCACGCGCGGGGAGATCCGACTCAGCCCCCTGGTGCTGCGACGCCCTTGGGCAGCGGCTGGTGCACCTGGGTGAAGGCGTTCTCGATGAACGGTGCCGCGGACGTCACCAGCTGGGCCGGCGGATGGTCGGCCAGAAACAGCCGGTACTGGGTCACCGCGGCGGTCGGATCGTGGTCGCCCTGCAGCTCGATGGTCCCGAGGAAGAGGTGGCCGGCGTAGAAGGTCGGGGCCACGGTCACCGACCGGTCAACCGAGGCCCGTCCGTCGGCCATCAACGAGGTGTCATTGCTCGACTGGCCCGCCTCCCATTCGAGCCAACCCGACTCGGCCAGTGCTTCGGGCCGGGTCGGGTCCTCGGTCAGGATCTGGTGGTAGAGCTTCAAGGCGTTGACGATCTTGTTCTGTTGCACGAGGACGGTCGCCTGCTCGAGCTGGCGATCGACCAGTTGGTCGCCGTTGACGGTGACGCCACCCGTCGGGGTCTGCCCGGGCAATCGGGGCGCCGCCAGGTGGACGAGGAGGAGGACGCCTCCGGCCAGCAGGGCCAGCACCCCCACAACGCCCAGCGCGGTACGCCCTCGAGGTCGTCGCGCCCTTTGCTCGAGGGGTTCGGGCCCACCGTCGGCCGGTGCGCCGTTCGTCGCGGCGACGGTGGTCACCGGCGGGTGCGGCTCGTCGGCATCGAAGGCGGCGAGGGCCTCGGTCACCGTCGCCAGCCGGGCTCGATCGCGCCGCATGAGGACCTCGTGGTCCGAATCGTCCATGTCCCCGGCCTCGTGCTCGCTCGCCGCGTCGTCGAGGGACCGCTGCAAGAACTCCCGTTCGTCCTCCAAGTGCCAACGCTCGTCGCGCTCTTCGGCGCTCCGCTGCTGCTCGGTGTCGTTCACGACCCCTGCGCTCTCAGCCGCTCGAACTCTTTGGCACGCCGCCAGAACACGACGCCGAGGACACCGAGAGCGCCCGCCCCGGCCACGGCCGGGATGATCCAGACCAACGCGGTGAGCCCGCTGTCGGGTGGGCGCAGCAAGATGGTGGGTCCGAACTGGGCCACCAGCGCCGATTCGATCTGCCCGTCACTGCTCCCGGCCGCTTCCATGCGTTGCACCTCGTGGCGGACGGCGATGGCGGCCGACGCCGAAGACTGGGCCACCGACAGGTCCGCGCAGCTCGGGCAACGGATCTGCGTGTCGAGGGCGGCCGCCCGTTCGGCGGGGCTCCGATGGACGCTCGAGCCGACGCCGCTGCCGATCACCAGCGCGACGGCGAGCACCACCGCCAGGCGCAGGAGACCCCGCCAGGGACCGGACCGGAGCGGGGCGGGTGACCCCCGTTCGGCCACCGCCTCGCCGGCCACCTCACCCACCGTGGTGCCGGGCGACGGCCAGCATGCTGTCGAGCTGGGACACCTTCGCCGGTCCGGCCCACACCCCGACGATGCGCCCCGACGGGTTGACGAGGAAGGTCATGGGCGGCGATTCGACGCCGTAGGCGTTGGCCGTGGCGCCGTCGTTATCGGGCACGGTCGGCCACTGCGCGCCCCAACGGGTCACGAACTGGCGCGCCGCGGCGTCCGAGTCGTTGAACACGACGCCCAGGACCCGGGCCCCGGTTGGCGAACGCTGTTGCTCAAAATTGAAGGCGACCAGGTTCGGCTCCTCGGCCACACACGGAGGACACCAGCTGGCGAAGAAGTTCACGTACACGTACCGGCCCCGGTAGGACGCGAGCGATACCGACGTGCCGTCGAAGGACGTCCCCGACACCGCCGGGGCGCGCTGGCCGACCAGGGGGCTCGCCACCTGGCTCGCCTGGTACGAAGGACGGGTGGCGGCCACGACGGCCACGGCCACCAACAGCACCAGCACCGTGCCGGCGATCCAGCGCGCCGGGTGCCGTCGCCGGCGGGCCGGCCCATTTCGAATGGGACCGGTCGGTGACGGTCCGGACGGTGCGCGTGGAACCCCCGGTGGCCCCGCGGCGGGCGATCCGGCCGCCGGCTCGAGCCCGGTCGTACTCACGGGGCCTCGGTCCCGACCGGCTCGGCGTGGCCCGCGCCCACCGGAGCGGGACTCTCGGTCTCGGCCACCGGGTCACGGTCGCGGGCCACCACGCGAACCGCGGTGCCGGCATTCGGCTCAACGTCGGGTCCGCCCGGGCCGCCGGCGGTGGTCGTCGCCGGTGCGGGTCCCGAGACCGGGTCGGTCGGGCGCCGTCGGCCCCCCGGCAGGAGGGCCAGCAGGCCGCCGACGCCAATCAGGAGTCCGCCGGCCCACAACCAGGCGACCAACGGCTCGACCACCACGCCGGCGCCGATGGCGTTGGCCGGAAGGTCCGGGATGAGCTGCGCGCCCGATGCCGGACCGGTCCCCCCGATCGAGTCGAAGGTCAGGTACACGTCACCGAAGACCGACGAGTCGATGGCCGGGGTGCCGACAACTTCTGAGTTCGCCCCCCCGTACTGGCTCACCGCCGGGAAGAACAGACCGCCCCCGTCCACCTTGATCGCCGCTTCGGTGGCCCGTCGCTGGGCCGTGTTGACCGTGCGGGTGCCCTCGTAGACAAAGGTGTGCCCGTCGAAGTGCACGACGGTCCCGAGAGGCAGGGCCAGTTCGGTGCGCTGGATGAAAGAGGTGGCGGCCACCAGGCCGACGGCGAACACGACCACGCCGAGGTGCACCACCATCCCGCCGTTGGTCCGGCCGACCAGGCCCCGCCAGGCCCCCGAGCCGTGATGGCGGCTGGCCCGCACCGAGAGCACCAGGGAGCGACCGGCCGAGGAGGCGGCGAAGGCACCGAGACCGAACCCGATGAGCGGGGCCAACCCACGAACTCCGGCGACCACGCAGACGACAACGGTCAGCACCCCGATCCAGGCGGGGATCCGCAGGCGCTCCCACAGCACCCCGCCGTCCACCTTGCGCCAACTGAGGGCGGGTGCGACGGACATCAAGAAGAGCAGCCCGAGACCGACGGGCACGGCGATGGTGTTGAAGTAGGGCGCGCCGACGGTCACCTGCTGGTTCTTCAACGCTTCGTAGAGGAGCGGGAAGAGCGTGCCCAACAGGACCACGAAGGCGAATCCGACGAAGAGGAGGTTGTTGAGCAAGAACGCGCCCTCGCGTCCGAGCGGCGCGTCGATGCCACCCGGTGAGCGCAGCCGGTCGCCGCGCCAGGCGATGAGGCCGAAGCCCACGAAGACGACTACGAGGAAGAACCCGATCAACAGCGGCCCGAGGCTCGACTCGGAGAAGGCGTGCACCGACTGGATCACCCCCGAACGGGTGAGGAAGGTCCCGAGGATGGTGAGGGCGAAGGTGGCGACCGACAGCGACAGGTTCCACACCCGCAACAGGCCCCGTCGTTCTTGGACGAGGACCGAGTGCAGATACGCGGTGCCACAGAGCCACGGCATCAGGGCCGCGTTCTCAACCGGATCCCACCCCCAGAAGCCGCCCCACCCGAGCACCTGGTAGGACCACCAGGCGCCGAGCACGATGCCGACCGACAGAAACGTCCACGACAACAGTGTCCACCGTCGGGTCTCGACGAGCCAACGGTCGCCTACCCGGCCGGTCGCCAGCATCGCGATGGCAAAGGCAAAAGGCACGGTGAAGCCGACGAAGCCCAAGTAGAGCAACGGCGGGTGGATGGCGACGAGGGGGTTGTCTTGGAGGAGGGCATTCGGCCCCGCCCCATGGAGCGGCGCGCTCCCCGACACCGTGGTGAACGGGTTCGCCGGACCCAGCATCAATCCGAAGAAGAAGGCCGAGACGGCGTACATGACCAGCGTCGCCCAGGCGACCACCGGATCTCTCGCCTGGGTGCGGTAGCGCCAGACCAAGATGGTCGCGAACAGCGCCAGGGCGAAACCCCAGAGCAGGATCGAGCCCGCCAACGCCGACCACAGGCCGGTGATCGAGTAGAGCAACGGGGTGGCCCGGGCGTTGTTGTCGGCCACAAAGACGAGCGCGAAATCGTGAGTAATCAGCGCGTGCTCCATGGCGCCAACCGCCACCAGCGCGCCGAGGAGGAGGACCGGGGCGAAGAACCGTCCGTCGAGAACGGGGGCGGCGGTCTTGCCCCGAGCTCGGTTGAAAAGCGACACTGCGATGACGACCACGCCGACGACGGCGGCGGCGAAACCCAGCCAGACGCCGATCTGACCGAGGACAGAGTTCAGCATCGGGCGGCGCCGCTCGATCGTCGGACGACAGCACCGGTGCCCCGCACTCCGGGCACGCTCAGCGCACCGATCCGTTCTTTGCCCGCACCCGACCCGGATACGTGGCGATGTAGTTGGCCGAGTGCTTGACCAGGATCTGGTCGGACACGAACACATCGGAGGCGCTCGAGGCGAAGTGCCCCACCACCACGACGGGGATGTCGGGCTGGAAGAGCTGCGGCGGGGACCCGGTGTTGTCGACCCGAACGCTCTGGCTGCCCTCGGCCACCATGAAGTCCGCCCCCAGGTCGGTGCGCTCGATGCTGCCCGGAACGACCGTGCCCTCGAGGCGGAGGTTCGACGTCCCGAGGGTGGACTTCGCGGCCAGGGCCTGGCTGACCGTGTCGAAGTAGTCGAGCGAGCTGCCGAGACCTTCGACCAAGAGGAAGATCAGGGCGCAGCCGAGCACCGCGAAGACCACGACAATGCGGCGCCGGTGGCGGGGTCGCTGGCGGGGTCGGGGTGCCGGTGCGCGGACCGGAGCCTCGGCCGTCTCGGTCATCTCGAGCCCAACTGCTCGTCGGCCCCCGACGCCCCCTCGGGGACCGGTACTCCCGAAACCGTCACTCCGGGAACCGGCGCCTCAAGATCGCGCTCGGCCACGAGCAGGGCGCGCTCGCCCCGGCGGCGGCGGACGATCAGGCTCAGCGCATAGACGAAGAGAACACTGAGGGCGATGATGTAACCGGCGTCGACGTACCTCATCGCCCGCTCCCGCTCGGCTCGGCGACGAAGGGTTGCCCCGGACCGCTGGTCCCGTTGCCGTTGCCCGTTCCGGCGGCCACCGGTTCAGCCTGGTCGCCCTCGGCCCAGCGCTCGGCCAGTGAAACCTCGAGCTCCTCGTCGCCGATCCGGTCGGACAACACCTCGACTCGGTACCGCACGGCCACCATCCAGACGAACATCAACGTGAAGGCGATGAAGCCGAGGAGGAGCGTCCACGCCATCGACCCATGGATGGTGGGCGAGAGGTTCGCGTTGAGCACGGTGGCCCCTTGGTGCAGGGTCTGCCACCACACCACCGAGAAGTGCACGATCGGCACGTCGACGAAGGCCACCAGCGCGGCCACCGCACAACGTCGGGCCCGGATCTCGGGGTCGGCCGGCACCCGCCGCAGGGCCATGTACCCGAGGAACAAGATGAGAAGCAGTGCCGTGCTGGTCAGCCGGGCGTCCCAGGTCCACCAGACCCCCCAGCTCGGGCGCCCCCAGATCGAGCCGGTCACCAAGGTGAGGGCGTTGAAAACCACGCCGACTTCGACGGCGGCGGCGGCCACCCGGTCCCAGAAGAGCGAGCGGGTCCGCCGCCACAGGTAGAGCAGGCTCGAGAGCGCGGCCAGTCCGAACGCCAGGTAGATGGCGACCCAGGCGATGGGCGGGTGCAGGTACACGAGCCGCACCAGGTTGCCCTGCACCTTGTCGGGTGGGGTGACCCACAACGCGAGCCAGACGGTGGCCGCGCTCGACACGACCGCCAGCGCTCCGACGATCCGGACCCAGCGGGGTTGGGCGGTCACGATGCCTCCTGTAGCGGGCCGTAGAGGACGAGGCCGAGCACCAGATACGCCACGGCGAATGGCCCGAGGATCCGGAGCCACGAGACCCCGCTGGCCACACTCCCGCCGATGGCCGCCGCCCATGCGCGCGAACCGGCCAGCAGCACCGGGGCGACGACCGGCAGCACGAGGAGGGGAAGGAGGGTCTCGCGGACCCGCAGACCGGCCGACAGCGCGCCATAGATGACCCCCGCCGAAGCGAGCCCGATGGTGGCGAGCACCGAGGCCACCAGGGCGAGCCAGGGGGTACGGAGGTGCACACCGAACAAGACGGTCACCCCGGCCCACAGCACGGCTTGGAGGACCAGGAGCTCGAGGAACACAGCGCTGGCCTTGCCGAGGAAGATCCCCGCCGGGTCGATGCCCGAAAGACGCAGCCCGTCGCGGGTCCCCTCCCCCGACTCGATGGCCACGCTGCGCTGGACGGCGAGCACCGTCGAGAAGAGCACGGCCAGCCAGAACAACCCGGGTGCCGCCTGGCGCAACGCCAGCTGGCCGGGGCCGAGGGCGAACGCGAAGAGAACGAGGGACAGCATGGCGAAGGGCAGCACCTGCCAGAGTGCCACCCGCGACCGGGCCTCGATCCGCAGGTCCTTGCCGGCCACCAACAGCGCGTCACGCAACATGGGTGTCCTCCGCGCCGAGCGCGGCAAGCGGAGCTCTCCGCCCACCGCGCTGCTCTGCCGCCATCCGCCCCCCCGCCATGGTGACGACCCGGTCGGCCAGGGGCACGGTCAGGTCGGGCTCATGCGAGCTCAACAGCACGCAGGTTCCGGCGGCAACCGCCTCGTTGATCAGCTCCGCGAGCAGGCGACGACCGGCAGCATCGAGACCGGCGTGCGGCTCGTCGAGCAACCAGAGTTCGGGGGCGCGAGCGACAAGGGCGGCGAGCGCGACCCGACGGCGCTGGCCGGCCGAGAGCCGACCGACCGGGGTACGGGC
>Ga0182024_10002222_pt1 | contig 48701 bp, 46 predicted proteins | sample P32metaG_FD_120480 | JGI IMG/M metagenome (GOLD analysis project Ga0182024, IMG submission 120480) | Permafrost microbial communities from Stordalen Mire, Sweden - P3-2 metaG (Illumina Assembly) | ecosystem: Environmental > Terrestrial > Soil > Wetlands > Permafrost | place: Sweden: Stordalen...
AACGTGGCATTCTGCCTTGCTGATTCCACCTGCAAAAAGCTCCGGAGGTTCCTCGTCGACAGCCATCCCTGACGCTCGCCTTCGCCCACAGATTCCTCCGACGAGGCGAAAAAAAAGGCTGCCCCATTTTTTTTGATTCGTCAGAAGAAATCGAGGGCGGATTCCGGTTCGGGCAACTTGCCAGGTTTGAGGCGGCCAGAGAGGACGAATCAGCCACCCGAGCTGGTAAGGCGCCTTGGAAAGTCTTTGGGTCCTCAAGATGCGCCATGCATAATTCCGGGGCTCGACCTCGTATATAGTGTATGGTTGCCGTGATGACGGCCTTTTCGCGTGTGGCGGAACCCGAGTCTCAGTGCATCGCGCGTGCGCTGCGGCGAAGAGACTCGGAATTCATTGGCCAAATGGTGTCGCGGTATCACTATCGGCTCCTCCGATATCTGGTCTACTGGACATCCAGGCGTGAACAGGCCGAGGACCTCGTTCAGGAAACCTGGTTGCATGTACTGGAACGCGCGGGGCAATATAACGGCCGCCTCCGTTTCGAGCCGTGGTTGTTCTCCATCGCACGAAACCTGGCGATCGATCACCTGCGAAAGCAACAAACGGCGGCGGCAACGCATCGGATGTGCCCAGAGGACGAAGCGGGCCTGAACCTTCCGGCGCCGGATTTCGAATCGCCGTTCTTCGCGGCCGCAAGAAGCGAAGATGCCAAACGAATCGCGGCCGCCTTGGGTGCGCTGGAGCCAATCTACAGGGAAGCGCTTCTCCTGCGTTTCCAGGAAGACCTGTCGCTCGCGGAAATTGCCCAAGTCGCAGGCGCTCCCATCTCGACCGTTTCGTCGAGGATTCGTCGCGGCCTGTCGATGCTGCAAGCCTCTCTCGGAGGGGGCGCCGATGCCGCTTGAGAACCATGAAAAAGCCCGCTTTCTGCTTGATCGCTCCCTCGTTGAAGGAATTTCGCTGGAGGACCGGCACTGGCTCGATGCTCACGTCGGACAATGCGCCGAATGTGGCCGGTATGCCGATCTCTCGGCGCGTGCCGTCCGAGCGCTGGATTGCTTCGCGCTTGAACTCGACCCGGCAGCAGCGCTTCGGGTTGAGAACGTAGTCCGCAGCCGTGCCGAGGGGATGAGATCGGCCGAGGCGCATGAAAAAAGCCTTTGGATCGGCACAGCGGTCGCAATATTCCTCACGTTCGCGGGATCTGCCGTTACGTGGCGCCCACTGGCATGGCTGGCCAGTCAATGGAATCTCCCCAGCCCCGTATGGCAGATCGTATTCGTGGCGTTCTGGTTGCTGCCATCCCTTCTGCTCGCGTTGCTGCCGCTTTTTCGAAGAAGGCTTCTGGGAGAGGATTCCGATAGCAACGGACAAACTGTATGAGCTGGCGCAGCGGATTCGGTCTCATTCCAGGTCCGGCCAGGATCTTGGCCGCTTTAAACTTCGTGGTTTTCTTTTTCTGGACCTTCGACCATCATCGCGCGATCGGCCACGGGACCTTGATCGGTCTGGCGGGCGGTACGCTTGCCGGCGCTTGGGTTCTTCTCGCCGGCTATGTTTACGCAGATGCAGTGCGGCGCGGTATGCCGCCGATTCCCTGGACGGCGCTCGCGGTGCTCATTCCGAACTGCGTTGGCTTCGTGCTCTACTTCCTGTTGCGAAAGCCGATCCTCCATCCGTGTCCCGGTTGCGCGCGCGGAGTTGCACCAGATGCCGCGTTCTGTCCCCGCTGTGGCCAACCGCAAACGAACATGGGACCGCAGCCCTCACGGGAAGAATCTTGAAAAATGAACCGTCGCACCTCCGGTGCGCGTATATGGGGCGCGGAAAGGCGAATCTCACATGAAACAGACCGCCATGTTGACTACAGCGTCGCTGCTCACCATTCTATTGATGACGTTTCACATGACCGGCGACATCCTGTTCAAGCTGGCCCCGGCAGGTCTCGTCAATCTGTTTGTGGTGTTCGTTTTCGTAGCCCAGCTATATGGAACGCTGGTGCTCGGCGGAAGGCGGGCGGGATACATCATCATCTTCTTAGGGTCCGTCCTCGGGCTGGTCATCCCTGTCGTCCACATGAAAGGGACGCGGGGCGTTATCGGTGGCGATATCGGCAACTCAGGCCAAGCTTTCCTTTTCGTATGGACACTCCTCGCGTTGGGAATCACCTCGACGTTCTCCCTCATCCTATCGGCGAGCGCACTGTTGAGTTTGCCATGGCGACGGAGCCGCCGCACGTCAACTCCCGCATAACGCCCGATTGTGGGATCAGGCCTGCAACCGGTACGCGACCTGAGATCCTCGTCGCCATCTGGACGTATCCCATCTGGACGTATCTAATGACCCACAGATTCCTCAGACGAGGCTTTTTTCTAGCAGCCTAAGCAGGGACATCACCACCCCGATGCCAGTGCCCAGTTGAACCCTCGCTCCCCATACCACCACGCCGATTCGCCGCGCCACAGCATCGTGTCCATCGTCAAACTCCGCCCATCCGTTCGTACTGTAACCAGACCGTCAAGGTCGGTTCGCAGCACGGCCGCGCCCCGCCCGGCGAGCCTCGCCAGCACGTCGCGATGCGGATGCCCAAACGAGTTCTCGAATCCGTCGGAGATGATGCCGATCGAGGGCGCGACCGCGTCCAGAAACGGCTGCGTGGTCGATGTTTTCGACCCGTGATGGCCCACCTTCAGCACGTCCGCATGCATTTCGAGGCCGCCGGCGATCAGGCGCGTTTCCATGGGACGCTCCATGTCGCCAGTCAGCAGGAAACTGCGCTCGCCGTAAGCGATCCGGAACGCCAGCGAATCGTTGTTGAGGTTCTTCGTCCCTACGTAGCCCGCCGGCGGCGAAAGAATCTGGATGGTCGCGCCCCCGTATGCAAACGGCTCGGACACGCGCTTGGCAATCACCGGAACATGAGAGCGCGCCGCGTGTTCGAGCACGACCGCCGGTGGATTCGCGCCCACCCACACCTCCCGCGGGCGAAAGTTTTCGATTAGCGCGCCCGCGCCGCCCGCATGATCCTCATGCGCGTGCGTCACCACCAGAACATCGATGCGCCGGATTCCACGGCTCCACAGGTACGGCGACACGACGTCTTCGCCGGTATCCAAATTCGGTTTTCGCCGCGTTTTTCCTGAAGTTGAACCAACGAGCATTCCAAATTGCAAAACCCCGCCGCCGTCGACAACCATCGCTCGGCCATCTGGAAAGGTGACCAGGAGACTGTCGCCCTGGCCCACGTCGATGGCCGTCAGCTCCAGCGTTTTCAGCGCGATGGCGGGGGGGAACGGATGCCAGACAAGCAGCCAGAACGTCGCGAGCACGCCAGCCATTGCCGCCGCCACGGGGGTCGCGGGCCATCGCCAGCGGCGACCGCGCACGGCGCCGTGCATGCCGCGGTGTTTCACCGTAAAAACACCGTGCCCGACCGGGCTTTTACCGGGCGTGCTCCGGAGAGGCGAGTTCCCGCCCGTCGGCTTCCGGAGCGCCAGCGCCATCGCGATCAACGCCCCCAAACAGGCCAGCGCCAGCCACAGAGGCGGGTCCGCGATCCGCCAACTCGGTTCGATACGCGCGTGCCAGTCCGCTATGTTGCCGGAAACGCGCAACATCCAGGCCGTGATGCGGGCAATCCATCGCCAGCCGCTGAAAATCGAGAGGAACCCCAGCGGCACCACTCCGCTCAGTAGCGGCACAATCAGCATATTCGCGGTCAGGCCCGAGAGCGAAACCCGATGAAAATAAACGGCCATGGGCAGCGCGAGGCCAATCTGTATGACCGCGGAGATCATGGCCATTTCAAACGCGAACAGCGCCAGGCGCGCGGCGATCGCGACCAATTCAAGCGCCCAGCGCAGCGGCAATCGCGTCCAAAGGCCAATGGTTTCAGCGATCAGCCGCATCTCGACGCGAAACTGCGCGGCGCGGGGTTCCAGGTGTGGATCGATCTCCACGTTAGCGACCTCGCGCGCGCCGCGCACCAGCGGAGCCGAGGTGGATTCGAGCAGCGGCCGGGCCAGCGCGCCGATCACGGCAACACATAGAATGGAAAGCTGAAAGCTGGCGTCGAACAGCTGTTCGGGGTCCCACAATATGTAGACCAGCGCGACAGCGGCCAGCAGGTTCAAGACGCGTCCCCGGCGAAAGAAGAATCGGACCACGGCATACAGCGTGAAGCCGCCCGCGGCGCGCACCACGGGCGCGGCAAATCCGGAAACCAGCGCGTAGAGCCACGCGGCTGCCACGGTGAACGCGAGCGCCGGAATCTCCGGCAGCGCGCACAAGCGCAACAGGAACAGCAACACTCCGGCGAGCACGGTGACGTGGAGGCCGCTGATCACCAGCGCGTGGAATGTGCCGGTGCGGCGAAAATTTTGGGTCCAGACTTTTTCGAGCTTGGAGGTTTCTCCGATCAGCGTCGCTTCCAACATTCCGGTGGAATAGCCGGCTTCGGAGGAACCATCGTCACCGCCGTACAAGCGCTCGATTCGATCGACCGCGGCGGTTCGCAACCCGAACACGGCCGCCATGAAGCGCCATCCGCAGCGGCCGGGAAGCACGCGCGCGGCGGACCCTCGCGGCATGGTTGCGGTCCAGAAGATGTGCTGCCGCGCGAGATACGCCGCGTAGTCGAACGATCCGGGATTGTTGAAGTTGCGCGGACGGCGAAGGCGCGCTTCGATTTCGACTCGCTGGCCGTAGTCGAGCCGCTGGGAAACCGAAGTGGGGCCGGCGGGCGCGAGAGCATTGTCGTCGAGCGCGAGGGTCACGCGCGAGCGGGCTCTTAGATAGGGATCGGAGGAGTCGAGCTCCAGCGTGAATTGCTCGCGATCGTTCGAGAAAACCGTCGGCTCGACCACGCAGCCTGAAAGGGTCACGGTCTCGCGCGAGCTGACGGCAACCGAACCCACGTCGATTTCCGGTGGAGGGCCGGGACGATGCCAGGCTTCGGCGAGAACGCCGGTGAAAAAGAGAGCAAGGGCGACGCACGCGCGCGGCAGAAATCGATGGCGAGTTTTTGGGGGAGCCGCCGCACCGCTTCCTGCGGGCACAGCGGCATTTCCAGTGGTCGCGGCGGGGCTGTTACGAGCCGCGTCATGATTTTCTGGAGGCGCAGAAGCGCCTCGGCGAGCGGCCAGTGCCAGAATCAGAAACGCGCCGATGGGCCACGCCGATTCGTGCACGGAGAATCCGAACAGACGGCCGGTGAGAACGCCTAGTGCGATAAAAACCAGCGGTAATATGAGCGGTTCGCGCACGGTGAGCTATTAAGTAGTTCGCCGGGCGGCTCAAAATTCTCAGTTCGCAATAGAACGGCGCTGGTCTCATCGCCAGCAACGGACAACAAGGGACAAGAATCCGGATCATCTAGGCCGCTCCCTGCGGTCGCGGCTCGGAACCGATGGCCGGAACACATGTGCGCATGGACTTCATGCGGCCAACCCTGCGAGCTCTGATTACATGGAAGTTATATACTCAAAGCAAGGTTACATATAGCAACTCTGGAGCCTCATCGTGGAAGCAGCTAGCAAAGCCGACGTTGAGAACGTTGTTACTCTGATCCACCAGCTCGTGGAGAGGATGGACCAACGCTTCGAGGGCCTAGAGCATCGTTTTGACGCCATTAACAATCGTCTGGACCGCATCACCGACACACTGGTTGGAGTGCAGAATCAGATGGCGGCGATGACGAAATGGGCTGATCGGTTTGATCGCGACCTAAGCGCAACTCTGGCAACGCAAGTAGTGCAGCAGCGTGCCATTGATAGTCTTGTAGACCGAGTTTCGAAACTAGAGTCACAACGCAAGGCGTCGTGAGCTAAGGCGGACCTACCCCCAGAGACTTGGAAGTGTCTCTGGAGGAGTTGGAGATTGCCAGCGTCGGCTTCCTGGAGGAGCGATTCGACCGCGGGAGCTGCGGGCTGGTCAAGCAGCCAGGCGATCATCGCCCACGCGTCAACGACCTTGGAGTCCGGCATTATCGCGGGCGATTTCGGCGGCGCGGTCATCCGTTAGATCTTTTAGGAGGTCCGCGCCCCGAAACATGCCGCGCATGGTGTGCCAGTCGGGATAGTTCCGAACCATCCTTTTCATGACCAGCGCTTCGCCTTGCACGTCGATGGACACTTCCGTGCCTGCCTTCAAGTTGAGCCTCTCCCTCACCGCCTTGGGGATGGCGATTTGCCCTTTCGAGGAAATAGTCGCTTTGGACATAACCGATCTTCCTCTTACCAAGGTAAGACGGATTTGCGGTCCGTGCAAGTGGAAATTTCCTCGGGATCGTCGGCTTTGAAGAAGAGACCGCCGCGGCCAAGCACTCGCGCCATTCTGAAACCATCGCACAGCAGACGGGGCAACGTGGTGATAGGATTGTGGCCCTATGGCCAAGAAATCGGCACTGTCACCCGGGCAACTGGCCGCGCGAACGCGCAAACACCGAGTAGCCGGCAAGAAGGCAGCGCTGGCAAAACAACTCAACGCCATTTCCGGTAGCTCCGCAGCCACGCTCACATTCTCCGGCCGAAAGGCCAAACGAGGCGAACGAATGACCAAAGGCAAAGGCTGGAGACTCGCTGTCATCAAAGGAGACAAGCGCGTTTTTGTAGGCACGTTGCTTGAGACTATAAACCTGGGAGAGAAACGTATCGCGATCTTCAGCGTTCCGAAGTAGCGAAGTTCTAGTGTAGTGCGTCTCACGGATTGAGCAGTATGTGGGGCGGACGCCCTCGTCCGCGCCGGACCCCTGGTCCGGCTCTTCGGCTTGCAACTAAAGGCCGACGAGGGCGTCGGCCGCGGACCAGGGGGTCCGCCCCACCTCTCGGCTAAACAGTTCGAGATTTCCGACGCACTGCACTGGGCTGGAGATGCTTCAGCGCACATTTCAGGCACTACCTGGCCATGAGTGCGGTAGCATTGATGGAATCATGGGGCGCATCCATCGGAGAGAATTTCTGGCCGCGGGAATTGCCGCTGCGGCCAGTGTAAACCGCCTGCTCGCGGCGTCCGGCAATACCACGATGGACGAGACGCTCCGTGCGGGCATCGCGCGGCGCAAGATTCCCGCGGTGGTGGGGATGGTGGCAAACGGAAGCAAAACGCTTTACGCCGGTGCGTTCGGCCGGCGGGATTCCTCCGGAGCGCCGGTGCAGGCCGACAGCATATTCCAGATCATGTCCATGACCAAAGCCGTCACCACCGTGGCGGCCCTCCAGTTAGTGGAGGAGGGGAAAGCGGCTCTGGATGAGCCGGTGGCCCGGCACCTTCCGCAATTTGAAAAGATACAGGTCCTGGAGGGATTCGACTCCAACGGCAAGCCATCTTTGCGCCCCGCCGCTACGGCGCCCACACTGCGCCATCTGCTGACCCACACCTCCGGACTGTGTTACGACGTTTGGGACGCAGACATGTTCCGCTACACGTCTCAAATTCCAGAATCGCCGACGACACCCGGCCCGCTGATGTTCGAACCGGGAAAGCGCTGGCAATACGGGCGCGGCTTGGATTGGGCCGCCCGCCTGGTGGAGGCGATCAGCGGAGCGACCTTGGAGCAGTACTTCCAGCAGAAGATTTGCGGGCCTTTGGGGATGGAGGACACAAGCTACATCGTTCCAGCGGCTAAGTTCGAGCGGGTGGTGAGCAACCATCAACGGACGCGGAACGGCGATCTGCAACAGGAAGAACGCAAGCCGCCGGCTGCTCCGAAGTCGTTCAATGGCGGCGGGGGGCTGTATTCCACAGCGGCCGATTACGTCCGGTTCATGCAGATGATTCTCAACCACGGCATGGGACCAGATCACGTCCGGATTCTCCAGGCCAAGACAGTGGACAGCATGAGGGTGAATCAAATTGGCGCTTTGACGGCGGGTAAGATGAAAACCTTCAAACCCGACCGGTCGAGCGACGTCGATCTCCAACCAGGCCACACCGAGAAATGGGGATTGGGATTCCTGATCAACACCACCGCCTACGAAGGCGGGCGATCGGCGGGAAGCCTGGCGTGGGCGGGGCTGTACAACACGTTCTATTGGATCGATCCGGCGCGCGATCTTTGCGCCGTGATCATGATGCAGTTCCTGCCGTTCGTCGATCGGGAGGCCGTAGGGCTGGTGAACGAATTCGAGCGCGTGGTGTACAGCGCCAGGCTGGGGTGACGGTCGGCCGCTTAGACGAGAAGGGGACGACACTGCTACCCGCTTTTGAGATCCCCGCCCTCACGGGCGGGGCTTGAGAGCGTGGTTAAATCCCCGCCCTCACGGGCGGGGCTTGAGGGTGTGTTCAATGAGATCGCGCAACTGTTCCGGCCGGTAACTGGAGCCGTCGATCAGGGCGGCCAGCTTGCCATCGCGGCCGATAACGGCGGTTGCGACGGTGTGCGTGATGGAGCCTTCCTCAGGCCAGTACACCAGGCCGAAGATCCCCGCGGCGTCGCGAATCTGATCGAGCGAGCCGGTGAGGAAACGCCAGGATTCGCCATCGGCGCCGTAGCGATGCGCGTATTCGGTGAGTACAGCGGGCGTATCGTACTGAGGGTCGATGGTGATGGAAAGCAGTTGGATGTCGCGGCTGGAATTTGGCTTGATCTGGGGCGCGATCAGGGGCGCAATTAGATGTTTGGCAACGGAGGCGAAGTTCGCAGAAAGGCGCGGGCATACATCGGGCAGCGGGCAGCGTGTGTAAATGAAGTCGATGGCGATTACGCGGCCGTGGAAATCGGAGAGATGCACCGTGCGGTTGGATTGATCGGTGAGGGCGAAATCGGGAACGGTTGCGCCGAGCGCGATTTTGTTGGGCGGCGTTTCGATGCGAATTTCTTTGCCGTCGGCTTCGAGTTTGAGGATTTTCGGCTTTAGGTTTTTGGCGATGGAGGAGTGCTTGCCGACGCTCAGATCGAAGTTGATGCGGGTGCCGGGTGTGAGTTTCGATAGATCCTCATGAGGGGCGACGTGGAATGGCATGGTCATCGCGGACATGTATCCGTCGACGGGGCGATGGGAGACCAGGATGGTGCGGGCAGTGGGATCGGCTTGGAGAATGAGGCCTTCGATACGATAGTGCTTCGCGCAGGCGGAGCAGAGGGCCAGGAGGATGCAAAGCAACATCGGGGAGCGCACACGGATGCCGGCGAACTGAAGTTCGCCGCTGCACGCTGATGTTGAATCGCGCACAACGGCACGAGCGGCCTGTGCGCTTAAGGCGTGCGCCACAGGCCGGTCGCGCCTCGATTTGACACGCGCGCCCTGACGGGCGCGCCTCATGAAGGTCGGCGTCATGCAAGCTTGACCGACGGGAGGAACTCCGGCGGCTTGCGATGCCTGGTGGCCTGCTCGAAGGCGAACGCGTATTTGATCAGTTTCACTTCGCTGCGCGGCGAGCCGAAGAACGACAGGCCGATGGGCAATCCGAACACGTAGCCGGCGGGGACGGTGACGTGCGGATAGCCCGCGACCGCCGCCGGAGTGGAGCAGCCGCCGCTGAAGTGATCGCCATCGATGTAATCGACGGGCCAGGCCGGTCCGTCAGTGGGAGCCACCAGCGCGTCGAGCGCGAGCTTGCTCATCACGGCGTCGATGCCCTCGCCTTTTGCAGACCGGTTCAGCCTGGTTTCCAGATCGCGATACTTGCGGTCGCTCAGCGGGCCTTTGGCTTCGGCTTTGATCATCAGGTCCTGGCCGAAGAAAGGCATCTCGCGGCCGGCGTTGCGTATGTTGAAATCGATTACGTCTTTCAGACTTTTGACCGGGAGATTCGGTATGACCGCCGCGCGCGCTTCGAGATACGCATTCAGATCAGCCTTGAACTCCCACAGCAGGGCTTCGTTTTCGGGCTCGCTGAGCTTGGTGTAAGTGGGAATGTTAGCGGGATCGATCACTTCCGCGCCGAGCTGCTTCAGAGTGGCGATGGCCTCGCCGATGACGCGATCGACGTGATCGTTAAATCCGAAAACCTGCCGCGCGACGCCGATGCGCGCGCCCTTCAATCCGTTGGGTTCGAGCGCCTGGCCGTAGCTCGCGCCGGTGAGCGCGCCCAGCAGAATCGCCGCATCCGCGACGGTTCGCGCCATGGGTCCGGCGGTGTCCTGGCGATGGGAAATCGGGACGATGCCCGCGCCGGGAATCAGGCCGAGAGTCGGCTTGATGCCGACGATGCCGTTAATCGACGAGGGCGAAACGATGGAGCCGTCGGTTTCGGTTCCCACCGCCGCGGCGCACAGGCTGGCCGCGACGGCCGCTCCCGATCCGGAGCTGGAGCCCGAGGGATTGCGATCGAGCGCGTAGGGATTGCGGGTCTGGCCGCCGCGCCCGCTCCATCCGCTAGTGGAATGGCTGGAGCGAAAGTTGGCCCACTCGCTGAGATTGGTTTTGCCGAGAACGATCGCGCCGGCGGCGCGTAGGCGCGCGACGAGTTCAGCGTCCTTCGCCGCGGGAGTTGCAAGCGCCAGCGAACCGGCCGAGGTGATCATTTTGTCGCCGGTTTCGATGTTGTCCTTGATGAGGATCGGGATGCCGTGGAGCGGTCCACGAGGACCTTTGTCTTTGCGCTCGCGATCGAGGTCGGCGGCGATGGCGGGGGCGTCGGGATTCAGTTCGAGAACTGAGTTGATATGGGGGCCTTGCTTGTCGATGGAGCCGATTCGCACGATGTATTGCTCGACCAGATGCGAAGAGGTCCAGCGGCCGGTGGTGAGTCCTTCCTGAAGCTGAGTGATGGAGAGCTCGGCGAGCGCCGCGGATTGGGGTTGGGATCGGGCTTGAGGCGCGGCGCGGATCGCAAATGCTGCGGCGCCCATTTGAAGCAGTTCCCGTCGAGACGGCATAAGAGCAGAATACAGGGATCGGAAGCCGGAATGGTACGCTGAGTCATGGCCGCCATCACAGTGAAGGACAAGAACGCGGTGCTGATTCCGGCAAGCGTGATGCGCAAGGCCCGCATCAAAGTGGGTGATCGCCTGGAAGCGCGCGTGGAACGCGGCAAGATCACGCTCACTCCGAAATCCGCCGTGGAACGCGGGATCGAGCAGGGCCTGGACGACATCAAGCACGGCCGGTTTTACGGACCATACGCTTCTGTTGCGGCCGCAAAGAAGGCATTCGACGATAGAACGGGCGCGCTAAAGCGCCGGGAGCGAGCCCCCTCTTAGACAATGCATCTGGTCTTTTCGAAGCGCTTCGACCGGAGCCTCCGGGACGCGCCTCAGGCCCTGCAACGTGCTTTCTGGAAACAATCCGAGCTATTGCTGCTGAATCTTCGTCATCCCTCTCTGCGTGCCAAGAAGTATGAGGGTAGCGATCAGTTGTGGCAGGCGCGGGTCACTCGCGAGTGGCGATTCTATTTCACCATTGACCGGGATGCGTACAACCTCGTCGACATCACGGCTCATCCGAAGTAATTCATGGTTCGATGTTCGACGACCGATTCAGCTGGATCGACTAAACACGGCGTCATAAGTATTTGCGCATCCGCTCCCTGATGGTCGCGGTTCTGTTACGGAACCGCGCGCGTCAGCAAGCGGCCATTCGCAAATACTTCTGACGCTGTGTTTAGGCCTGGAGTTTCGAGCGTCCTTCTTCAAGCGTCCGGCGAAGGAGCGGCAGCATCGCGCGATCTTTTTCGCCGCCCAGCTCTTCTTTGATCGCGATCAGAGTTTCGAGATCGAGTACGCGGATGGTGACGCCTTCGGCGACGATCTTTTCGGAAGAATGGGGCAGCAGAGCCCGGTAATCGAGATCGCGTCCGATGGTGCCCAGCAGGTCGAGTGGGCCGAACTTCGTTAGCAGATTCAGATGAACGGCGCCCGCAAGATGACTTGGTGCGGGCCGAATGCAGCGCTCTGGTTGGATGCGAAAAATCGCGTCGAGCGATTCGAGCGCCTTCGTCAGCCGCTGGACATTCGCGGCCTCGCGCGAGTGAACGATAGCGACCTCAACGGTTTGAGCCGGCGCGCCATGCAAGGCCGCAGAGAGCCCTCCCACCAGGATGAAGTCGACACGTTCCGCATGGAGAACTCGGAAAATCGCCGACAGGCTATTTTGCATTCAATTCGCGAATTGCAAGGATCTCGTTGTTGTGGCGCTCGGCGAACTCCAGGCGCTCGGCGGGCGTCAGCGACAGGAACCAGCGGATCAGCGAGAGATCGACGCCATCTTCGCTATAGTCGGGCGCGGGCGGAGCATCCGGTACGTTCACGGTGCGGAGTATTTCTGCCATGGCGCAATCCCATTGTAGGTTAGCTGAGACATGGATCTGTAACTTGAGCTTCTGACGCGCGGTCTCCTACTTCTTATACTGGGGCTTCTTATACTGGAACAGCGATGCAATCTTTCGACATGATGGTGCTGGGGTCGGGTCCGGCGGGGCAGAGGGCGGCGATTCAGGCGGCGAAATCCGGCAAACGGGTCGCGGTGGTTGAAAAAGCGACGTGCGTGGGCGGCGTGTGCATTAACACGGGCACCATCCCCAGCAAGACCATGCGGGAGGCGGTGCTGCATCTCTCCGGCTATAACTACCAGAACATTTACGGCGTCAATTACCGCGTAAAAGAAAAGATCAGCATGGCGGATCTGGCGTTTCGCGTGCAACACGTGATCCGGACGGAAATCGACGTCACGGTGGCCCAGCTTTCACGCAACAACATCGAGACGCTGTTTGGAATCGCAAGTTTCGTCGATCCGCATACGATCCGGGTGACCGGGGCACACTCGACGGTGGATTATCAGGCCGAAACGGTAGTGATCGCCACCGGAACCAAGCCGGCGACGTCGGAGAAAGTGCCCATCAATGGACGCAATATCATCAATAGCGATCAGGTCATGCAAATGGCCGATATTCCGAAGACGTTGATCGTGGTGGGCGGCGGCGTGATCGGCGTCGAGTATGCGTGCATGTTCGCGGTGCTGGGCGTGCGCGTGATATTGGTAGAGAGAAGGCCGCGGCTGCTGGAGTTCGCCGACGCGGAGATCGTGGAAGCGCTGTCGTATCATCTGCGCGACACTCGCGTGACGCTGCGCCTGAATGAAGAGGTTTCGACGGTGGAAGAAACGCCGGAAGGCGCGGTGGTGGCTTATCTTGAAAGTAAGAAGAAGCTTTCGGGCGACGCGTTGCTGTTCGCGGTGGGGCGGCTGGGCAACGTCGACGACCTGGATTTGAGCAAGGCCGGAATCGAGGCGGATTCGCGCGGGCGAATCAAGGTCGACGAGTGCTTCCGCACCACTCAGCCGCACATTTTCGCGGCGGGCGACGTGATTGGATTCCCCAGCCTGGCGTCGGTTTCGATGGAGCAGGGGCGCATCGCCGCCGCGCATGCGTTCAACAAAACGGTGTATTCGAACCCGGCGGAGTATCCCTACGGAATTTACACGATTCCGGAGATTTCGTTCATCGGGAAGACGGAGGAGCAGCTTACCGACGAAGACGTGCCGTATGAAGTCGGCGTGGCGTATTACCGCGAGATTGCGCGCGGCCAGATTCGCGGCGACACCACCGGCCGGCTCAAGATCATGTTTCATCGCGAAACCAAGGAGCTGCTGGGCGTCCACATCATCGGCGAGGGCGCTAGCGAGCTGCTGCACATCGGGCAGGCGGTCTTGATTTTCAAGGGCACGGTGGATTATTTCGTCAATACGGTGTTCAATTATCCGACGCTCGCGGAATGCTACAAGGCCGCGGCATTCAACGGGCTGAACAAGCTGGGGGCGTCTTTAGGGAAACCCAAGGAGTAAAGACATGGGGCGAAGCATCGGCGGCGTGGTCACCGATCATTTGACGCTGGGCGTGGTGGAGGGGAATCAGGTGTCGGGAAGCGTGCTCCGCTATCCCGACAACGGCGAACCCGACGCAATCCGCGCGATGCCGGCCGAAGACCTGGTGCGCCTGCAGGCGGATGAATTGAAAGCGTTGGCGGAGGGCGAGCCGCTGGACGCGATCGGTCTCGCTTATCCCGGCATCATTCGCGGCGGAGTGATCGAGGAGTCACCCAACCTGCAACAGCTCAAAGGATTTCCGATGGAACTGGCGCTGCGATCCGCGCTGGCCGAGCGCGGGATTCGAGCGAAGATCGCGATCTCCAACGACGCCGACGTGGTCGCGTCGGGCATCGCGAGCGCGCACGGGCAGCTCGACAAACTGGTTCGGGTGTGGACGCTCGGTACGGGAATCGGATTCGGGCGTTATCCGGCGATGGACGGCGTGTGGGAGGGCGGGCACATGGTGGTGACGCTCGACCCGAACGAGAAGTATTGCGGGTGCGGGGGATTGGGGCACCTGGAAAGCATCATGGGTCATCGGGCGATGCGGCTGCGGTTTCTGGATATGGAGCCGGAGGAAGTTTTCGCGGTCTCCAAGACCGGGCAGAATCCACGATGCTCGGAATTCGCGATCCTGTGGCACCGAGCGCTGGCGGCGGCCACCGCGTCGAGCATTCACATGAGCGGTCCGGGAAAGTTTTACATCAGCGGACCGAACGCCCGGTTCGTGAACGTGGCGTTTCTCAATCGCTGCGTGCAGGAGATGGTAAAGATGAGCCGGCTGCAGGGGTATGTATTCGAAATTGTCGAACGCAGCGATGAGATCGCGGTAGTGGGAGCGGTGGTGAACGCGCGGCGGGCGTCGTAGCATGGTTTCCGCACCAGGGCGGCGATTGTCTTCCGGGGTCTGAATTCCTGTCCCGATTCGGCGGTGGGTCATGTCTGCAAAATCGGTGCAAAACACCGCGCCCGGAACCCTCGACCGCCGTCATGCTGTTCTGCGGGCTGGCGTTGGGTACAGTCCGGGGGTTATTGACGGTCGCTTGAGGGTCATGCTGATCGCATCTGCCGGATGCGGCATCCGGCGCGCTCACATAGAGGCGCGCGCGGTAGATAGAGGCGCGCGCGGTAGAATCAAAGATATGTTCGCGGAATATCTACAGGCAGCTATGAAACGTGCCGAATTCGAGGTGCTTGAAGACGATGGCACATTCTTCGGAAGCATTCCGGAATTCCGGGGCGCTTGGGCCAACGCGGCGACGCGCGAAGAGTGCCGGCGTGAACTCAAAGAGGTCATCGAAGACTGGATCCTGATTGCGATCTCTGAGCATGAGACCCTACCGATTCTGGATGGTATCGATTTAAACATTCCCTCGCAGGTTGGGTAGTGCCGCCGTTCGGTCCGATCAAGCGCAACGATCTTATCCACTATCTTCGGAAATTGGGCTTCAAAGAGCAGGCCGGCCGCAAACATCAACACATGGCGAGGGGATCGGTAAAGATCACGCTTCCGAATCCGCATGCAGGCGACCTCAGCAAAGCACTTCTTGCGACCATCCTTCGCAAAGCTGGGATTTCGCGCGAGGAGTGGGAAAAGCTGTGATCGGCCGCGAGATCGAGTCGAGCTCGCTCACAACAAAGACCTCGAGGGCAGTCCCGGTGCAGCGCGATGGGCGCGTGCGTCCCTACGCGCTCGCCTCGACGCTGATTGACGGCGGCATGGGTGGCGAAAATCGGCGTGAGCATGCGGAACGAAGTCGAATTCCTCGGCATTGGGTTGACCAGGCAACTGAGGTTCGCCGCCCGAATTGTTAAATCGCGCACAACGGCACGAGAAGCCTGTGCGCTTGGAAGCGTGGGCCACGGGGCGGGAAGTGCTTTATCATGAAGAAGGCGGAAGCCATGCGTTCCAGGATGTCAGGTCCGATGATCCTCGTCGCTGCCCTAATCGCCCTCGCTGGCGCGTTCGCTCAGCAACCGGACGTCAATATCACGCCGCGGAAGGGCGCGAAGACGCCTGCTCCGGAGACCGCCGTCGACAAACGCTCCGACATTCGCGTGGACACCACGCTGGTGCTGATTCCCGTCAGCGTGACCACCTTGCTGGGGACTTTTGTCGCCAACATGGATAAAGAGAATTTCAGACTCTACGAAGACAAGGTCCAGCAGGAGATTCTCACATTCTCAAACCAGGATGCGGCGATGTCGATCGGAATCGTGTTCGACACCAGCGGCAGCATGGGAGAAAAGCTGAAGAAGTCGCGCGAAGCGGTGGTGCAATTCATGAAGATCGCCAACCCGGAAGACGAGTTCTTCATGATCCAGTTCAGTGACCGGCCGGAGCTGGTGGTGCCGTTTACGCACGCGACCGAAGAGATCGCGAACAAGCTGCTGTACACCAAATCGCACGGATCGACGGCGCTGCTGGACGGGGTGTATATGGCGATGAACCAGATGCGGAAGGCGAAGAATCCGCGCAAAGCCATCCTGATTATTTCCGACGGCGGCGATAATAACAGCCGCTATACGCAAACCGAGGTAAAGAATGCGGTGGTGGAGTCCGATGTTCAGATTTACGGGATCGGAATTTTTGGGGGCGGGACGACGGTCGAGGAAGCCAGCGGTCCGGACCTGCTGCGCCGCCTGGCGACGATGACGGGAGCGCACAGCTACACGGTGGATCGTCTTTCAGAGATGCCGGACGTGGCGTTTAAGATCGCGATCGAGCTACGGAACGAGTACGTGCTGGGCTATTCGCCGAAGAACGCCGCGCGGGATGGAAAATACCATCGCGTGGAAGTGAAGCTATTGAAAGTCGCTGGGCTTCCCCCGCTCAAAGCGGCGTTTCGAACGGGATATTACGCGCCGGGCCAATGACTTAGCATTTAAGACGGGGAGCGGTCGGGAATCACGTTGGTATACTGGGGCAGATTGGGTGGCAAATGCGTAAGATCACGCTCGGTCTGACATTTTTTTCGGCATTTCCGACATTTTTTGTATTGGCGGCGGGGCTATGGGCGCAGGATTCGGAGGCGGTTAAGATAGCGCCCCGGGTGAAGCCCGGGGCGGCTGCGCCGGAATCGGCGAGCGACCGCAAGGCGAACCTCCGCATCGACACGACTTTAGTTCTGGTCCCGGTAGCGGTGAATGACCCGCTGGGCCGGTTCGTGACGGGACTCGACAAGGAAAACTTCAAGGTCTTCGAGGACAAAATCGAACAGGAGATCAAGCAATTCTCCAGCGAGGACGCGCCCATGTCGGTGGGGATCGTGTTCGATACCAGCGGCAGCATGGGACCCAAACTCCAGACGTCGCGGAAAGCCGTGGCGGAATTCCTGAAGACGGCGAATCCGGAGGATGAGTTTTTCGTGATCCAGTTCAGCGAGCGGCCGGAGCTGGTGGTGGAATTTACGCCCGAAACCCAAGAGATTCAGAACCGGCTGATCTTCACCCAATCCAAAGGGCGCACGGCGCTGCTGGACGGCATCTACATGGCGATGAATACCATGAAGAAGGCCCGCAATCCGCGCAAGGCGATTCTGATCATCTCCGACGGAGGCGACAATTCCAGCCGCTATACGGAGAGCGAAGTGAAGAACGCGGTGCGGGAGGCGGACGTGCAGATTTATTCCATCGGAATTTTCGAGCCGATGGCGGCGCGCGGACGCACGCCGGAGGAGATGTCGGGGCCGGCGCTGCTCGGCGAGATCACGGAACAGACCGGCGGACGGCACTTCTCGGTGGACAATCTGGCGGATTTGCCGGATGTGGCGGCCAAGATCGGAATCGAGCTGCACTACCAGTACGTGCTCGGTTACACGCCGAAGAACACGGCTCGCGACGGCAAGTATCGCCGGATTCAGGTAAAGCTCGTGAAAACGGTCGGCCTGCCCACGCTCAAGGCCACGTTCCGGACAGGATATTATGCGCCGACTCAGTAGCTTCCTCTTCATACTCACACTCCTGGTTGTGGCTGCCGCGTGTCTCGTCTGGGCGCAGCAGGCGAAACCGCCTTCCGCTCCAGCGGATCAGGAGACCGCCATCTTCACAGCCGACACCAACCTGGTGGTGCTGTACGCGAGCGTGGTGGACAAGAACGGCAAATTGCTGACGACTCTTCCTCAATCGGCGTTCAAGGTTTATGAGAACAACGTCGAACAGCCGCTGAAGACTTTCCGCCACGAAGACGTTCCGGTGTCGATGGGAATCCTAATCGACAACAGCGGAAGCATGCGTGACAAGCGCACCAAGGTGGCGGCCGCTGCGCTGGCGCTGGTGAAGGCTTCGAACCCGGAAGACGAAGAGTTCCTGGTGAATTTCAACGACGAACCGTATCTGGATCAGGAATTCACCAGCGACATAAAGAAGCTGGAACAAGCTCTCGACCGGCTGGACACGCGGGGCGGGACCGCCATGCGCGACGCCATCAGCCTGTCGATCGATTATGCCAAGGAGAAGGGAAAGAGGGCGAAGAAAGTTCTGGTGGTGGTGACCGACGGGAACGACAACACCAGCAATATCACGCTGGAGCAATTGATCCGCAAAGCGCGCCAGAGTGAAGTGCTGATCTATTCGATCGGTTTGTTGAGCGAGGAAGAGCCGCGCGACGCCCGGCAGGCCAGGAAGGCTCTGAAGACGCTGACGGAAAACTCGGGCGGAGTCGATTATTATCCGAAGGATCTGGCGGAGATCGACAAGGCCGTGCCTCAAATCGCGCGCGATATTCGCGGTCAATACGTGCTCGCGTATCAAATGCCGGCGGGCGCCGCAAACGACGATTCATTCCGCAAGATCAGCGTGGTGGTGGCTGGGTATGGACACCCCACTGTGCGGACGCGTAACGGTTACTACGCGAGCGCCGCCAAGAAGTTGAACACGGCTCGTCAGGATCCTAAGTAATTGTGCTGAGAGTTTTGTGGAAGTTGAGCGCGGGCTATCGCCTGCGTCCGTGGCGCAGTCCATATTTGCGCTGGCGAATGGAAACCTACTGGGGCTGGCACGCGGATCAAATCACGGCACACGACTTTTTTCGATTTGGCTGGGAGCGGCGCCACGACCTCAGGAGATTTCTAAAGTGGGCGGCGCAGATGCCGCCGCAGGTAAGCGAAACGGGCGTCGCCGATCGGATATATTGACCTTATGAAGACTCGTCATATTTGCGCGATGCTGTCAGTGATGTCTTCGGCTCTGTTCATGATCGCCGGGCTGGCGCTCGCCGAGAATCCCGCGAAAGTAACCAAGGTAATGGGTACGCCCGTGTCGGCCATCACCATCGAGGTGTATAGCGATTTCCAATGTCCCAAGTGCAAGTTCCTGCACGAAAACTGGATGGGTCCGCTGATCAAGGACTACGTGCTCACCGGACGCGCGTATCTGATCCAGCATGAATTTCCGCTGTCGCAGCACGCTTACGCGAAGACGGCGGCGTGCTACGCGTGCGCGGCGGATCGCATCGGGAAGTACGGAGAAGTATGCGACGTACTGTTCAAGAAGCAGGAGGAGTGGGAAAAGGACGGCAAGGTGGACCAGACCGCGTGCAGCGTTCTGACACCAGCGGAGGCCGCCAAGGTTCGCTCGCTGGCGAAAGATCCTGAAATTCTGGCACAGGTGCAGAAGGACATGGACCTGGGAATGAAAGTGCCGTTGCGCCGGACACCGACCGTGATCGTCAGCTACAAGGGCAAGAAGTACCCGGTAGACGTGGAGGGGAGTTATTCGATCTTCACACGGTTTCTGGACAGTCTGCACTAAACATGCGGAAGTATGCAATTCTCCTGCTTCGTCTGACCATCGGCGTGGTGTTTGTGTACGCCGCCTACACGAAGCTGCGCGACCCATGGACGCTGTTCGCGATGTCGATCGATTCGTACAAAATTCTCCCCGAATGGGCGGTCCTGGTGGTGGCGCGTTCGTTGCCTTGGTTCGAACTGGCGCTAGGAGTGGTGCTGATCAGCGGGCTCGCGCTGCGGCACGCATCGGTGGCCGCGGCTGCGTTGCTGGGGGTGTTCTTCACCTTGATGATCGTTTCCTATGCGCGCGGTTTGACCATCGATTGTGGATGCTTCGGGCCCGGTGAAGCGTTAGGCCCGAAGACGCTGCTGCGCGATGGAACCCTGCTGTCGCTGGCGATCGTGCTGGCGATTCTGGCGATGCTGCCGGCGCGCGAAAACACTCCGCCGAACGTTGCTCCTCAAAAAATCATAATGTCCGCGTGACCTTGCTGAGCGTGCGGGGACGATCCGGATCCAACTTTTTTTCGACTGCCAGGTAAGCGGAGAGAAGCTGCGCCGGCACGATGTAAGGGATCGGCGTGAACAGGTCCGTCGGTCGCACGCCGCGTGGCGCAAGCCTGGCGGGGACGACGATCGAGCGAGCTTTGTCGGCGAAAGCGTCGCGATGACTGGCGTCGGTGATAACGAGCGTCTCGGCCTTGAGGGCATGCAGACGATCCAACATATCGCGCATGCCGGGCCAGGTGACGCCGGGCGGAGCGAAGAGGAACACCGGAAACGATCGCTCAATCATGGCGATGGGACCGTGGAGAAAATCGGCGGTGGAAAAACGGTCGGCGAGAACGTAGCAGGTCTCCATCAGTTTCAAAGCGAACTCGAACGCGTTGGCATAGTTGAGGCCGCGTCCGACTACGACGGCGCGCTCCATGAATCGATAGCGGCCGGCGCAATCCGCGAGGTGGGGCTCGAGGGTCAACGCAGAAGCGGTCCATTCGGGGAGGCGGCGCAGATCGTCGACACGGATGCGCGCGCCCAGCGAGTGCGCCAGCAGATAACACATCAGCAGTTGGCCGGTGTAGGTTTTAGTGGCTGCGACGCTGCGTTCCGGTCCGGCGCGCACCAGGAACACGTGTTCGGCGAGTTGCGAAAGCGCGCTGCGCGGGGCATTGGTGATGCCGACGGTGAGCGCGCCCTGTTCGCGCGCGCGCTGCAGCACCAGATTCGTGTCGGTGGATTCGCCGGATTGCGAGATGGCCACGACCATGGTGTGTTCGAGGCGAAGTTTCGCGCCATACAGCGTAAGAACCGACGGCGCGGCGAGGGAGACGGGAATTCCAGTGGTGATCTCAAGCAGGTAGCGCGCGAACTGCGCTGCGTTGTCGGAGGTGCCGCGAGCGGCGAGCAGGATCAGCTTGGGCCGGCGCGATTCGAGGGCGCGCGACAAGCGGGCGGCCGCGCGCAATCCGCTGCGCAGGGAGCGCTCCAGTGCGGCGGGCTGCTCGCGGATTTCGTCGAGCATCTGCGACATGGTTTCAGACTAACGTAGGGTGAGGGATCGTGCGTCGGGTGCCGGAACGCGCTCCCTGACGGTCGCGCCTCGTTACGGTCGCACTTCAGAACCGCTTCCTTCGGTCGCGGTTCGTTAAGGCACGCGCTCCCTGACGGTCGCGCCTCGAAAAACCGAGCAGCATTCTGCCAAACTGGAAGAAGTGCTGCTGGGTCTGCATCACGTCACTGCATTCGCGGGAGACGCGCAAACGAATCTCGATTTTTACAGACGGTTTCTCGGCCTGCGGCTGATCAAGCGCACCGTGAATTTCGACGATCCCGGCACGTATCACTTTTATTTTGGCGACGCGCGCGGGACGCCGGGGACGATTCTCACATTTTTCCCTTGGCCGACGGCGCCGGCGGGACGCGCAGGCACCGGGCAATCGCCGGGCGTGAGCGTCGCCATTCCCAGGAATTCATTGGACGCGTGGATGAGGCGCGCGCTCCACGCGGGAATCTCCGTGAACGGACCGCACGCGCGATTCGGCGAGGAGTTCATCCAGTTTTCCGATCCGCACGGGCTGTCGCTCGAATTGTTCGCGAGTGCCCCGGACGGCGATGACTCGTCGATCAAAAGACTCCACTCGGCGACTCTGTGCGAAGCGCAGACGGAGCACACCTTCGGAACGCTAGAGACGCTCGGATTCAAATATGTTTCGAGCGAAGGGAACCGGAGCCGTTTCGAACTCGCCGGGACGCCGCTGGACGTGGTCGCGATGCCGGGCGTCGAGCCGTGCCGCCCGAGCGCGGGGATGGTCCACCACATCGCATGGCGTGTCGCGAGCGATGCGGAGCAGCTTGAGTGGCGCGCGAAGCTCACGGAAGCCGGGTTTCAGGTTACGCGCGTGATCGATCGCCAATATTTCCACTCGATTTACTTCAGAGAACCTGGCGGCGTGTTGTTCGAGATCGCGACCGACGCGCCCGGATTCTTTATTGATGAAACTGAACTAGGGCAGAGCCTGAAGCTTCCGCCGTGGCTGGAGCCGATTCGCGCGAGCATCGAGCGGCGATTGCCGCCGTTGTCAGAGCAGGTGATCATAGGAGAAGACCATGTCGGAGAAAACCATGTCGATTGAAGCAGCGGTTCAGAAATATACCGCGGACGAGCTAGTGCAACTGTGCGGACGAATCGAGACTTGCCTGGGGAAATTGACGCCGGCCCAGATCTGGACGCGAGGCCGCGATAACGAAAACGCGGCTGGCAATCTGGTACTGCATCTGGCCGGAAATGTCCGGCAATGGATCCTGCACGGGGTGGGCGGCCAGCCGGATGTGCGCAAGCGCGACACCGAGTTCGCAGCTAGAGAGCTAGAGACGGAAGAGCTCAAACGGCGATTGCGGTCGACCGTGGAGGAAGCCGCCGCGGTGATTCGCGCGCTGCCGCCGGCGGTGCTGAGCGAACGCAGGACGATTCAGAAATACGATGTGACGGTGCTGAAAGCGATCCTGCACGTGGTGGAACATTTTTCGGGGCACACGGGGCAGATCATTTTCATCACAAAATTTCTGACGGGAGAAGAACTTGGTTTCTACTGGCATCTAAGATCGACGCAGGGATCGGAATCGACGCAGGCGCACGGCGAAAAGACGCCCTAGCCCGGTCGGCCTCGATCGAGACCCGTTGCGCGATTCGCGGGTGCGATGTGTTCCGGGCGAAAACCGATCCCGACGATCCGCGCCGGGATGCGCGTCAAGATGGGCAGATGGCGGGCGATTCGCAGAATCCACGGTAACTTCATGCGGCCGGGATGCCCCAGAATGCGGGTGATGAGATTGTTCTGAATCATTATCTGGAGTCTCTGAATCCCGCGGGCGGGCGGCTCACGGCGCTGCTGGACGGCCTGCAAATCTCCGGTTGCGACGCGGTTGTGCTGAAAACGTGGAGCGAGAATATTCGCCGCGGCTACTGCATCCTGAATCGCGAGATTGATGCCGACGCCGCCGATGGGCGACATTGCGTGGGCCGCGTCGCCGATACAGAGCAGGCCGTCTTTATACCATTGACGTAAACGATCAACGGCGACGGTCAGCAGGCTCACTTGGTGCCACCCCCGGATCTCAGAAGTCCGATCGGACAGGAACGGGGCGACAGTCGCAAGGTCCTGACGGAATGCGTCGACACCGCGCTGCTTGATATTTTCAAAGTCGCCTTTTCGAATCAGGAATCCGCATTGCCAATAATCGTCTCGATCGAGCATGATCAATATTTTTCCCTGATCGACGCGGCCGAAGACCTGCCCCGGATCGCCAGCGATCCGCGAGAGACGGAACCAGAGGACGTCCATGGGAGCACCGAAGCTATCGGCCTGAAGTCCGCCGCAATCGCGCAGCGTGGAATGGCGGCCGTCGGCGGCGATGACGAGATCGGCGCGAATCTCAAGCGATTGGTCGCGCGCTTCCGCTCGAATGCCAATCACTCGTCCATTCTCTTCGACCAGATCTGTGGCTTCGGTTTCCATCATGACGTGGAATGCGGGATATTGTTTCGCGTGCGCGGAGATAAAGTTCAGGAAATCCCATTGAGGGATCAAGGCGATGAACGGACACTTCACATTGAGGTGCGAGAAATCCGCGATGGTGATTTCTTCGCCGCCAACGACGCCGCCCAGTTGACGCACTTCCTGGTGGGGCAATTTCAAGAACTCATCCAGTAATCCGAGTTCGTTCAGGATCTCCATGGTGGAAGGATGAATGGTGTCCCCGCGAAAGTCGCGAAAGAAATCGGGATATTTTTCCAGGACAATTACCTCGATACCGGCGCGGGCGAGCAGGAATCCAAGCATCATTCCAGCAGGTCCGCCGCCGGCAATACAGCAACGGGTGTTGAGTGCATCCGGCACGGGCTATTCCGGGATCGCGATGGGGCGAATCGGCGAGCCGGTGCCTCCGCGAATCTTGAGCGGCAGAGCGATGAAGGTGAACTGCTTGACGCCGTCCCGCGCGAGTTCCTCCAGATTCAGGCATTCGATAATGTGGATGCCGCTGTGAACGATCAGGTGAACGTGCACTTCCATCTGCCCGGGCGTGTGTTCGAACGCGACCGTGTCCGATCCCGCGGCAAAGATTTTGCGCGAGCTAAGCCAGCGCGCGGCGGGTTCCGTGGGGCCGGGGCCGTGGACCACCGAGCCGTAGCCTCCGGTGAGAAACTGCTTCGAATCGTTCCAGAAATTGGCCCATCCGGTGCGGATCAGCGCGATGCCGCCGGGCACGGGCTCGACTCCGCAGGATTCGAGATGTTGCGGCGTGACGACGAAGTCGCGAGGCAATGCATCCACGCCCTCCAGTCGCGCGACGTCGAAGAGCACGGCGCGGCGGATAATCGGCGCGATGGTGTCGACGGAATGTTGCGAAATGCCGCCGCCAGCGGATTGCGCGGGGGTGAAGCCGCCGTGCATCTTGCCATCACAGGAAAAATGCGAGAGCGCGTCGATATGCGTGCCGACGTGGCCGCCGAGCGTTAGGGTTTCCGACGACGAACTCGCGCCGCTGTCGAGAACAAATTCGCCATGGAGTTTATTGAGGCTGAAAAGATATGGCGGATGCGCGGGATGATGCGGCATGCCGACAAAGTAAGGCTGTCCGAGATCGTAAATTTTAGAAGCGCCGATGGCGGAAACGAGATCAGTCATATGCCGAATGTAAGAACCGCGTGGTCATGCGGAAGCCCTGCGAGGCCGCCTGCGAGCGGTGGGCCGGACCACCGCGGTCTTTTCGCTCCATCGACCGAGCTTATATTCGCGGCTGTAATGCGCGGTCAAATTACGAATGGTCACGGTAACGACGCCCGCGGCATCGCACGCATAATGCTCCTCGATCTTCTGGATGGCGGCGCGGGCGGAATGATTGATGGCGCACCGATCCAGCATGCGTGCGTCGGCGAGTTCGGGATCGAACGGGAACAGAATCTCGTCCCACACAGCCATATCGCCCGACGGCTGGCCGTCGGCGGAAACCTGGCTGGCTTCGAGATACCGAAAATCGCCGACGTTATGCACGGGCGTATAAACGCGGCGCGCGGAAAGCGGCGGCTCGCCCGCACCGGGCAGACGCGTGGCGCGCGGAAAGATGGGATCGAAAATCATGCGCCGGCCGGCGTCGTCTTCGCGCCACACCCCGAAACTGCGGGTAAACATCTCGCGCAGCGAATAGCCGGAGGTCGCGTCGGCTTGAATCGCAAGGCCGATCGCGGTGGCGGAGCGAGTGTATTCACTCCGCTTAACCTTACGCCCAAATTCTTCGCGAAGAGAGCGCGCGACCAGCGGCAATTCGCTGCCTCCACCGGTGACGTACAGCGCTTCGAGATCGCTTCCGGCCGCGAGGCGCGAAGTGGCGCGAAGGGTTTCGTCGATGAGAGGACGGCAGCGGTCGTAAAATGCATCGACTGGAATAACCGCCTGGCCAAGGCCTTCTCGAACCGCGTCCAGGTCGACCACGATCTTGCGCGAATTCGGATGCAGCGCTTCTTTCTGCCTGCGGCATTCATCTTGAAGACGAAACAGTTCGCCGGCGTCGAGCGATTCGAGAGCTTCGCCGCCCATGGCCAGCTCCGCGAGAACGTGATCGAAATCGTCGCCGCCGAGCATGGAAATCCCCTCGGAAGCAAGCACGGTGTGCGTGCCCGAATCCAATTGGACGAGGGAAGCATCGAAGGTGCCGCCGCCGAGATCGTAGACCACGATGCGGCCCGCAATGCGCTGGCGATGGGCGAATTCGATGGAGGCGGCGGAGGGTTCGTTCAAAACGCCAAGCACGGAAAATCCGGCACGGCGGAATGCTTCGACGGTGAGAAAGCGCTGATTGCTATTGGCGTTGGCGGGCACGCCGAGCATCGCCTCAAGCGGCTGGGCGCCGAATCGTGCGGTAAGGGCTTCGCGAAGCGCGGCGATCAACTCATGCATCAGATCGGCGAGGCGCACGCTTGCGCCGCCGGCTTCGATGCGCGTTTCAGGACCAGCGTCATCGAGATAGCGCTTGAGCGATCGAAGAATGGTCCAACCGGGCTCGCCTTGTGCGTTCCACGCGTCCCAACCGAAACGGGTTTCGATGGGTCGATCGGAAGAGAGCTCCGCGGCGCGCAGCGCAACCATATCCGGGAACCAATCGTAGGAATCGCCGGAGTTTTCAAAAGAGACTAGCGGATAGTTGCCGCGATCGGCGGCGGCGACAACAATGCGCGTCGTGCCGAAATCGATGCCCAGCCTCATCGCGGCGACCTCGGGAGCATGTTTCATGTAAGCATGTTTCGCGCGCGTTCGTGAGGTGGGGCTATACGTGTAAGCGGAGCTGCGCGTGTAAGTGAGGCTGCGCGTGTAAGTGAGGCTACAATAGTCGCCATGAAGAAGTTGGCGATTGTGTTGGCGATGACAGCGGCGGTGCAGATGTGGTGTTGCGCGCAAAACGCGCCGCATTTCCAGAATCCGAAGCAAATCACTTCGGGCGGACAGAACGCCGAAGCCTACTGGTCCCCGGACGGAAAGCGGCTGATCTTCCAATCGACGCGCGATGGGCGCGAGTGCGATCAGCAGTACATCATGAATGCCGACGGGTCGAATGTGCACATCGTGTCGACCGGCAAAGGCGTGACCACGTGTGGGTATTTTTGTGTCGACAACAAACACATTATCTACGCGTCGACACACGAAACCGGAGCGTCGTGTCCCACGCCGCCGGATCGCAGCAGGGGATATGTGTGGGCGGTGTATGCGGGATTTGAGATTTATCTCGCGACGGACGATGGGAAAATTCAGAAGAAGCTCACCAACTCGCCGGGCTACGATGCTGAAGGCACCATCAACTGGAGAACCGGAAAGATCATCTACACTTCGCTCGCGTCGGGAGATCTGGATTTGTGGACTATGAACATGGATGGGAGCAAGAAGAAACGCATCACAACGGCGGAGGGCTATGACGGCGGCGCGGTGTTTTCGCGCGATGGAACCAAGATTGTCTGGCGCGCGAATCATCCGGATACACCAGAGAAACTGGCGACCTATCGCGCGCTATTGAAAGACAATCTGACCACGCCGATGAAGATGGAATTATTCGTCGCGAATGCGGACGGGTCGAACCAGAGGCAGATCACGAATTTCGGTTGCGCGAGTTTTGCGCCGACGTTCACGCCCGACGGGAAGAAGATTTTGTTTTCGTCGAACAAGCACAACTGCGACAGCCGGGATTTCGAGTTGTACCTGGTGAACCTGGACGGCAGCGGCCTGGAACAGGTGACCACGTACGGCGGATTCACTTCCTTTCCAGAGTTTTCACCGGACGGAAAGAAACTTGTGTTCGCATCGAGCTACAAGGCTACGGGCCGATATGAGTTTAATATTTTCACGGCCGACTGGAAGTGATCGCGTCCCGCTGAGAATCAAGACACGCACTCCCTAACGGTCGCGCCTTACCGCCAACTGTGACGCTTTCCGGGCCCGCGAAAAGATCCAGTTGAGCATCCGGGGGCCAGAGTTCCGGCTCGGACTGCGAATCGTGATCGCTATTCTGATCGCCCGCGCGTGGTTCGAATCCGTAGCGTTTGCGGACCTGACGCACGCGTTCGTAGATCAGGCCGGGATAGGCTCCGCGCAGATACGCCGTGCGCTGGTAGCGCTCGCGGTAACGGCGGACCAACAGCGGAAAGCGTTCCTCCAAGAACGGAAGGAACACATCGCGCGCGCAGGGTTTCAGAAACAGCACACTACCGCCGAAGCCCCGCGCCCCGGCTCCGCGGGCCGCGCGAGCCACTGCATCGATGGAAGGATCGCTATCGTTGATCAGCGGCATAATCGGAGAGCAGAACACGCTGGCGCGAACTCCGCCAGCGTTGAGCTTGCGAACGGTGGAGATCCGAAGATCGGGACGCGGCGCCATCGGTTCGATCAGACGCGCCAGCTCGCGATCGGTGGTGGTCACCGTTATGTAGACAGTCACGTAATGACGGCGCGCAAGTTCGCGAAGCAGGTCGACATCGCGGACAATCAGATCCGACTTGGTGGTGATGCCGATGCGAAAACCGGCGGTCGACGCGAACGCTTCGAGGATCGCGCGAGTGACGCGAAAGCGCCGCTCGGCGGGCTGATAGGGATCGGTCGCCGTGCCGATCGCGATGGTTTCGCCCAGGGGGAGGCGATTCAATTCCTCCCGGAACGTGGACGCATTGAAATGTTTGGCGAAGATTTTGCGCTCGAACTGGAGCGGATCACGCAGCTCCATAAACTCGTGCGAGTAGCGCGCGTAGCAATACTTGCATCCGAACTCGCAGCCTCGATACGGATTGATCATCCAGTGAAACGGGACGCGCGGGCTGTCGCATCGCGCCAGGAATTTGCGGCTGGTCAGATCGAGATACTCAACCCGATTTTTCGCTTCTAGAGAGGGGCTTTCGGCGGCGAGCCGAGCGATGCCCACCAGTTTGGTCACCGCTCTATATTCGCCGTTTATTCGCCTGTAGTCAAGAGCCGATTCTCAGGTGTTATTAACCGCTCCTTCTAGTCGCGGCTCGATAGTCGCGGCTCGGTAGTCGCGGCTCGGTAGTCGCGGTTGGATTGGCGCCACCCCCCCTAGAGGACGATCCGAGAGTCGCCCTCGCGGCGCGTGATTCGCTCCCGATCGAGAAATTCAAGAAGCGGAATCGCGTATTTGCGTGACACACCGGTCCACTCCTTGAACTCGGGGACGGAAAAGCGCGAGCCTTTGCGGGAACCAAGCAGCGCGCGAAGTTGATCGAGCGCGGAGGCGTGAAAGATCAGCTCTTCACTGACGCGCACGAGTTTGCGATTGCGCATCAGGATTTGAAGCAGAGTTCGCGCACGCGCAATTTCAACGCCGCATTTCGCGAGAACGTCTGAAGTGGACGGCACGCCAAGACCTGCCTGGCGGAACACTTCCTCGATTTCCGCGACGGCTTCGTCTTCATCCTGCTTAAGCGCGACGCGATGAGAGGCGAGGCGCACCAGATCGCCTTCGACAACGATGTCCCTGGTATGCGAAAGCAGGTCGTCCAACAGATGCGCCGGCGCGCCGGTCAATTCACGGCTGCGCAATTCTTCCTTCGCAAGACCGGCCTGAAGAGGATGGGTCCGGTGATATTGCGCGAGGATCGCGCGCAGCGCCGTGATTTTCTGCGTCTCCCATGCGGGGTCCGTGAACCAGACGGCCGGGCCAATTTCGGACCGAAGCAGGCCAGTGCGGGCGATGAGGTGGGCGGCGCTCATTCCGAATTTCGATTCGGAGACCAGCAACGAGATGCGTTCCTTTGGAGTGGCGTGCTCCAGCCTTCCGAGGCGATCCACCAGCTGCGACCGTCGCATTCGCGAAGGTTGGCCGGAAGCCGGCACCGCGATATCGAGAACCACCCCGCCACCGATGGTCACCACGGGCGAAAACATTCGCACGATGAAACGATCGCCCGGCAGGATCAGGAGGGGTTCGCGCAGGAGAAATCGGACATACGCGCGTGTGCCGGGGCGGATCGGAGCGAGCGAGGAAATCAGCCTCGCCTCCGCTTCGATCTCGGAGGTCCCTGCGTGGAAGTGGACGGGGGCACGGTGCTTCAGGGGATGCGCCCCCGCGATCAACTCGAATGCGCAATCGACTTGTTGGGTCGCGCTGAAAACGCCGGGCGGCGCGAGCACCATGCCGCGGCGCACGTCGGAAGAATCGATGCCGCCGAGATTCACCGCGGTTCGCTGCCCGGCGTCGGCGCGATCGACGGGCGAACTGTGAACCTGCAAGCCTCGAATCCGGGCGCGTTTCGTGGAAGGATACAACTCGATTTCGTCATGAACGGAAAGCCCGCCGGCGATCAGCGTACCGGTGACCACCGATCCATGCCCGCGCATCGAAAAGCTGCGGTCGATGGGGAGGCGGGGATATCGTGACGCGTCCTTGCCAGGAATTTCGGACGCAATCCGAGAGAGCGCGGAGCGAAGATCTTCCAGCCCGGCACCGGTAATCGCGCTGACAGAAACGATCGGCGCGCTTTCCAGAAACGAGCCACGGACGAATTCCTCAGCTTCGAGCCGCGTGAGATCGAGAAGATCGCGATCGACCAGATCGGCCTTGGTAATTGCGATGAGGCCGTGGCGAATCCCGAGCAGGCGGCAAATGTCAAAGTGCTCGCGAGTTTGCGGCTTGATGGACTCGCCCGCAGCGATGACAAGCATGACCAGGTCGATGCCAGAAGCGCCCGCGAGCATGTTTTTGACGAATCGTTCGTGGCCCGGGACGTCTATGAATTCGAGATCACCGAGATGGGCGAACCCAAGGTCGATGGAAATACCGCGGCGCTTTTCTTCTTCCAGGCGATCCGTGTCAATACCGGTGAGCGCGCGAATGAGCGCGGTCTTGCCGTGATCGATGTGTCCCGCGGTGCCGACAACGATGTGGATCTTCTCCATGAGAGGAATGAGAACCTGGTGGAACTAACATCATAGACCGTTAATGAACGTGAATGAACATGAATGAAAGCGAATTGATCGAAATTGTAGTCGGAGCCTCTTATGAGGTTTCGAACACACTCGGGTGCGGGTTTCTCGAGAAGGTTTATGAGCGCGCATTGGTGCGCGAACTGACAACGCGTGGGCTCGCCGTGAAGAGTCAGGTTTCTTACGCGGTGACTTACAAGGGATATAGCGTGGGTGAGTATTTCGCGGATATCGTGCTTGAGGGGCAGCTGGTGGTCGAGCTCAAATGCGTCGACAAGTTCTCCAATGAGCACCTAGCGCAATGCCTTAACTACCTTAAAGCATCCACCCTGCCGTCAGCGCTCCTCATCAACTTTCAGCACCCCAAAGTAGAAGGGCGCCGCATCGTCAGTCGATTCTGATTCATGTTCATTGACGTTCATTAACGGCCAGGTTTCCGGGGTCTCCAGTATGATGCCGGCTGTACACGAAATAGATCACCAACCCGATCGCCAGCCACAAGATGAAACGGACCCAGGTCAACAGAGGCAGCCCCATCATCAGAATCAGGCAGCACGCGATGGATAGGATGGGGACCAGCGGCACCAGCGGCACGCGGAACGATCGAGGCCGGTCCGGTTGCTTCCTGCGCAGCACGATCACGCTCACCGCGACGATGATGAACGCGAACAGCGTGCCGATGTTGGTCAACTCGGCGAAGGTATCGATGTCCCAGAGACCGGACGGAATTCCCACTAGGAATCCCGCGATCCAGGTGCCGATATACGGTGTCCGAAAGGTTTTGTGCACCGCTCCGAAGATGCCGGGAAGCAGACGGTCGCGCGACATCGCGAACCAGATTCGCGCCTGGCCATACTGTCCCACCAGCAACGATGACACCATTCCAGTGAGCGCGCCCGCGCTGACGATGAGACGGATCCTGTTATAGCCAATATTCTTGAGCGCCACCGCGACCGCCGCGTTCGGATCCAGCGTTTTCCAGTTCGCGATGCCGGTGAGCACAACCGTCACCGACCCGTACAGGATGGTGCAGATGATCAACGTCGCGATGATTCCGAACGGAATATCCCGCTGCGGCCGGCGGCATTCTTCCGCCGCCGTCGAAACCGCGTCGAAACCGATATAGGTGAAGAACACGATGCTCGCGCCGCTCACGATTCCGGCCAGACCATGCGGCGCGAAGGGATGATAATTCGCGGTGTTGATCGCTCGCATCGCGCCCAGGCTGAAAATCGAGATGGCCGCGATCTTGATGATCACCATCGTGGTATTCGCCCCAGCGCTCTCCCGGACGCCTCGAACCAGTACCCACGTCACCGCCATGGTGATCAGCAGCGCCGGAAGATTATAGATTCCCGCGGGCGATCCGGGCGCCGCGAACATCGGGTATGCGATCGCGGCGGGAAGATGGACACCGAACAGATTGTCACCCAGATCCTGGAGATAAGCGGAGAAGCCAACGGCAACCGACATGTTCGCCACCGCGTATTCGAGAATCAGGTCCCATCCGATGATCCACGCGACAATTTCGCCGAGAATTGCATACGCGTAGGTGTAGGTGCTTCCAGCAATCGGAATCATGGAGGCCAGCTCGGCGAAACAAAGTCCCGCGAACAGGCAGGCGACCAGCACCATCAGGAACGACACGATCAGCGCGGGACCCGCACCGGGCCGGCCGAGCGTGGAAGCCGCATCCCGGCCGTGCATGACGATGTCCAGCACCGTCGCCTGAAGCAATCCCGGATCTTTCAGCTTGCCAGACGCTGCCGTTCCGGTGACCGTGAAAATGCCTGAGCCGATCACGATCCCCACGCCGAGGAACGCCAAGGCCCAAGGCCCCAGCGATTTCTTCAAGCGATGCGACGGCTCTTCGGACGACCGGATCAGCTCGTCGATGGACTTGGTGGCGAACAGCGACATTTAGACGCTGATTGTACCAGTCGCGAGCTAATGAGCGTCGTACTTGATTCCGCTCGCGTCCGCGACGGCGACGGTTGCGCGCCACTCCTGTTCCAGATCGTCAACTTTCTTTCCGAAAGCCCGGGGAATCTGGCTGCCCTTCCAGGCTTGTTTCACCGCATCCACTCCGTATTTTTCGTACAGGAACTTGACGAAGCTTCCGGTCTCGGGATACGTCGCCAGGTCGGAATTCCTTCTCCAGCCGTTCTTCAGAAGAGCAGCGATCGGAATCCGCTGTCCGCGCTCCAGCAATAGTTTTGCGACGCCGTGCAGAGGATGTCCTCGCCAGTCGTCGTCGGAGTAAACGGCGAGACCCTCATCGAGCCAGTCCGCGTGCGGACTTCCCCAGAAGCGTCGCGCCAGAATGTGGCGGTCCTCGTGCGCGCCGACTGCTTTCACTTGATCGCCGTAAACGAACGAAATGACCTGAGGGGTCGACCAGGCGTTCTGGGGCGTACCGGTGAGTTCCTTCATCCGGTCGCGAGTTTCGACGATGAATACGGACACACCCGGCGGCCCGGCGGTTTCGCCCAGCAGCTTCAGCGCACGCGCGCGGGACTGCTCCACGGCCGCTTTGATCATTACGATATCGCGCTCGGCTGTCGACGAAGGCTCGAAAAAGTAGTTGAAGGTGGGGGAGCGATCGGTCTTCCACACGAAGCCATGACGCGTTCGCAACGCGTCCGGACTTCGGGAACCGGCCATCGCACAGAGCATCGACGCGCACGCAAGAATCGTCGTGCGCGCCGTCATGGAAATTAACGCTTGCGCTGGCCCTTGACCATCTTCTTCACTTTGCGCTTCTGCGATCCACGCGCGACATCGGCGGCGCGCTTGGCCTTGGGGGCCGCTTTCTTGCGCGCGGCGCGCTTCAGTTTCTTACGTTCGTCTTTGTCGATAACTTTCGTAGTGTTCATTCGATCTTGATTCCTGCGTATTTCGCGATTAGTTTTTTCAGTCCGTATCCGGGGAAACTTACCGTGACTTTGGTGTCCTCGCCCGAACCTTCCAGGCGCAACACCGTGCCTCGGCCGTACTTGGCGTGCTCGATGGTCGAGCCCGGTCCAACTTTTTTCTTTTTCGCGGGCGCCGTAACGCCCGGCCCTGCCACCGCCGTTTTCGCCTGCGCCAGTGGCGGCGCGCCCAACCCTTGCGGCGCCGGCATTCCGCGTTCGGCGAAAAACTGCCGGACGTTCTCCACTGAATTGTAAGTCTTCCCAGTATAGAGGTTTCGCCGGGCCGTCTCTCGAACCTCTTCTCTTTCCGCGTAAAGATCCACGCCGCGATCACCCCCGCGATCCGCCCACATATGATCGCCGCGCGTTCTATCGATGAGTGCCGCGGGCGCTTCCTTGAGGAAACGCGACGGAATCGACGCTTCCGGCTGGCCGCCGCCGTAGCGCCTGCGATAGCGCGCCCAACTCAGATGCAGCTTTTTTTCGGCGCGCGTCATGCCGACATAGCAGAGACGGCGCTCCTCTTCCATTGCTGCTTCGGAATCAAGCGAGCGGCTGTGCGGAAACAATCCCTCTTCCAGGCCCGCGATAAATACCACCGGAAACTCGAGGCCCTTCGCGTTGTGCATGGTCAGCAGCGACACCGGCGCGCGCTCGTCGGCAGAATCGGCGTCGGAAACCAGAGCGGCGTGATCCAGAAAATCGCGAATGCCTTCGCCGCGCTCGGATGCGTCGGCAGCGGCGTTGAGCAATTCCTCCAGATTGGCGAGGCGCGCGCGGGATTCTTCGGTGTTCTCCGCGGCGAGCATCTTGCCATAGCCGGTTTGCTCCAGCACATCCTGCAAAATCGCCATCGCGGAGCGGGTTTCCACTTGCGCGGCCAGTTCCTCCATCATGCGATGAAATGCCGAAAGCGCGGCTTCGGCGCGTGGAGGGAACGCCCGCTCCTCGATCATCCGCTCCAGCGCAGTCCACAAAGAAGTCTGGTGTGTGTGCGCGTACTGCTCTATCTGTTCGACAGTGGTGCGCCCGATTCCGCGCGCCGGCGTGTTGATGATGCGCAGCAGGCTCACCGAATCCTGCGGGCTGATCAGCACCTTCAAATACGAAAGTGCATCCCTGATTTCCGCGCGCTGATAAAAACTGAATCCTCCCACCACCACGTACTTGCGGCCGTAGCGGCGCAACGCTTCCTCGATCTGACGCGATTGCGCGTTGGTGCGATACAGCACCGCCACACGCTCATTCGGATCCTTTGACAGCCGCTGCTCGATCGCATCGGCGATATACAGCGCCTCATTTTCGGCGTCGGGCGCCTCGTACAGCGTGATCTTTTCGCCGGCCGCCGATTCGGTCCACAGCGACTTGCCGATGCGCTCGGTGTTATTGGCCACCACGGCGTTCGCGGCTTGCAGAATGTTGCTGGTCGAGCGGTAGTTTTGTTCCAAACGAATGGTAGTCGCGCCCTTGAAGTCGCTCTCGAAATCGAGAATGTTGCGAATGTTCGCGCCGCGCCAGCCGTAAATGGATTGATCCTCGTCGCCCACCACGGCGATGTTCTGCCGTTCCTTGGTCAGCAGCCGCATCAGCTCATACTGGCTGCGATTGGTGTCCTGATATTCATCCACCATGACGAACTCGAAGCGCTTGTTCATGCGATCCCGCGTGGCCGCGTCGTGCGCCAGCAAGCGGACCGCTTCCAGCAGCAGGTCGTCAAAATCCAGCGCGTTCGATTCGCGAAGCCGCGCTTCGTATTTGTCGTAAACCACGGCGAGCCGCTCGGTGACCGGGTCGGTGGCCGAAGCCGCGATATCGGCGGGCGATTCGTTGTGGCTCTTCGCGCGGCTGATGCGCGATAATGCCGCGCGATACTGCATGAACTTTTCGTCCAGGCCGACTTGCTTGTAAACCGCGCGGAGAATCGACACCTGATCGTCATCGTCGTAAATGGTGAATCGCGGCGTGAAGCCGGGACGCAGATCGGCGAGCGGCGCTCCATCCCGGCGCAGCAGGCGAACGCAGAACGAATGGAATGTCGAAACCATCGGGCCGTCGTTCACTGCGCCCGACGCGCCGTCAATCGTCGATACCAGCGCCCGCACGCGATCGCGCATTTCGCCCGAAGCTTTATTGGTGAACGTGACCGCGAGAATCGCCCATCCGGGCACGCGATGCACCGCCATCAGATGCGCGATGCGATGCGTGATCACTCGCGTCTTTCCGCTGCCTGCCCCAGCAAGGACTAACAGAGGCCCTTCGACGTGCTGAACCGCTTCGCGTTGGCGGGGGTTCAGCCGCTCCAGGAAATCCATCTGCTACCAATCTAACAAACCGCTCCAAATCGCCTTATCCAGCAGCGGATTAGCATGACAACGCGCACGGCGGGTTCTGTTTTGCGAGGGCTTCACTCTGCTTCCGGAATCCTTGAGTATCCTGTAAGTTGCTGCTTTCCTCGCCGACGTATTTCGTCTTTCTCGCCGCCGTCTTTCTCTTGTACTGGCCGCTCTCCCGGGTTCGTCTGCTGACACTCAGCCTGATCCTATTCGCGAACTATTTTTTCTACGCCAAATGGGACCTCTTTTATCTCGCGCTGATTCCGGCTGTCTCCAGTTGCGATTACGTTTTCGGACTCGGCTTGCAGTATTCCAACCGGCCGCTGGTCCGGCGCGTGCTGGTGACGGCAAGCATCCTGATGAACCTCGGAATGCTGGCGGCCTTCAAGTACATGCCGTTCTTTCTGCAAAATTGGTCGCAGGTTTTAGGGAGACCGGCACCCGAGTGGCACTGGACTCTCCCCATCAGTTTGTCGTTCTACGTGTTCCAGGCCCTCACCTACACCATCGACCTGTATCGCGGCGATGCGAAAGGGACTCGCAGCTACCTGGCGCATCTGGCGGCGGTTTCATTTTTTCCGACCACGCTCGCCGGGCCCATCACGCGCGTATCGACTTTGATCGATCAGTTCGAAAAGCCCAAGGTCCTCGACTCCGCAACCGGTGGACGCGCGCTGTTTCTGATCGCGATGGGATTGATCAAGAAGTTGATGATCGCCGATTTTCTCGGCTCCAACCTGGTCAATCGCGTGTTCGATACTCCGAATCTGTATAGCGGCACCGAGGTTCTGGTTGCCGTGTACGCTTACGCGCTTCAGATTTACTACGATTTTTCGGGCTACACCGATATCGCCATCGGGTCGGCGCTGCTGCTCGGAATCCGGCTGCCAGTGAACTTCAATCGCCCTTATGCGGCAGAAAACATCGCGGATTTCTGGAGGCGCTGGCACATTACGTTATCCAACTGGCTGCGCGACTACTTATACTTTTCGCTCCCCGGCAAGCGATCGAAAGTGATGCCCTACGTGAACCTGATCATCACGATGCTGATCGGCGGGCTTTGGCATGGCGCGAGCTGGAACTTTGTGATCTGGGGCGGTCTGCACGGAATCGGCCTGGCGATCGTGCGGGGATGGCAAACGTACACGGGGACAGCCAAGGCCGGGTTCTGGCGATATATCAACATTTTCGTAACCTTCCACTTCGTAGCCTTCGCCTGGATCTTCTTCCGCGCCGCGAATCTGGAAACCGTGCAGGAGATTCTTGCCCGCATCGGGTCGCTCAGTGTTTCGAACGCGAATCTTTCGGGTTCGCTCGCGCTCATTTTAGCGATTGCGATTCTCGCGCATTACATCCCGAAAAAGTGGTATGACTTCAGTCTGGAAATGTTCGTCAGAGCGCCGTTCTACGCGCAGGCGGCGGTGCTCGCTCTGTTGGTGACAGGGTTGCGATACGTCGCGCAAACCGGCGCGACGCCGTTCATCTATAACAGGTTTTAGAATGCCGATTAAAACGAGTTTGACGATCCTCGGGCTCATCGGGCTGCTGCTGCTGCCGCGCGTGGTTCCAACTCTGAACAACTTCGCCTCGTTCGATCCGCAAATGATTGCTAACTTGATCGACCTTCCCCTTCCGAAGTTGAAGACCGAAGCCCTGCCTGAGTTGGAGGATCTTCGGGCCACGCGCCTGGAAGTGCGCGCGCCTTCGAATCTGATCGACCCCACTCACTCGCTCGATCACTTTTATGCCGCGCTGCTCAAAGGTGGAACTACGCGCATCCTTCACTATGGCGATTCGCCCACCACCGGCGACCTGATCACCGCTGACGCGCGGGCGATGTTGCAGAAGCAGTTCGGCGATGCCGGTGTTGGATTCATTCTCATCGCCCGGCCGTGGGCCTGGTACAACCACCGTGGCGTGGAAATGGATGCGTCGAGCTGGAAAATCGACGTCGCCCTGGTGGCGCAGTTGAAAGATGGTATGCACGGTTTGGGCGGCGTGAGCTTTATCGGCTCTGCCGGCGCGAGCGCGCGCTGGCGATTGAAAACGCGGCAGGATTCGATCGAGGTCGCATACCTGAGCCAGCCGGATGGCGGAGCATTCGCCGTCGATGCCGACGATAAGGAACTCGGTATGAAGGAACTCGGTATGAAGGAACTCGGCGTAATCGAAACCGCCTCTCAGGCGGCGAAAGATACGGCGCCTGGATCCGAGCCGGAAAAGGCCGCGCCAACCGCGTCGCCAACCAAGACTCCCGGATATGCCGCCTTCGAGATTCCGGGCGGCGCGACGAAATTCACGGTCCGTGTGACCCGCGGGACGGTGCGTCTCTACGGCGTCGAGCTCCGCGGGCATTCAAATGGCGTGATCTATAGCAGCCTGGGAATCAACGGCGCGAACGTCACCGTCCTTTCGCACCTGATCAACGGACCGCATTGGACCTCCGTACTTCGCCATTACAAGCCCAGTCTTGTGATCGTCAATTACGGAACCAACGAGAGCGGGTATCCCAAATTCGTCGACAACTCGTGGGCGCCCGAAATGCGCGAGGTGGTTCGCAGGCTGCATGCCGCGCTGCCCGACGCCTCCGTGCTTCTGATGAGCCCCATGGATCGCGGCGAAAAAAACGCCGCTGGCGAAATCGCAACCATGCAGGCGCTGCCAAGGCTGGTCAGCATCGAAGGTAAGGTGGCTGCCGAAACCGGCACGGCGTTTTTCAATACGTTCCAGGCCATGGGCGGGCCCGGGACCATGGCGCGCTGGTATGCCGCGGAGCCGCGCCTGGTCAGCGCGGATTTCATCCATCCCACCTCATACGGCGCTAAGATCGTCGGCGAGCTTCTCTACAAATCCCTTAGCGATGGATATAACGAATATAAGCTGCGACAATTAAATCATCAGTCAACCGAGTCAAGTTCCGCCGGGACGGCCGAGCCGCAGGCTCAGCCCGGCAGCGTTCCGTCAACGCCTGAGCCTAAGAACGTTCCGCCAAAAGCCGGATCGAAGCCCGCGCCGAAAAATGTCGAGCATTAGAGTAAAATTCGCGATCGCCGCGCTCAGCATATGCGCGATGGCTCCCGCGCCGATTCTCGCGGGCCCGGCAGCCGATCGGCAAACTCCCTCGAAATCTTCGTCGGTCAAATCGACTTCCACCAAACCCGCCGCGAAAAAAGTCGTGGCGAAGAAGAGGCGGTATCGATCGAGCGCGGGCAACCCCAATCCGGCCCATAAAGTCGTGAAGAAATCCCCGGTGAGGACAGCCGGGAAGAAGGTCGCCTCGGCCACCGCCGCCGTGCGGCGCCGAATTATTCCGAGAGGCCCGCGCGTAAGCGCCGCGACGCGCGCCGAAGCCAATGAAGGCGTGTTTCAGAAAGTCGCCAACGGCGCGGACATTCCGGTAGAAAACGCCGCCGCGTTGATCCCGTTTTTCGAGCAGCTCTATCGTCACCAGAAGGGCGAGGCGCAAGGCCCGCTGCGGATTCTTCACTACGGTGATTCACACACCGCCGCCGATGAGTGGACCGGCGATCTGCGCGCGCGTTTCCAGGAAAAATTCGGGGACGGCGGTAGCGGGTATTCGTTTGCCGGCCGGCCCTGGAACGGATATCGCCGCCTGGATGTGCGCACCGGTTCGACGCGCGGCTGGCATACCGACGGATTGGTCGGCAGAGCCGGCGACGGGATCTACGGGCTCGGCGGCGTGAGCATGTCGACGAAATCTCCGCACGAAGCCGTGTATCTTCTCGCCGACGGGCAGCAATTCGAGTTGTTCTATCTTCAGCAACCCGGCGGCGGATCCATCCAGATTTTCGACAACGGCAACCCGATAGAGCGTATTTCCACCGATGGCGAAGCGGCGCCCGGTTACTATCACTATGAAGGTGTCCCCGGCTCGCATCGATTGGAAGCGGAAACGCTGGATCGTGCTCCGGTGAGGTTGTTCGGATGGGTCGCCGAAAACCCAACCGGCATCACCTACGAAACGCTCGGCATTAACGGCGCGCAGGCGTCCATCATGCTCGATTGGAACGAGACCACTCTGCGCTCTAACATCGAACGGCGCAATCCCGCCCTGATCGTGATCGCCTACGGAACCAATGAGGCCGGCCGGAAGAACGAGACGCTGGCAGCTTATCGCGCGATGTTCGCGCAACTGATCCAGCGGGTCCGCGAGGCCGCACCGGTCGCCACCATTCTGGTCATCGGTCCGCCGGATCGTTTCTCGCACTCGCGCAAAGGTTGGACGCCCATGGACGGCGTCGACGTGATTGTGGAGGCGCAAAGACAGGCGGCCGTGGCTGCGGGATGCGCGTTCTGGGACATGCGCGCCAAGATGGGCGGCAAAGGGTCGTTCGAACAGTGGATTCAAGCCGGGATGGCGCAGTATGATCATGTGCATTTCACCGGCGCGGGATATCGGATGCTGGGCGACGCGGTGTTTCGCGACGTCATGAGCCAGTACGATATTTTCCTCAAAGCGCGCGCGGAGATCGTGGCCGCGGCACCCATGGTTCCTTTGACCGCTGTGAAACAGTAAGGTGACCCCGCTCGATGACTTCCCAACGAATGCCGGTTCCCCAAACAATGCCGGCTCCCCAGACAATGAAAAATTCGCCGGACGATGCTCCACCGGACCGTCTTCCAACCGGTCAGGCGAACGCCGAGTTCTATTGCCCGCGATGTGCGCAGCCCGTGATCGATCCGCTGATGTGCGGCGACTGTGCGTCGCTGATCTGCCGCCGTTGCGGCGCGCCACTCGAACGAATCGACGATCTGGGGATCGGTTAGTTTCGCTCGCCAAGCCGGCCACCGCGTTGCTGGTGGCTGCGATCCTCGCCGTCTTTCTGGCCGCCTGTAGCTCGCACTCTCCGCAACCTTCCACTGGAATCGCGTACGCGGGCCCCGCTCTGCTGAATTTGCGCAAGGATCTCGCCTCTAAATCGCAGACTGTGGGAAACGCGAAGCATGGCGACAAGCTGGAAGTCCTCGAAACGCGGCGGCGATTCGTTCGCGTGCGCACTCCGCAGGGAATCGAAGGCTGGACCGATACGAATCTTCTGCTGACGCAGCAGCAGATGGACGATCTGCATCGCCTGGCGGTAAGCGTCGCGAAACTCCCTTCGCAAGGCGCGGCGACGGTGTTCGACACGCTCAATATGCACGCCGAGCCGAGCCGTCAATCCCCCAGCTTTTATCAGATCCCCGAATCGGGATCGGTGGATGTGATCGGGCATCGGGTCGCCCCGCGCTATCCGCCGGCCGCTCCGGCCGCGCCTATTCGCCGGACCAATGCTTCTGCCAACGCGCCTCCGAAAAAGCCCAAATCAAAAACCCAGGGAAACGTTCCACCGCCGCCGATGCCCACGCCGCCTCCGCCGCCGCAAAATTGGGAGCAGCTTTCGCGTCCGCGCGCGCCCCAACTTCCCGGGTACGCTCCGCCCGCTGCGAAATCCGCTTCGACCGCGATGGACGATTGGAGCCTCGTTCGCTTGAAAGAGACGCACTCGGCCCCGGCGAAAGCCGATTCAAGAGCGGATGCAAAAGCCGATTCAAGAGCGGATGCGAACGCCGATTCAAAAGTGGATCCCAAAGCCGACGTCAAGGCTGGATGGGTTTTGTCCAGAATGCTCCAGATGTCGATTCCGGATGAAGTCGCCCAGTATGCCGAAGGCCATCGCATCACCGCCTATGTTGCGCTCGGCGACGTCAGGGACAAACGCAGGAATGAGGCCAAGCCGAACTGGCTTTGGACCACCGCGTCGACGGGGCAGTTGCCCTATGAATTCGATAGTTTTCGCGTGTTCGTGTGGAGCACGCAGCGGCATCGCTACGAAACCGCCCACATCGAGCGGAACATCAAAGGCTACTATCCCGTGGAAACGCAGGACGTCCCCGGGCAGGATGAAAAGGCGTTTTCACTGGTGTTGCGGGATAAAGACGGCACGCTCTATAAGCGAACCTACGCGTTCAGCGGCTTTCACGTGCGGATGATTGCGAAGACCCCTTACCAGTCCGCGCCGGCACTGCCGGAAGTGCGCGGCGTCCGCAGCTTCGATCCCGATCCCGTGCCTCCTCCTTCTGAATCGAGCTGGCGGCAGAAGCTGAGCGACTTACGCAAGCGCTGGTTCGGTCGGTAAATTCGGTTACTGAGCCGTGACCAAAGGAAGCGGGCTTGAGGCGCGTCCGTCAGGACGCGCGCTGTTTTCTGAACCGTGATCAAAGGGAGCGGCCTAAATGTTGTTCTACCAAATTCATTTCGGATAGTAGCCCTCGCGCGAGCGAACAATTGCATCGCGATTCTTCACGGCGACTCGGAGCTTGCGATACGCGCGGCTCGGATTAGCTTGATCGGGAACATAGCCAATTACGTATTGGGAGCGCAACTCTTCTTCGATCTGCGCGTAGATTTTCTCGATCGGCTGGTCGTCGGTGATGGGAAAGTATCCGCCGCCGGTTTCCCGCGCGAGCCGCTGGAGCACCTCTCTGCCGCGTTTTTCATACATCGATCCCCAGGCCCGCGTGACCGGAAGATATGGGGGCACCAGACGCGGCTGGAACGGGATCGCGTAGATCATGACGTCCTTACGCTGAGCAAATTCAATGGCGGTTACTGGGGAGATTTTGCTCCCGTGATCCATGCCGCTCGAAAGCAGGATGAAGGCCTTGCGTCCATTTTCCGGTTTCATGATTTCGGATGCCTGCTGGATGGCTTGCAGGATGCGGCACCCTCCGCCTCCATGGGACGCATTCAGCTCCAAACCGGCAATCGCGGCTCTCAGCTTTTCGCGTGAAGCTGTAAAATCCTGCACTAAATAGACGCCTCTGCCGAGATCGAGCACGAAGGCCTTGTCCGATGCGGTGAGCACGTTGTCAAGAAACGGATAGCTCGCAGCTTTCTCAAGTGGGAGCGTGCGGGGCTGCTGGCACGTGTCGACCAAAAGACCAATGGTCAGCGGGGCGTTGAATTCGCGTGAAAAATAGCGAATCGTCTGCGCCTTTCCGTCCTCTTCGAGCGTGAAGTCTTCCTTTGTGAGGTCCTTAATCGTTCTGCCTTTGGGATCGAGAACGGTCGCATACACCATAACCACGTTCACGTCAGCCGAGAATGCCGGATCCTGAGCCGCGGCCCTACAGACAATCGCGAGAGCTACAAGGCATCGCAGGAGCATGAATGCCAGACGACAGATCCAGAGTAGCGGGTTTACTTGCCTCGCGCGTCATCAGAAGTTTTTCAGCAGCCCGCCGCGCTCAAGCGGCGTCGTCGTAGGCCATCACAACACGTTTCCCGAGCTCTTCCAATGCGGCCTGCATCTTTTCCTGCCGCGTTTCGTGGTTTGGGTCCAACATGCGCCGAACGACGGTCTCCCGCACTTTGAGGCGGCGCGCCAGTTCGGATTGGCTCATGCCGCGCTCGCGGATCGCCCAGTATAGAGCAAGTTTGGCGACGATCCACAACGGCACGGGAACCAGGGTTTGCCCCCGTTTCAAACGGGCTGGTTTGGGGATGTTAACCTTATCCGCCATGGCGAATGCGATGACGCTGCCCAGGCAATCGATTGCCTGCTCCATTGCCTCGGTTGCATCGGCGCCATCGGTATGCGCTCCGGGAAAATTCGGAAAGCTCGCAAGCACACGCCCGTCTTCATCCCGCGAAAAAATGGCTGGGTAAGCGAAAGTGTACATACACGCTCCTATAGGTCACTGGTTTAGATCACTGGGCTCAATCCCTAAATCCCTACACATCGCCCGAAGAAATCCGGGGCCTAATTCTTTCTTGGGGTCTTTCAAGATTTGTTGAGGCACGACCGTTAGGGAGTGCGTGTTGTTGAAGCCGAACCGAGCCGCACACGACCGTGACTACCTTTGCCAACTTTTCGAAGTCGGGTTCGTATAACAAAGTGGTATGGCGGCGTCGACGCGATGCAACTTGCGCAGAAACTCGCTCCCCTTCACAAGAGCACTATCGCACACATTTGTGCGAGCGCGCGCAGAGTGGGACAAGCGCGCCTTTGGTCTGGCCGCGAGCCTACTGCTGCTTGAACAACTCCGGACGATCCACGTGCTCGCCCTTAAACAGGATCAGTGAGATCTGCTCCGTCGCCGCGATATCCTTCAGCGGATTCCCGCTCAGCAGCAGCACGCTTCCGTCATAGCCCTTCCGCAGCAATCCAAGCCGATCGCCCGCGCCCAGCGCCCGAGCCGCATTATAGGTGGCCGCTTGCAGCGCAACCTCCGCCGGAATTCCAGCCTGCACCCACAGCTGCAATTCGCGATGAATAGCAGGCCCGTGAATCACCTGGAAATTCCCGGAGTCGGTTCCCGCCACCAGCGTCACGCCGTCGTGAAACGCCGCCGCCAGATTTTGCTTGCCCAGATCGAGCCCCACATGCACGCCCTTGAACGCCGCCCGCATCGGTTCGAACTGCGGCGATACCAGCGCTTTCTTGGTCGCATCCAGCAGTTTCTTCGGTCCCACCTGCTGCACCAGCGACAGATCCAGCAGATCGGTCTTGCCGGCGCCGGTGTCCGCCAGCGCTTCCATCACCGAAAGTGTCGGATCGTAGGTGGTCCCCGCCTGCTTCAGGCGCGCGAACAGCGCCTCCGGAATCAAGTCGCGATTCGACCCGTGCTCGATCCCGTCGACCCCCGCATCCATCGCATCGGTGACATCCTTCGAATCGCCGGTATGGCAGATCACCGGCAGCTTTGCCGCGTGCGCCGCTTCCACCACCGCTTTCAGAATCGACACATCCAGCCGCGGCATCGGATGCCCCGGCCAGCCGCTTTCTAAAACCGCCTTGATCCCATCCACTCCGCGCTTCTTCAGCTCGCCGACCATCTTGCGCGCCTCGTCCGGCGATTTCGGCGTCCGCAGGAACTCGGCAATGAATCCCGCCCGCATCATCTCCGGAAGGTTCTCGGCGATCTCGAAGCCGTGTCCGCCCTCCGCCGTGAACAGCGGCCCGACGATGAACAGCTCCGCGCCCAGCTTCTCGCCCGACGCGATTGTCTGCCGTACTTTCAACACGTCGGCCGTGGCGTCGCCCGCGCTGCGAACCGCCGTGACGCCGCTATAAAGATATGCAGCCAGCTCGCGCGGCATGCTCTGTTCCGACGGCTCGTAATCGGTGGGCTGTTCATACACTCCGCCCGGCGATCCCAAATGCACATGCGTGTCGATCAGCCCGGGCATCAGAGTCTTGCCGGCCGCGTCGATGGCTTCCGCTTTGACGCTCTTCGGATCGGGCGCCGTTCCCTCGTAAACCTGCTCGATTTTTCCGTCGCGGATCAACACCGCGCCATGGTCCACCGTCTTGCCATCGCCGATGAACAGACGCGCATCGCGAATCAGCAGCGCGTGGCCGCGCTCCATGGCGCGCATCGCGATTTTTTCCTTCGTGATGTTGTCCTCACTGCGCGCATCCCACGCCCCGATTACGAAGAAGGGCACCATAATGGCCAGCACCCACAGTTTTGCCGAAGGTTTCATCTTCTCGTCTTTTTCCCAGCGGAACAGCTTGAATCCCAGGAATGTCGCAACCACCGCCGTCAGCAACAAAACGCCAACCGCCTGCCGGTTGTCGAAGATCGTCTCGTTCCCCAGAAGGATGCTCTTCATGCCCCGCACAAGGTAACTTGCAGGGATAAAATCTGCTGTCTTTTGGAGCCAGTGCGGCATGATCCCCAAAGGAAACGTCATGCCGCTTAGGAACAGCATTGGGAAATATAGAACCTGAATGATAATCTGGCTCTCCTGCATCGAATTGGAGACAGCTCCGATGATTCCGCCAAAGGCGCGAAACGCGATGGTGCCCACGATGAGGAATAGGAACAGCGAACCAAGATTCGCCGGCAACGGCATCCCCCACCAGACTTTCGCAAGCCCAAGCACCAGAACCACCAGCGGGAGGTAGGTCACCAGTCCTACCACCATTGAAGACACCAGAATCGGCCCCGGAGTGATCGGCGCGACTTTGAATCGCCGCAGGATATTTGCCTCCCGATCCATTACGGACCGCATGCCTGCGCCGAAAAAACCACCGCCAAGAATGCCGATACTCAGCACCATGGTGATCACCTGCAATCCTGTTCCGCCCTGGTCGGCGTGCATCATCGACCCGAAAATGACGAAGAAAATCAGCGGGAACATGTAGTTGAAGAACACGACCGAGCGGTCGCGGAACGTCAGCCTCAGGTTCATGCGAATCTGTGCAATGTAGGCGTTCATCTCGTCAAAGCTGCCTCCGGCAGCTACTCCCTTAGTTTCTTTCCAGTCAGCTCGATGAAAACGTCCTCGAGCGTCGGCTTCTTCAGATGGATATCTTCGAGATCGATGCCGTTCTGGTCCACCCACCGGATCAGATCCGGCAGCGTGCGCGCGGGCCGCGTCGAATATACCGTCAGATGCAGACGATCGTCCGTCAGCGTATGCTTTTCCGAATGTTCGAAACGCGGCACATCCATGGGCATCGGCTGCGCCGTGTGAATCTCCACACGCGATTGCCCCAGGGTCTTCGCCTGAAGCTCGCGCGGCGTGCCGATCGCGATAATCTTGCCCTCGTCCACAATCGCCACGCGGTCGCACAGACGTTCGGCTTCCTCGATGTAGTGCGTGGTCATCAGAATCGTGCGTTTGGATTCGCGCAGCTCGCTGATCAGCCCGTGAATCTCCAAACGGACCTGTGGATCCAGGCCCGTGGTCGGCTCATCCAGAAAGATCATTTGCGGATCGTTGACCAGCGCCAGCGCCAGCGCTACTCGCTGCTTCTGCCCGCCCGAGAGTTTGGAGTAGAACACGTTCCGCTTTTCCCAAAGCTGAAGCCTCTGGAGCAACTTGTCGCGATCGACCTCGTGCGAATAGAACGCCCCGAACAACGTCAGCGATTCGCGCACCGTCATCTTGTCCGGCAAATTGGTGGATTGCAGGCACACGCCGATGCGATCCTTGATCCTGCGCGTGTCCGCCGCCGGATCGTAGCCCAGCACCGTGACGTCGCCCGCGGTGCGCGGTCGCAGCCCTTCCAGAATCTCGACAGTAGTCGTTTTCCCCGCGCCGTTCGGCCCCAGCAGCCCGAAAACTTCACCCTGCGCGACGTCGAAATCGATCCCGCGCACGGCCTCGAAATCGCCGTACGATTTGCGAAGCCCGCATACGTGAATAGCCTGTTCCATTGTGCTCATCTTACCGGGCTTCTACCCGCGCCGAGTCGTCAAAACCGGCAAGTGGCGGAAAAAGCAGGACGAATGGCGTGACAAAACGGAGAAATCTCGCGCCGCCTCGCCGTTCCTGGCACTCCTGCCGAAAAAGGGGGACCGACCGGACCAACCATTCTGTCCCAATCGCAATACCTCGATCCCCGAAACGTCCCTCTAGTGTAGTGCGTCTCACGGATTGGGCAGTATGTGGGGCGGACGCCCTCGTCCGCGCCGGACCCCTGGTCCGGCTCTTTCGGCTTGCAACTAAAGGCCGACCAGGGCGCCGGCCGCGGACCAGGGGGTCCGCCCCACCTCTCGGTTAAACAGTTCCATATTTCCGACGCACTACTCTAGCGGACAGCGCGATCTGTCCCCTTTTTCATTGAACGATCTACCCCTTCTGCTGCACGCGCCGCAGCCGGTATTGCTCCGGGCTGATGGTTCCGTTCTTCAGCTTCTTCCATTCGTCCTGCACGCCGATCAGCCGCCCGTTAACGTGATTGGATTGATCCGACGCCAGAAACACCGCCAGATCCAACTGCTTCTCCGGCGCGACTCCGCCGGTCAGCCGCGTCTGCTCCGCGTGCTCCGTTTCCCGCCACCCGGCTCGCTCGCCCGCCGCCAGAATCTGATCGGTCATGTGCGTGTAGGATTCGCCGGGGGACAGGCAATTGATCTGCACATTGTGATCGACCACTTCTTCGGCCACGCTTTCGACGAATCGCGCTATCGCGGATTTCGCCGCCGCGTAGACCGAGAAATTCGGCCGCCCCGTCGACACTCCGCCGCACGCCAGCACGATAATTTTTCCCGACCGCCGCTCGATCATTTGCGGCAGCACCGCCCGGCACGCGTTCATCACGCCGATGAGATTCGTCTGCACCACGTCGTGCCAGGCCTTCGGCGCCGTTTCGACGAATGCGCCCACCGGCCCTTGAATCGCCGCCGCGCAAATCAGCACTTGAACCGGCGCGTTGAAATGCACCCGCATCCGGTCCATCGCCGCGCACACCTGCTCGTAATCGCAAACATCCGTGCGGAGCCGCAGCGCGGACCCGCCGGCATGTTCGATCTCCAGGTGACACAGGTCCAGCTCGGTTTTGCTGCGCGCCAGCAGCCCGATCCGCGCGCCCTTGGACGCGAATCCGATCGCCAGACGTTTTCCAATGCCGCGGCCAGCGCCGGTGAGCAGGACGGGAACCCCTTTTAGCGACTGCACTCCATCAAACTTATTACAATTTCCGGTTCTCTGTGAGGCGCGCCCGTAGCGGCGCGCTTGTCTTCACGAGCCGCGACCAAAGGGAGCGGTTACAAAATCGGAATCGGCCGTGACCGAAGGGAGCGGCCCTCAGCCGACCAGCTCCGGCTGCGCGAGCCTGGCTTCCACGGCGATCTGCACGCTCTCGCCGCTTTCCAGGCGATACTTGCCCGCCACCCACGGCACAATCTGGTCCGCGCGCATCTGGGCGATCTCCGGAGGCCCTTGGAACAGCACCAGGAAATCCGTATCGGTCCATCGGCTGACGAAATCCTTGTGGCGGAATTGCGAACCCAACCGGGAGGCAACCTGCTGCATCACCTCCGCGCTCACCTCGCCGCTGAGCTGGATGTGCAGCAGAACCGGCGGCGTGCCGCCGTTTTTCTTGGATTCGATCTGGCGTTCCATTTCGCGGCGATTCATCAGCCCGGTGAGCGGATCGGTCACCTCGAATTCCTGAAGCCGCCGCTCCACCGCGCCCAGTTCGTTGCGCATGCGCATCACCAGGGATTGCGTCTCATGGCTCATGCTTTCGACGCAGCTCAGCAG
>Ga0182024_10002223_pt1 | contig 48690 bp, 50 predicted proteins | sample P32metaG_FD_120480 | JGI IMG/M metagenome (GOLD analysis project Ga0182024, IMG submission 120480) | Permafrost microbial communities from Stordalen Mire, Sweden - P3-2 metaG (Illumina Assembly) | ecosystem: Environmental > Terrestrial > Soil > Wetlands > Permafrost | place: Sweden: Stordalen...
CGAACCGCGTCGGCCAACTTGTTCATGCCGCGCTCGAGGGCGCGACGCGCCTCTTCGTCGAATGCGATCAGTTTCGCCACGGTGATTCCTCCTAGTGCAGACACCTTTTTGGTGCCCCTCAATATTAGCAGTCTCTTGCAGAGAGTGCTAACGGACGAATCTAGCCCCCGGCGACCGCCGGGACCAGGGAAACCGTCTGGCCAGCTTGCAGCACGGTGTCGAGTCCATCGAGGAAACGGACGTCTTCATCGGCCACAAAGACGTTCACGAAACGTCGCAGCGTCCCCCCGTCATCAAGGACTCGCCCGGCCAGCCCGGGGTACTCGGCGTTGACGGCGAGAATCGCTTCTCGCACGGTGGCGGCGTCGACGGACACCTCGCCGGCTCCTCCCACGAGCGAGCGCAGTTGGCTGGGCAAGCGCACGATCACGCTCACGACGCGGCCACTAACTGATGAAAGCGAAGGGCCTCTTCAGCCGCCTCGAGCGACGGCGCGATGGTCGAGCTGACCGTGGCGCTCTCCACCACGGCGTCGAGTGTCTTGAGGCCGTGACCCGAGATGATCGCCACGATCGAGCCCTCGGGATCTATCGAACCACGAGCGATCAATTGACGCAGGGTGGCGATCGTGACGCCCCCGGCCGTTTCGGCGAAGACACCTTCGGTCTTGGCGAGCAGTTCAATGCATTCGAGGGTCTCGTCGTCGGGCACTGAGCCACAGTCACCGCCGTTCGCGCGCAGTTCGTCCAGCACGTAGGGACCGTCGGCGGGATTGCCGATCGCCAAAGAGCGCGCGATGGTGTTAGGGCGTTGCGGCGTGATCACGTCGGCGCCTTGGGCAAAGGCGGTCGCGATCGGCGAACAGCCCTGGGCCTGCGCGCCAAAGAGCACGGGCGCCGTACCCTCCACCAGACCGAGTTCCACGAACTCCTTGAAACCCTTGGCGACTTTGGTGAGCTGGCTCCCGGACGCCACGGGCACCACGACTTGATCGGGCGTTCGCCAATTGAGCTGCTCAGCAATCTCATACGCCAGGGTCTTCGAACCTTCGGCGTAGTAGGGGCGAAGATTGATGTTGACAAAGGCCCAGTCGGGATGTTCGGCGACGAGCTCGACGCAGAGTCGATTCACGTCGTCGTAGGTGCCCTCGACGCCCAGTACCGTGCCACCAAAGATGGCGGTCATCGCGATCTTGGACTTCTCGAGGTCCGACGGAATAATGGTGACGCTCGGCCAACCGAGAAAGGCCGCGTGCGCCGCCACCGACGTCGCGAGGTTGCCCGTCGAGGCGCACGCGGCAGTACTAAAGCCGAGGCGACGCGCGCTCGACAACGCCGCGGAGACCACGCGATCCTTGAACGATCCGGTGGGATTGCGAGTGTCGTCTTTCAGCCAGAGTTCGCGCACGCCGAGCACCTCGGCGAGCCGCGTGGCCCGGCGCAGCGGCGTCCACCCTGCGCCGAGGTCGACGGGTGCCTCGCCCGGGTCGGGCAACAACGCGCCGTAGCGCCACATCGACAAAGGACCGTCGAGGATCGATTGGCGCGTGACCACCCCCCTCGCACCCGCGAGATCGTAATTGACCTCAAGGGGACCAAAGCAGTACTCGCAGACGTAGAACGCCTCGCTGGGGTAGCCGGTACCACACTCTCGACATATAAGACCTGTAGCGAAACTCATAACTCCCTCTTCATCGTTCGGCCTTTGGCACCTGGTGTGAAGGGAATATCCCGGGTCTCACACTGGTTGTCGCGACGTCTGCGGGGCCGTCCCTCAGTCGCTCTGGATGATCTGTTAATTCTGACCTAGACGTAAGGATTTGTCAAGTGCGTGGCGCGACAACCTAGCCTCGACGTCATGATCAGTTCTGACGTGCCGTGGACGCTCGCGCGCGAGCCCTTCTCGCTCGAGCGGGTGGCCGAGCTAAAGGGCGACACAACGGTGTCGCTGATCATCCCCGCGAGAAACGAGGCCGCGACCATTGGCGCGGTCTTGGACACGGTGCAGATTCACGACGACCTGCTCGACGAACTCGTGGTGGTGGACGATCACTCCAGTGACGACACCGCGACCGTGGCCGACCATCACGGCGCGCGCGTGGTGCATCTCGAAGGACTCAGCGGAAAGGGCGCGGCGATGCGCTTCGGCCTCTCCTCTTGTACTTCGACGATTGTGGTCTTTCTCGACGCCGACGTGCTCAATACCAGCGCCGACTTTGTGGCCCGTTTGATCCAGCCGCTCCTCGAGCGACCCACCATCCAACTAGTGAAGGGTTTTTACGAGCGTCCACTGCACGACATGCCCACCGGGGGCGGGCGGGTGAATGAACTCGCGGCCCGACCCATCCTCTCGCTGCTCTATCCCGGACTGGGCGAGATACGCCAGCCCCTCGCCGGGGAGACGGCTCTTCGACGTGCGGCCCTCGACACGATTCTTCTCGAGCCGGACTACAGCGTGGAGATCGCGCTACTGATTGACGTCGCGCAGCTCTATGGCGTGCGCGCGCTGGCCCAAGTCGATCTCGGTGTGCGCCGTCATCGCAATCGCCCCCTTGAGGAACTTCGCCCGATGGCGGTCGACGTGCTTCGTGCCGCGCTCGAGCGCTACAAGGTCGACCTACCGAGTCAGAGCTGAGCGTTAGGTGATGGCGGAGTTCGGACCGAGCACAACGATCACGTCATCATTCGAAGACCCGGCAATAGGGTTCGCGCCGCTCAATGGATGCACGACCGAACTGCTCACGCGCACGGTCGTGGCGATCTCGAGCGCTTCTTTGCGATAGCCAGGGTTGTAGTAGATGATGGTGGCCGCGACGTGATGGGTGCTGTTACCCGCCGGCAGCACGTCCCAACCTTGAATCGTCAACCTCTGGGTAATCGAACCAGCGAGACCGGTGGTGTTGGTGCCGTTGGCCACCTGCACGCGAACTTTCGACTTGGTGAAAACGGGCGGCGTCGTCGACGTGGTCGAGGAAGTGGGCGAAGTGGGCGACGCCGTGGACGGTGACACCGCGCGCACCATCAAGAACGTCGATCCGATGAATAACACCACGATGATCAACACGACACTTAGTGACGGTTGAAAGTGCGATCCCGAGGCGTGGGTGTCGCGCGGGGTAAGAGATGGGTCGCTCATTTCGCCAACTCTAGAGCGATTGGACCCGATTCACTAATCTAAGTAGTTCCAGCCGGTGTGGCGCAGTCTGGTAGCGCAGGCGATTTGTAATCGTCAGGTCGTGGGTTCGAATCCCTCCACCGGCTCCAACGGGGCCAAATCACGAAAGACCCCTCGTCGAGCGAGCTAGACGACGAAGACCTCCACTCGCGAGTACTGGCTCGCCGTCATCTTCGCGATCGCCCCTTCACCGGCGGCCGAAATCGTGACGCCCGTTACCTTCAGCGCGCTCAATTGTTCTCGCAAGTAGTTGGCCACGCGGGTCGCTCTCGTGCTGCTGAGCGACATGTCCAGTGACGCCAATCCCGTCTCGGCGGTGTAGCCATAGAGGGTCACTTTCTTGTACTCCTTGGCTTTGATGGTCTCAGCCAGTTGGCGGACCTGCGCCTTCATCGCGGCCGTCAACTCTGTTGAGTTCCTGGCGAAGAGCCCTACCGCGCCGTAGAGCTCCTCGGTCGGCGTGCCGGTCCAGCGAGCGTAGAGGGTGAGCGATGTGGACAGCGTCACGCTCTGACCAAGTGCGTACGACGTTCCCGATCCGTTGGCCGCGGTGTTCCACGAACGCAATGTGTAGCCGGACTTCACCAAACTTGATGAGCCGGGCAACGCCACCGTGGCTCCGGCGAGTCCACTCAAGGACGTGAGCGATCCGCTTCCGCCATCACTTACAAAATGCAGCACCACCGCAGGCAGAGACTTCCACTGGGCGTAGAGGGTGAACGAAGACGCCAGCGTGACACTCTGACCAAGGGAGTATGACTCACCTGTTCCGTTGGCCGCAGTATTCCACGACACCAAGCCGTAGCCGGTTTTCACCAATGACGAGGGGCCGGGCATCGCCACCGTGGCGCCGGGTAGTCCGCTCATCGTGGAGAGCGAACCGGTTCCACCATTAGCGTCGAAACTCAAAACAACGTCCGGTACTGGTGTCCACTGGGCGAAAAGCGTCAGCGACGTCGACAGCGTCACACTCTGCCCGGGAGAGTACGAGACGCCCGATCCATTGGCAGCGGTATTCCACGACGTCAAGGTGAAACCGGACTGCGTGACGCTTGACGGTCCGGGCAGCGCAACGGCGGTTCCGAGAAGACCGCTTGAGAGCGTCGACGATCCACTTCCGCCGTTGAATTGAAAATTCAACGCAATGACCGGAATTGGTACTGGAGTCCACTGGGCGAAGAGCGTCAGCGACGTCGACAACGTCACACTCTGACCGAGGGAGTACGACACTCCTGATCCGTTGGAGGCAGTATTCCATGACGTCAAGGTGTCACCGGACTGCGTGACGCTTGAGAGTCCGGGCAACGTCACCACCGCGCTAACAAGTCCGCTTAGGGACGTGAGTGAACCATTCCCACCGTTCGATTCGAAACTCAAGGTAATGAGCGGCATGGCGATCCACTGGGCGTAAAAGACTTGATCAGAGTCGAGTATGAACGACGCGCCTTGCGAGTATGAAGTCCCGCCACCGTCGGATGCAGTATTCCAACTGCCAAAGGTGTAGCCGGAATTGGAGAATCCACTACTGGTAGGGAGTAAAACCGACGTACCAACGGGGTCGCTTATTGACGAAATAAATCCAGTACCAGAATGTGCATCAAAGGACGCCGTAACAGTTGGTGTGACTATCCAAATCGCGTACAAGATAGAAGCTGCTCCAAAGTCATACGTTGCGCCATCTAAGTACGTGGTTCCGGTTCCATTTGGCTGAGTATTCCAATCAACGAAGGTGTGACCTGAATAGAAAAATCCGGGACTGAGATTTGAAAACGATGCTAGGGCGGTTGGTTCATTCTCTGTCTGTAAAGCCTCGACATTGTCGGTGACGTTGTCATTCTCCGCAAAGGTGACGGTGTGATATTCACTAGCCCATACGGCATAGAGATCGAGGGCAGCACCAAAGTCATACGTTGCGCCATCCAAATACGTGGTTCCGGTTCCATCCGGCTGTGTATTCCAATCAACGAAAATGTGACCCGCATAGGTAAATCTCGGACTGAAACTTACAAAAGCCGAAAGATCAGAAGGCGCATTTTCCGTTTGTAACGCAAAGACGGGATCGGTGATGTTGTCATTCTCGGAGTAGGTAACAGTGTGATATTGTGGACCGACCGCGAATGCCGAGCCTGAAACTGTAACTGCGAGAATTAGAGCGGGTAAAAACATAATGCATAAGCATCGTTTCATGGAATGACGTTCCGTACGTCGTTGAAAAATCATGTCGATGAGAGATCACGCAGCATCACACAGGCGGACGAATTATTTTGATTCACAAGAGCTCCCAACCGAGTAACCGAACGTCTGGGCCTCAGGCGCGCGAACAACAGCATCAACTCTGAATGGACAGTTCGTAGCTCGAAGTTGAAGGCGAAAAGACCCCGCGACGCTTTGTCATACCCACAACGTGTCGCCGCTGAGTGAACTTTGAGCAAAAGTGTGCTCAAATCCACCAGCAGTTTAAGTTCAGCTTCTGTAGTTCACGATGACTATTTTGGCGCGCGCCGTTGTCGCGCGACTTCGAAGGCCGCGACCGACACCGCGACTCCTGCGTTCAGCGAACTGATGCGACCTAACTGCGGTATTGACACAACGGTCGCGCATCGCTTGCGAGTTAACGAAGAAAGCCCCTTCTCTTCGCCGCCCACCACTAGTGCAACCGGACTAGAGCCGAGATCGACGGCGTAGAGCGAACTCTTGGCGTCTTCGGCCAGCCCCACCGTCAAGACGCCCGCTCGATTGAGTTGATCGATCGTCGTCGGAATGCCCCCAACGTCACAGAACGTTAGGTACTCAATGGCGCCGGCCGCGGTCTTGGTAACCGAAGGCGAGATTCGAGCCGAGCGATGGCGCGGCACGATCACGCCCGTAACGCCGGCGCCGTCGGCGCTTCGCAGCATGGCCCCGAGGTTGCGCGGATCGGTCACCCCGTCACAGACCAACAAAAAGGGCCGCTTCACGCCGAGGAGGTCATCGAGTGAGACCGTGGGAAGCGCCGCCGCGAAGGCCATCACGCCCTGGTGACCCTCGGTCTTGGCCTCGCGATCGAGCCGAGCCATCGAGACCAGCTGCACGAGGACCCGTTGGCGCTGCGCCTCAAACTCAATCGCGTCGAGCACGTCCGAGGCGTCTTGGGCCTCGGCAATGAGAATCCTCTGCACGGTACGTCGCTTGGCCCGCAAGAGCTCGAGCACGGCGTGACGTCCCTCGACCTGGTCTCCGCCGAGTCCTTCACGAGCGGGCGACGTTCGACGAGGAGCGCCGCGCGGCGCGGCGCGGCGTCCGTCGGGGCGAGCAGACCGGTCCGAACCTCCTCGGCGCGGTGCGGCGCGAGGACTCAAGCCTGGTCCTCTATCAAGACGACGGCACTCGCTCCAATGCCCTCGACGCGGCCCAGCGCGCCCAGTCCGTCCGCCGTCGTCGCCTTGACCGACACGGTGGCCCCCGCGACACTCGAAAGCTCCTTCGACATCGCCGGCAAGTAGGGCGCCAACTTCGGACGTTCCGCGATGATCGTGACGTCGCCCGAGATCACGTGATAACCCTGCGCGTGCACGAGCGCCACCGTCGCTTCGAGGAGTCGACGCGACGGCACGTCACGAAACGCAGGGTCGCTGTCGGGAAAGTGTCGACCGAGATCGCCCAGATTCGCCGCGCCCAAGAGCGCGTCACACAGTGCGTGCGTCGCGACGTCCGCGTCCGAATGGCCGTCGAGGCCCGGCGCGTCCGGCACGCGCACCAGTCCGAGCCAGAGGGCTCGATCGCTCTCAGCGCTCACCCGGTGAACGTCGATGCCTTGGCCGATTCTCACGGTCGGTTCCTCTCCACGATGCCGAGCACATCAATATCACGAAGGTGGGTGATCTTGACGTTGTCCACCTCACCCTCGACCACGACCACGCGAAGTCCGAGCGCCTCGACCAGCGCGGCGTCGTCACTGGCGTCGTCCTCACTCTCGTGGGCGCGCACGAGCACGTTGCGGCGAAAGGCCTGGGGCGTCTGCACGGCGACGAGTTCTTCGCGCAACAGTGTCGCCACGACGTGGGTGCCCTCGGCGTTGGTCGATACGCGCTTGACCGTGTCAGTGAGCGTGAGACCAGGAACCGCCGCGTCGGCACCGGCGCGAACCGCCTCGACGACAGAGTGAAAGAGGGCAGCGCTAGCCAGTGGCCGGGCCGCGTCGTGCACGACGACGATCTCGGCGTCACCACAGTGGACCAGACCGGCGCGCACCGACGCCGCGCGCGAGTCGCCGCCGGTAACGATGAGATCGGCCCCTTCGCCGTTACCCTCGTAGTTCGCCGGGACGACCAGGACGACGTAACTGGCGACTGAGCGGGCCGTTCGCACGCTGCGCGCCGCCACCGTCTCAGCGCCGAGGGGGGTGAACTGCTTGGCCCCACCGAAGCGACGGCCCCGGCCCGCGGCCACGACCACGGCCGCTACCGACATGCCTAGGGAAGGACCGAGGCGAGCTTTTCTTCCGCCGCTTCCGTGTCCACGTTGAGAGCGAAGGTCAGCTCTGAGACGAGGATCTGACGAGCGCGTGTGAGCATGCGCTTCTCGCCAGCACTAAGTCCCTTGTCCTTGTCACGAATCGAGAGGTTGCGCACGACTTCGGCGACTTGATAGATGTCGCCGGAACGGAGCTTCTCGGAGTGGTTCTTAAAGCGCCGCGACCAGTTGGTGGGCATGCGCGCTTCTTTCTTTCTCAACACGGCGAAGACCTCTTCGACCTCTTCGTCGTTGATGACGTCGCGCAGTCCTACGGATTCGGCGTTCGCCACGGGCACCATCAAGACGAGGTCGGTGTAGGCGACCTTGAGCTTGAGGTAGTCCTGCTTCACGTCAAAAGCCGTCATTTTCTCGATCTTTTCCACCGTGCAGGCGCCGTGGTGGGGGTAGACGAGGCGATCGCCCTTTTTGTACTTACGCGCGGTCATGACTTGAGACACTCCTCAAAAGGGGAAACGCCAACGAATCGGGCGTTTGGGGGATTTACCATTTTACCAGACTTTGCTCAATCTGTGTCGGGAGATTCGTCGATCACCTGTCGCTTGAAGGCCCGCCGTGGATAGGCTCCGCTTGCGGTCGACAACGGGCGCACTACCCGTCGCCACGCCGCACGCTCCACCAGTCGAAGGGACAGACTCATGATCTTTGGTGCCCACTTCATCCTCTTTAGTACCGACGTGCCGGCCGATCGCGCCTTCTTTCGCGACACGCTCGGTTGGGCCTCGATCGACGCGGGTCACGACTGGTTGATCTTTCACGCGCCGCCGGCCGAGGTGGCGATTCACCCCGGTGAGCAGAGCGCGGGACACCAGCTCTACTTGATGTGTGACGACCTCAAGGCCGAAATGGCGACGCTGGCCGAAAGGGGCGTGAGCTGTTCTGGCGTCGAAGAGGCCCGATGGGGTTCGGTGACGAAGATCGCCCTGCCCGGCGGGGGTGAGATCGGACTCTACGAGCCCAAACATCCGACGGCGTTGGACTTACCTTGAACTGAGCGAGGAGAAGTTACGCCTAGACGTTCGGCGTGGACTCTTCGAAGTCGACCGACGGCGGCAACCCCTCGACGCCGTCGAAAGTAAGAAAGATGCCGTCGTCGCCTTCGGCGGCGTCCACCACAATCGTCTGGCCGGCGTGGAACTCCTTGAAGAGAATCTTCTCGCTCAACGGGTCTTCGACGTACTGCTGGATCGCGCGGCGAAGGGGTCGCGCGCCCAACTCGGGGTCGTAGCCCTTGTCGGCCAAGTACTCCTGGGCCTTCGCAGAAAGCTCGAGTCCGAGGCCCTGTTTGCCCAACTGGTCGCGCAGGCGCGTGATCAACAGATCGGCCACCGCGATCACTTCGACCCGGGTCAACTCGTGAAAGACGATCGTGTCGTCGATACGGTTCAAGAACTCGGGACGAAAGTGGGCCTTCAGGGCCTGATTGACCTTTTCCTTCATGCGCTCGTGGGTGATCGAATCCGACCCCTTGCCAAAGCCGATGGCGGCCTTGCGCAGATCAGAGGTCCCCAAGTTCGAGGTCATGATCAGAATCGTGTTCTTAAAGTCCACGGCGCGACCCTGGGAGTCGGTCAGGCGACCATCTTCAAGAATCTGCAGCAAGATGTTAAAGACGTCGGGGTGGGCCTTTTCGACTTCGTCGAACAACACCACCGAGAAGGGCTTGCGGCGAACGGCCTCGGTGAGCTGGCCCCCTTCGTCGTAGCCGACGTAGCCCGGAGGCGAACCTACGAGACGTGAGACCGAGTGCTTTTCCATGTACTCGGACATGTCGAGTTGGATGAGCGCGTTGGCATCATCGAAGAGAAACTCTGCCAAGGTCTTGGCGAGTTCGGTCTTGCCGACCCCGGTTGGCCCTAAGAAGATGAACGAGCCGCCGGGACGTTTGGGGTCCTTCAAGCCCGCGCGCGTGCGGCGAATGGCCCGACTGAGCGAGTTGACGGCCTCTTCTTGGCCGACGACGCGCTTGTGGAGTTCGTCCTCCATACGCAAGAGCTTCGTCGTCTCTTCTTCGGTGAGTCGATACACCGGGATGCCGGTCCACACTGCCAACTCTTCGGCGATGGTCTCTTCGTCCACCAGGTCAAAGCTCTCGCCCCCAGCGGCGACGACCACGGCGTCTAACGCGTCTCGTTGGGCGATGAGGTCGCGCTCTTGTTCTTCGAGCGCCTTGGCCTGTTCGATCGCACCACTGTCCATGGCCGACTCTTTGTCAGTGCGCAGACGCGCAATGTCCGCATCGAACTTCTTCGCCGCGGGCGGGGTACTCATGCGACGGATGCGCAGTCGACTGCCGGCCTCGTCGATGAGGTCGATGGCCTTGTCGGGCAGGAACCGGTCCGAGATGTAACGGTCGGACATATTGGCGGCCGCGATTAACGCCTGATCGGTGATCTTGACTTGGTGGAACTCTTCGTAGACCTCGCGCAGTCCCTTCAAGATTTCGATGGTCATCGCCACCGAGGGCTGCTCCACCTTCACGGGCTGGAAGCGACGCTCGAGCGCGGCGTCCTTTTCGATGTGCTTGCGGTACTCGTCAATCGTGGTCGCCCCGACGGTTTGAAGTTCGCCGCGCGCCAGCATCGGCTTGAGGATCGACGCCGCGTCGATCGCGCCCTCGGCGGCGCCAGCGCCCACCAGGGTGTGAATCTCGTCGATGAACAAAATGATGTCCCCGCGCGTGCGGATCTCCTTCAAGACCTTCTTCAAACGCTCCTCGAAATCACCGCGGTAGCGCGATCCGGCAACCAAAGCGCCCAAGTCCAGCGTGGAGAGCTGCTTGTCGGCCAAGGTGAGCGGAACTTGATTGGCGACGATGCGCTGGGCTAGGCCCTCGACGATCGCCGTCTTGCCGACGCCGGGCTCGCCGATAAGTACGGGATTGTTCTTGGTGCGACGTGACAGAATCTGCATCACGCGCTCGACTTCCTTTTCACGTCCGACGAGCGGATCGAGCTTGCCTTCGCGCGCGAACTGGGTCAGGTTGCGGCCAAACTGATCGAGCACGGCCGAACCACCGGCGCCCTCGGCGTCGATCTTCGATGAGCCGCTGCCGCTGGTGACCCCGGCCTCTTTGCCGGCCTGGCCGGACATCATCTGGATGACCTGGGTGCGCACGCGCGCCATGTCCGCGCCCAGGTCGTTGAGGACCTGCGCGGCGACGCCTTCGCCCTCACGCACCAGGCCGAGCAGCATGTGTTCGGTTCCGATGTAGGAGTGACCTAACTGAAGAGCTTCGCGCAGCGAGAGTTCGAGGACCTTCTTCGCGCGCGGGGTAAAGGGAGGAGATCCGGGCGAGGGATTGGTATTGGCCCCAATGGCTTCTTCGACCTTCTCGCGCACCACGTCAAAGGTGACCCCCAGGGCGTCGAGGGCCTTGGCCGCGACTCCTTCGCCTTCTCGAATCAGTCCCAGCAGAATGTGCTCGGTACCGATGAAGGCGTGGTTGAGGTCGCGTGCCTCTTCCTGGGCCAGCACGAGGACTCGCCTGGCACGGTCGGTAAATCGCTCAAACAATGGTCGTCCTTTTGTTCATTTGAGTAAAAGTGTAATGGTCAGACATGTCCAATAGACCGACGCCCCCGGACCATGGAGAATGCTCCTCTAATGTGGTGAGGTGAATCCCCACGAACGACTTGGGCTGAGCTCGGTGGAAGACGATCTCGCGAGACTCGAGGTGCTTCTTGCGGAATCGGTGATCTTCGGTGACGCCTTCCTCGATTCGGTCACCTCCCATCTCATTCGAGCGGGCGGCAAACGACTTCGCCCCTTGCTCGCCGTCGCCTCGGCTACGTGCGGCGAGCGCGCCGCGACGCGCGAGGACCTGCTCGGCGGGGTGTCGCTCGAACTGATGCATCTGGCGTCGCTCTACCACGACGACGTCATGGATGAGGCCGAGATACGGCGCAACGTCGAGAGCGTGAACGCCCGCTACGGCAACTTGATCGCGATCGTGGCCGGGGACTACCTGATGGCGAGGTCGGCCGGCATCGCCGCCGATCTCGGGGCCGACGCGGCCAGTCTCATGGCTCGAACCCTCGCGAGCCTGACCCGCGGACAGGTCGCCGAAGTGCGCACCTCGTTCTCACTCGAGCGAAGCGAAGCCGATTACTTCGAAGCCATCGATGGCAAGACCGCGACATTGATGTCCTCGAGTTGTCGCATGGGGGCTATGACCGCCAACCTCGCTCCTTCGGTGAGCGAGGCGCTGTCGGAGTTTGGTCGATGCTTTGGCATGGTCTATCAACTGCGCGACGACATCATGGACCTCACGGCCACCGAGAATCAACTGGGCAAGCCCGCCGGACAAGATCTCGCCGAGGGGATCTACAACCTGCCCACGCTCCTCGCGTTGGGCGACCGAGGCGTCGGGGACGAACTGCGCGGACTGCTCGGCGCGCCCTTAGACGACGACGATCGCGAACGGGCGCGAAAGCTCGTGGTGGCGACCGACGGCATCGAGCGAACCATCGTCGCGGCTCAGCGCTTCCTCGAACGGGCCCACGAGGCGTTGGCGGTGGTGCCCAGTGCCGGACTGAGAGCCGGCTTTAGTTCGTTGATTACCTCACTCCTTGAGGAGATCCCCGGCTACTAGTCGCGCAGGGGTTTCAACGTAGGAAAGGCAATGACCTCGCGGATGTTCGCTTCGTCGGCGATCAACATCGCCAAGCGGTCCATGCCGAGCCCGAGCCCCGCCGTGGGGGGCAGGCCCCACTCGAGTGACTTGATGTAGTCCTCATCGATGATCATCGCCTCATCGTCACCCGCGGCCCGGAGGCGGGCCTGCTCTTCGAAGCGCGCTCGTTGTTCGACAGGGTCGTTCAGTTCACTAAAGCCGTTGGAGATCTCGCGGGTGGCGGCGTAGGACTCGAAACGTTCGGTGAGATCGGGATCACGTTGATGTCGTCGTGAAAGTGGCGAGACTTCCACTGGATACTCCGTCACGTAGATCGCGTCCCACAACGACGGCTCGCACGTCACCTCAAAGAGTTCCGCCAGACAACGGCCCGGTCCCCACGAGTCGTGCACGTGCACGTCCACGGACTTCAGTCGCTCCACCAACCGCTCACGCGGAGTGTGCACCGACAGATCTTCACCAAGCGCTTCACTCGTGAGTTCCGCCATCGACCTGCGTGGCCAGGGCGTCGTCAGGGAGAGTTGGCGGCCCTGGTACTCAATCTCGGTGGTGCCGAGCACGTCCAGGGCCACGCCGGCCACGAGCTCTTCGGTGAAGGACATCATGTCCTCGTAGTTCCAATACGCCGCGTAGAGCTCGAGCATCGTGAACTCGGGATTGTGACGAGGGCTGACCCCTTCGTTTCGAAAGACTCGACCGAGCTCAAAGACGCGCTCGAATCCTCCCACCACGAGTCGTTTCAGCCAGAGCTCGGGCGCGATGCGCAAGTAGAAATCGCTGTCGAGGGCGTGATGATGCGTGACGAAGGGGCGAGCTGGTGCGCCCGTCGGGATCGGATTGAGTATCGGGGTCTCGACTTCAATAAAGCCGGCCGCCCAACAACGCTCTCGAACCGAGCGAATCATCTGGCTGCGTCGTTGCAAAGATCGGCGCGTCGTTTCGTTCGCCCAGAGGTCGGCCTCGCGATGGCGGTAGCGCAGATCAAAGTCCGCGATGCCCGCCCACTTGTCGCCAAAGTTGTGCAGGGCTTCCGCGAGTCGTTCCCACGTCGCCACCTTCACCGACAGCTCACCTCGCTTGGTGCGTACGACTTCACCCGACGCCCCCACCCAATCTCCGAGGTGCAGCTTGGCGAACTCCTCGAAATTCTCCGCCACACCGTCGAGCACGAAGAGTTGTATCTCGCCACTCGAATCGCGCATAGTTGCAAAAACCAGCTTGCCTTGGCGGCGCAACAAGATGAGCCGACCGGCCACGCGCACGCTCTGACCCGACTCTTCTCCGTCGCCGAGGTACGAGTACGCGCTCTGCAGAGCACCGGCGTACGCGTCGTGGGCGAACTGGTAGGGCGAGGTCACGGGCTCTCTTTCGAATGATTCCTTTCATGCACGATACGCAATCCGTGGAGGGTCAACCACGGTTCGACGATGGCGACGTGTTTCGTGTGCGGCGTGATCAGACTCGCGAGCCCCCCCGTGCCGATCACCGTGGCTTCGCCTAACTCCGCGAGAATCCGTTCCACGATGCCGTCCACCTGGGCCGCGAAGCCGTAGAGCACGCCACTTTGAATGGACTCAACGGTGGAGCGTCCAATCACCGAGCGCGGTCGCACGAGCTCGACCGAGCGAAGGGCCGAGGCGTGCGAGTAGAGCGCCTCGAGCGAGATTGCTACCCCCGGCGCGATGGCGCCGCCGAGGTACTCGCCCTTCTCGCTAATGACGTCAAAGACCGTCGCGGTGCCCATGTCGACGATGATCGAAGCGCCCGGGTACAGATCGAAGGCACCCACCGCGTCGGCGATGCGGTCCGCGCCCACTTCGCGAGGATTGTCGTACAAGATCGGCATACCCGACTTCGTGCCGGGTCCGATCACGGTGAGATCGAGTTCGGAGAACCAACGTTTGGCCATGCGCCGCAACTGGGTCGTCACCGTCGGCGCCGAGGAACAGATCGCCATCGCCGTGACGGCGGTTCGAAGATCCAGCCCTTCTAGATCCAGTAGTTGGGTCAACACCATCGCATGCTCGTCAGGGGTTCGGTCGGCAATCGTCGAGATTCGCCAGTGATACGCAAGCCCATGTTCGCCACTAGCCCTCGCAAAACCCATCGCGTCGGGCGCGTCGAGGCCCGCGTCGCCAAAGAGTCCAATGAGAGTTTCGGTATTGCCGACGTCGATTGCTAAAAGCATGGGCTATCTCTCTCCTATTCTCAGCGGACCGTTATCGAGGAGTCGAACGCCCTCGACGAGCCCGGCCACCAACGCCCGACGCTCTCCGGTTTCATCGTCACGCGAGGGAACCAAGGTCGAAGGATCGACGATCTCGGCGTAAGCGACCTCTACCCCGGCCTCGAGCATGGTTGACGTGAGGATCGAGCGCTGTGCGCTGGCGGAGTCGACGCGTCGCGCGACTTGCGCCAACGCCGCCGAGAGCGAGAGGGCCCGGCGTCGCCCGTCGATGGAGAGTCGCGCATTTCGACTGGAGAACGCCAGACCGTCGTGGTCGCGCACGATCGCACAGCCCACGACCTCGACGTCAAAGTCGAGATCACGAACCATCTGGCGTACGACCGCGAGTTGTTGGAAGTCCTTCTCACCGAAGTAGGCCCTCGAGGGACCGGTGATCGCGAAAAGTTTGGCGACGACGCTCGCAACGCCGTCGAAATGTCCCGGGCGACCGGCCCCTTCGAACCGATCGCTCAATCCACCCACCGACACGGTGGTCGGCGTCGGCGAGGGATAGTCGGGCCACATCGTCTCGAGCGTCGGTTCGATCAGACAGTCGACGCCGCTCTTATGGACAAGTTCGTGATCAACGTCCGGAGTTCTCGGATACCGCTCGAGATCGCCAGCGTCGTTGAACTGGCGGGGATTGACAAAGATCGTGGCGACGACGACGTCGCCACGGTCCTTGGCTTCGCGAAAAAGCGCGACGTGGCCTTCGTGCAGTGCGCCCATCGTGGGCACCAGGCCCACGGTGCGGCCCTTCGCGCGCACCTCGTCGGTGTACGCACGCCACTCCTTCACTTCGTGCAGCGTGATCACGTCAGGCGAGGGACGCGAGACGACGCTGTTCAGCGATCTCGAAGGCGGCGTTGGCCATCGCGACGTAGGTGGCCCGCTGCGAGGCCGGTATGGCCGCTAAGTGCGCGTCGATCGTGGCCATGTCCGCGCGCGACGCTGGACCCGTCAGCGCGTTGGCAACTCCCAGCAGCTCTACGTCGGCCAAGGCCTGATGGGAGAGGGCAAGAAAGTCCTCGAGCGAGAGTCCCGCCGACTCGGCCAGTACCTGGACGTGACCCATCAAGGCCACGAGGTGGTTGGCGGCGACACAAGCTGTCGCGTGATACGCGACACGCTGCTCATCAGAGAGGCGAAGCGCTCGACCGCTCAACGACGCCACAACGGCGTCGATCAGTTCGTCACCCGACACGCTATAGAGCGCGCCAAAGAGCCGATCGGCGCCAATCTCCGCGGTGGGCAACGCCGCGAGGGGATGCATCAGCCCGACGCGGCGATGCGCGCCGAGTTCGCCGAGACCCCTTGAGCCCGCGATGTGCGCGACGACGTAGTGCTCACTCGGGGCGATCTCGCGCGACACGATACGAATCGCGTCGTCGGGTACGGCCAACAGCACGAGATCGGGCTGGCCTAGATGACTCACTTCTTTGTGGTGGATGAGGCGAGCGTGATGTCCCGCGCGGCCTAACGCGAGGGCGAAGGACGACCCGGCTCTGCCAGCGCCCACGACGGTGATGTTCATGATGGCTCCATTTTCCGTTCCGGCCCCTAGGGTGCCGTTCGGTACTAGCGCAATGACTCGAGTGTACCGAGTTCCAACACGCCTCCGGCGCCGGCGCCCAGCTGCTCGTCGCTCACTAGCTCGGGCGCCAACTCACGCAGCGGCACGAGGACAAAGGCCCGCTCGTAAAGACGTGGATGAGGTAGCAGTATCTCGGGGTCGTCGCTGGTCTCTTCACCCACCAATAGGACGTCCACGTCGAGGGTGCGCGGCCCCCAGCGAACTCCTCTCGAGCGCTTCGCCGCTCGCTCCGCGCGACGTGCGCGTTCCAGCAACTCCCGGGCCGAGGCGACCGTCTCGAGTTCGACGACCATGTTCCAAAAGTTCTCTTGCGCGACGCCGCCAAGCGGTTCGGTCTCGTAGACCTTAGAGAGGCGAAAAGGGTCGCCCTGAGCGACGAGGGGTACCGCCGCGGCCAAATGGGACCGGCGATTGCCAACGTTCGAGCCCAGTGAGAGATACGCCCGGCGCACTAGCGGCGCGGCACCGTGCAACGCACGCCCACCGTGGCGACGTCTTCATCGACCGGTGGCTCCAGCTTTCGTACCGCTACCGTCACTGACGCAATGGCGTCATCGAGACTCAGCACCTCTTCTGCGACGCGGTAGGCCAGGGTCTCGAGGAGGACGAAGCCGCCCTCCATGGCAACTCTCGTCGCAGCGCTCAAGACGGTCGCGTAGTTCGTTGTCTCGTTGAGGTCGTCGTTCGTGACGGCCTTGGCAAAGGGGCGAACGATATCGATGTCAAAGGCCAGCGGTTGAGCGTGGACTCTCTCTTCGCTCAAAACTCCCACCACCGCGCTGCAGCGCAGTTCGCGAAGCTCAATGACGTCACTCACTCGGTTCCTCGGGCAGATCGAAGAGCACCGAACGCCCGTCCGGGCCAATCGAGCGCTTAAAGAGCCGTTCCACCAGGGCGATGGAGGCCGGAACCGTGGCGACCTTTTGCGACCAGACCAGATAACCCGCCACAACGCCCAAGAGCCGATCGGACACTTCGTCGCTGTGCAACAACACGGTCGTGTTCGAGGACATCGAATTGGCAACGTCGAGATAACAGGCCTCGAGCACCTCGCGCTGTTGGGGTCCTCCGCGAAGTGCGTAGTGACTCGCGGTCAGTCCGTGCTCGAAATAGGCGCTCATGTTCTGCATGACTGGCAAAATGGAGATGACTCGACCAAAGCCTTGGTGTTTGAGCCAGAGCAGTTCTTCGTCGCGACGGACCTGACGATGGACCGTGGTTGATCCGCCGGGTCGCTCCGACACGGCGAGGATCCCCTTATAGACCCAGGTGAATCCCCGAGGTTCAATACCCGCTGCCCACTTGCCCCTTACGACGGCACGGCTTCGAGGGGGCGAGTCAGCAACTCGCGTAATTGAACAGCTTCTCGAACGTCGTGCACTCGCACCATACTGACACCTTGCACCATGACCCATGCCTCGCTGGCGAGTGATCCTTCCAGCCGCTCCTCGACGCCCAGCGTCTCTCGGCCGAGCCGTTCGAGAAAGCGTTTGCGGCTCGTTCCAATCAGCACGCCGGCGTGATACTCGCGCGCCAGTTCAACGAAGTGATCACAGTGCGCGAGCAGGGCCAGGTTGTGGTCCACGGTTTTGCCAAAACAGATGCCCGGGTCGAGCCACAGCTGCGCCACACCCGCGCGACGAGCGCGCTCGGCGACGTCGCGAAGAAAGTCGCCGACCTCTTCGACGACGTCGTGGTACGTGGGACTGTCCTGCATGGTCGATGAGTCGCCCTGGCGATGCATCGCGACGTAGCCCACGCCCAGTTCGCCGGCGAGGTCCACGAGGCGCGAAGACACGTCGTTGAGCACGCTCGCGCCCGCGGCCACCGCGGCGCGCGCCACTGACTCCTTTTGGGTATCAATCGAGACCGGACCCTCGCGCGCGAGTAGGCGAACGACCGGCACCACGCGCGCCATCTCTTCATCCTCGGACACCGGCGTGGCGCCCGGGCGCGTCGACTCGCCACCCACGTCCACCACGTCGGCGCCGGCGAGAAAGTGCGCACGTCCCCGGGCGACGGCCTCGTCCGCGGCGACCGTGCGCGACCCGGGGAAAAACGAATCGGGCGTCACGTTCACGACGCCCATCACGGCGGGACTTAGGGCCACGTGGATCTGCGTTGGTGTATGTACTGCAGCGCCTCGGCGCGGTACGCCGCGTCGTCTCGAAACACACCTCGAACGGCCGAGGTCACCGTGGTCATGCCTTCTTTTTTGACCCCGCGCATCGACATACAGAAATGTTCGGCCTCAATCACCACGATGGAGCCACGGGGCTTGAGTTCGCGCTCCATCGCCTCGACCACTTGCGTGGTCATTCGCTCTTGAACCTGGAGACGACGCGCGTATCCCTCGACCAGCCTCGCCAGTTTCGAAAGTCCCGCGATCCGTCCGTCGGCGGCGGGCAGATAGGCCACGTGCGCGTGCCCGACGAAGGGCACGAGATGGTGCTCGCACAACGACGTGAAGGGGATGTCGCGCACCATCACCATTTCGTCGTGACCAACTTCGAAGGTCACGCGAAGATGTTCGCCGGGATCGCTCTCGATGCCCTCAAAGAGCTCGACGTACATATCCGCAACCCGTCGCGGCGTTTCGAGTAGCCCTTCGCGCGAAGGGTCTTCACCAATCGCCTCCAGCAACTCTCGAATGACACGCTGCACTCGCGGGTGATCGACCATCGTTACGCCTGGCCGACGAAGGTGTAGATCGCATCGAGATTGCGGTAACGCTCGTTCACGTCAAGGCCGTAGCCCACGACGAAGTGAGAGGGAATCGTAAAGCCGACGTAGCGAAGCGACTGCTCAACGCGCTGCTCGCCCTCTTTGACCAAGAGCGCGCATACCTCGAGACTGGCCGGATTGCGCGCACCGAGGTACTGACGCAGGTAGTTGAGCGTCAGGCCCGAGTCGACGACGTCCTCCACGATCAAGACGTCACGCTCAAGTAGGTCGACGTCAAGGTCCTTCACGATGCGAACGACGCCACTGGTCTTGGTGGCCGCGCCGTAGGACGAGACCGCCATGAAGTCGACCTCAACGGGCAGTTCAATCGCGCGCATCAGGTCGGACATGAAGTTGATCGCGCCCTTTAGAACGCCCACCAATAGAGGCGGGTTCGCCGCGTAGTCCTTTGTAATCTGGCGACCCAGTTCGCCCACCCGATCGCGGACCTCTTTCGCCGAGACCACGACTTCACCGAGATCCTGCTGGGCCCACTTGGCGGTGAAGTCGTGCGGCGCGTGCCTATCCATGATTGGTCAGCGTAGTGGAGCCGCCTTCGAGGTTGAGGCGCTGACCCCGACGCGATAGGCGTCGACCACCACTCAGTTCGGTCGCGACGGCGTCACCGGTCACCACGCGCAGCGCCCGATCTACTTCCGCGGCGCTCGGCGGATGTCGTTCATTCTGCTCGTCCAGGGTGAAGAGCTTGACGCGAAGCCACCTTCGAAGTCGTGCACGGGGCCATCCGCTCAACTCACGACAGTCCACCTCGTCAACGGCGAGCGCGGCGTCGTTAACTCCTATTAGATCGAGCCACGCCCGATCTTCGAACAACACTTCTGCCTGGCGCGCGAGGAGCGGCACGACGTCGCGCTCGGCAACAGCATTCATCAAGGGAATGAGTTCATGTCGCACCCGATTTCGGCGATACGCCGGGTCGTCGTTGGTCTCGTCGTGAACGGGAGTGATGCCCTGGTCATATACGAAGTCATGAAGTTCCTGACGGCGAAGGGCACGAAGCGGCTTAGTGGGATCGCGCACCATGGGCGAAAGTCCGTCAACGCCGGCGCCGCGCAACATGTTCAAGAGCACCGTCTCGGCGAGGTCGTCCATGGTGTGACCAGTCAGCGACCCCGGCGGAAGAACCCGACGTCGCTCGGCACGAGCGCGCGCTTCAAAGTTTCCACCCGGCTCGACCACCACGTCGTGCACGACGCAGGGCACGTCGAGGCGAGCACATAGAGCGCGTACGAACTCGGCGTCGTCACCACTCGTGGATCGAGCGTGGTGGTCGACGTGGTGCACGGTGGTGACCAACTCGGCCGCCTGGGCGAGCAACAACAGACCCAACGAATCCGGTCCACCGGAAACCGCGAGCGCTACCACGGTTCCCTTAGGAGGGAACACGCACGCATCGAGAAGTCGCTGGGCGCTTTGGCTCACCAAGGTAGATTACGCAACCCTTGGTCACACGCTTCGACTGCGCCACGCTCCGACGAACGTCGACGACACGGCAGGGCGGAGAGGAAGATCGATCACGAGCACAGCCCGAGAACCCTTCGAGGCATAAAGTAACTGCGTTGCCCCAGCCCCTAACTTCGAGCCGCACACTGCACAGAACGCGTCGCGAGACGTGGACCTGCGCGTGATCGATGGCGCGAAGTCCAACGGTATCGACTGGGTATGTCGATCGACGTAGCACTCAGTGCTGAAACCCGAGACGCGCTCACGGTCTATCCCGTATCGAGTGTTCGTGTCCTAGGCATTGACGCTTTCGTGACCGATCGCTTTGGCGGCGCGAGTACGGCGCCGTACGACTCGTTGAATCTCGGAGAGCACGTGGGCGACCGCGCGAACGACGTGAGGGAGAATCGTCGACGCGTCGCGAGCGCCATTGGAGTTGAGCTTTCACGCCTCGTCATTGTTCGACAGGTCCACGGCGCTCGAGTGCTGGACGCTTCGATCGCGACGCCCTCGAGCGAAGCTGACGCTCTCGTCGCGGACGACTCCGACCACGCGTTGGCCGTTCTCGTGGCCGACTGCGTGCCGCTCTTGCTGGTGGATGCGGCAACGAAGCGCTTCGCGCTCGTGCACGCGGGCTGGCGTGGTCTTCACGTTGGCGTCATCGCACAGACACTCGAACACTTCTCAGACGCCGCCCAGGTGCACGCGTTTCTCGGTCCGTCAATCTCGGGTGAGGGCTACCAAGTCGGACCGGAGGTGGCCATCCATTTCGCGCACGTGCCCGACGCACTTACCCCCGACGGCGGTGACCGTTCGCGACTCGACCTCCGTCGAGTAGCAACAGAGCAGTTACTCCAGCACGGGCTACGTGACGAATGGATCGTTCGCTCTCAACAAGTCACCGACGGCGGCGAAGTGTTCTTCAGCGACCGCGCGCAACGGCCCTGTGGCCGTTTCGCGCTCGTGGCGAAACGAACCTCATAGCATGAAGAACGTCATGAGCGAAGCCCCGCAGACCAAACAACGCGCCGAACTCTTCCGCTACGTGGCCCTCGAGGTGGAGAAAACGACCTTGAAGGGAACCTACGAACTCGACGGGCAAACGTTCGTCGAATCGGTGACCTTTGATGGTGTCGCTTCGCTCGACACGCCCGCGGTGACGGCGGTCGCGCAGTTGTGGTTTCTCTTGGCGGGTCTGTCCTACTACAAGGCCGGGGCCGCGCGACGCGTCGACGTCGGTTCGACGCCACTGGGTGTCAAGGGTCGCGCCCTTCTAGAGGCGGCCCTCCACGAGGGACTCGCCGAGTTCGCCTTCCGCAACGAACTCTCACTGGCCGACGTCGTCATTGCCGGGGGCGTTGCGACGACCACGTACGTTCCGGCGATCGACCCCGAGCGAGTACTGATCCCCTTCGGCGGCGGCATCGACTCCATCGTCACGACGACCCAACTCGCCTCTCATCTCGAGCGCACCCTCTTCGTGGTAAGTCCTGCGAGCGGGCCTTTTGCGCCGCTCGAAGCCACCGCCATGGTGACGGGACTCGACATCGTTCGCGCGACGCGCGTGCTCGACGAGAAGATTCTGGCCCGCGACAACGCCCGGTTCAATGGACACGTGCCCGTGACGGCGATGGTGACGCTCCTCGCCGCCGTGGGCGCTCTCGCTTCAGGTCGCGGAGGGGTCGTGATGAGCAACGAACACTCCGCCTCGTTGGCGAACCTTCGCTGGCGCGACCTCGACGTGAATCACCAGTGGAGCAAGTCCTGGGGAGCCGAACAGTTGATGGCCGAGGCGTTAAGCGAGCGCGTGGGAGCAGAGTTCGTCGTGGCCAGCTTCTTGCGCGATCGAAGTGAAGTCTGGGTCGCGCAGGAATTTAGCCACCTGAACACCTATCACCACGTTTTTCGCAGTTGCAACCGCGCCTTTCGCCAAGAACGCGATCAGCGTCTCGACACCTGGTGCGGCGTGTGTGACAAGTGCCTCTTCACCAACTTGATGCTCGCGCCTTTCATCCCACGAGCGGCGTTGTACGAGATCTTTCAGCACGAGCCGCTCAGCGATCCCGCGCGCGAGGCGCAGTTACGCGTGCTGGTGGGCGCCGGCGTCGACTTCAAGCCCTTTGAGTGTGTCGGTGATCCCGACGAGAGCGCCGTGGCCCTGGCCAAGGTCGCTCAGATGAGCGAGTGGTCCGACGTCGAGTTGCTGACCACCCTCGCCGAAGAAGTCCGTCCCGATCGAACGTTCGAAGAGTTGCTCGAATCTCAAGGACCACGCCGTGTTCCGGCCCACTGGCTTCGCTGACCTCGCCGGTAAGCGCGTGGGCATCTTTGGTTACGGCGTCGAAGGCCGCGCCGCCGCCGCGCGGTTGCGCGAGATCGCCGATCTCGTGCTCGTCGATGATCACCCCGAACCGGGATCGGACGTGTTGGTCTCGGGCGAAGGCGGACTGGACGCGCTCCTTCAATGCGACGTCGTCTTAAAGAGCCCCGGCATTCCACGCCGACGCGCCGACGTGGTCAACCTTGATCTTCACGGCGTCACGGTCACCTCCGCACTCAACCTCTGGCTGCACGAGACCGATCGGGCGCGCGTCGTCGCCCTTACCGGCACGAAGGGTAAGTCCACTACGACGGCCCTTGTCGCGTTTTTTTTGCACTGCTTGGGCCAAACGGCGTTGCGCCTGGGCAACATCGGTCAGCCGCCGTACGATCCATCGATCGACACCTCCGCGGGCTGGCTCGTCCTTGAGGTCTCGAGCTTTCAATGCGTCGATCTCGACGTTGCGCCGGGCGTCGTCGTCGTGACGTCGCTGGGTGCGGACCACCTCGATTGGCACGGATCGCTCGCGCAGTACCACGACGACAAGTTGTCGCTTACACGGGCCGAAGGCGACCATCAAACCTTGGTGCCCGACACCGAGACCTTTCACCAGATCGATGAACAACTCGGCGGTGACTTACGCTTCATCGCGCGTGACGCGAGTCATCTCGCGGCGGCGCTGGGGCTGATCGGTAATCACAACGACTCGAACGTGGCCTTGGCCCTCGCCGCCGTCGAGGCGTTGACGGGCACCACAGTGGACGAGGTACGCGAAGTCGTAGCGGCAGAGGCGTTCACCTTTGAGCCCCTGCGTGGCCGCTTGACTCTCGTCGCGACGGAAACGGTTGGTGGCGCGATCCTTCGTTACGTCGACGACGGCCTCGCGACGTCGGTGTTGCCGACCATGGCGGCGCTGGAAGTCTTCGAGAATGAACCAGTCGCTTTGATCGCCGGCGGATATGACCGTGGCGTCGACTACGAGGAACTGGCCAGCGTCCTGGCCGCTCGATCCCAGCCCACGACCGTCATCACGATGGGCGACGCCGGACAGCGCCTCGACGCGGCGCTGCGAGGGCACCGGGCAGAACTTTCGAGACACGCCGCCACGATGCTCGAAGCTGTCCAGCTGGCCCGAACGTCGCTCGACACTGGTGGTGTCGTCCTGCTCTCACCAGCGGCGCCGAGTTTTGACGCGTACCGCAACTGGGAAGAACGCTCGGACGACTTCACCTCAATCGTTCACTCGCTCGTCGACTAGAGCGACCAGCGGTTGCTCAGTGTCGGGCAATCACACGGTCACCCCGTCGCCGAGACATAGTCAAAATCTCTGGAAAGTTCTTCAGCATTGGCGACAGGTACGAGTTAAGGGTAAGAACGAGGAGTGAGGTGACCATGTAGGTCACGCCGGACCTTCGCACTCGCCCCGTGAAGTGAGATAAGTCCAGTACCGCACCAAACGACGTAAGCCGTTCAACATTAAGGAGACCCCATGAGTGACCAGAGCGACGCAAGCGAAGAACGTCCCATCGACGAGCACGAGCACCGTCACGGCCACTATCGAGGAGGCGGCCCGTTCGCGGGACGGCGCCGCTACGGTTTTCGACTGATCTCCGTCGCCCTCTTTGCCATCGTCATCGCGGCCATTGCCTTTACCGGGGAGTCTCTCGGTCACTCCCACTCATCGGGCGCGGCGACGATCACCGTCACCGGTTCGGGCACCGTCACCGGCACGCCGAACACCATGAGCTTTGTGATTGGCGTCCAGACCACCGCCTCGACCGCGACGGGCGCGCTAAACGAGAACAATCTCCAGGTGGGAAGACTGGAGTCCTCACTCTTAGCCAACGGCATCGTCAAGAAAAATCTACAGACGTCCGGTCTCAACATCTACACGAATACCAACTCGCGTAACGAGGTCACCGGCTTCACGGCCGATGACCAACTCAACGTCACGACGCACGACATCAAAAAGGCGGGCGCCGCCTTGGACGCCGCGGCACAGGCCGTCGGTAACGGCATTCAACTGAACGGCGTCACCTTTTCGATCTCGAACCAGTCCAAGTTGCTCGCCGCCGCGCGGGCACGAGCGATCAAGAATGCCCACACCGAAGCCGCGCAGATCGCCAAGGGCGCCGGCACCACCGTGGGTTCGATCGTGAAGGTCGTCGACCAGGAGAACTCCGGCACCACCGGCGTGACCTACCCCGTGGCCTACGCCACGGCTGGCCTCGCGTCCTCGGTACCAATCCAACGAGGTTCGCAGACCATCAGCGTCCAGGTGCAGGCCATTTACTCCTTGAACAACTAGGGAGCCGGCCTCTCTCGGGATCGAGTTAGCAGTCACCAACTCGCGGCAGGCGCCGCAGGCGAGCACCATCGCCCGCGCCGCCTGCCGCGAGTACCGTCGTAGCAGTACCGACCAGATCATGACTGCACGACCATTGGCACAAGTGCCACTCTCGACAATTGTTCGCGAGTGGGGACGCCTCGGCCTGGTGGGCTTCGGAGGACCGCCGACGCATATTGCGCTCTTGCGTCAGATGTGTGTCGAAGAGAGAGGATGGCTCAGCGAGCACGAGTTCGAAGACGCCATCGCGACGACGAATCTGCTGCCGGGCCCGGCTTCGACGCAACTGGCCATCTTCTGCGCGTGGCGACTTCGAGGTCGTCTCGGCGCGCTCGTGGGCGGGCTCTGCTTCATTCTTCCCGGCCTGGTCATGATCCTGGCCCTCGCGGTGCTGTTCTTCGCCGCTCACACTCCGTTGTGGGTGAGAGGTGCAGCACTTGGCGCCGGCGCCGCCGTTCCCGCCGTCGCGCTCAACGCCGCTCTTCGACTCGTGGGGCCGAGTTGGCGACGTTCGAACGAGGTCAAGTCTCGCCAAGTTCGTTGGCTCATTTACTTCGGCGTGGGCGTCGCGGGCGCCGTCGTGGCCGGGTCGTACCTGGTACTCGCGCTCATCTTCTGTGGCCTCGTGGAGATCTCGATCGGCGGCGTTGCCAGTCGACGGGCGCTGGCGCTGTTTCCCGCCGCGGTCGCGCCGGTGGCCTTGGGCGGACTCCTCGCCCTTTCCTGGGTGGCCTTTAAGGTCGGGGCCCTTTCCTACGGCGGGGGGTTCGTGATCATTCCCTTGATGCAACACGACGTCGTCACGACGTATCACTGGATGAGTGGCGCGCAGTTTCTTTCCGCCGTCGCGCTCGGCCAGATCACCCCGGGGCCGGTCGTGCAAACGGTGGCCGTGGTCGGCTACGCGGCCAGCGGTCTCGCCGGAGGGCTGCTGGCCTCTTTCGTGGCCTTCGCCCCTTCGTTTCTCTTCGTCATGGTCGGCGCGCCGCACTTCGATCGACTGCGAGCAAGTGTCTCGATTCGGGCCTTCTTACTGGGCGCCGGCGCCGCGGTCATTGGGGCCATCGCCGGCTCCGCAGTCCCCCTTGGGCGTGAGTTACTGCACCTGTGGCAGTTCGGCGTGCTGGGCGCCGCCGCGCTCTGGCTGTTCGCCTTTCGCCGAGGGGTGGTGTCGGTGCTCGTGGGCGCCGGTTTTCTCGGCGTGATCGCCGTTCTGGCCGGAGCCCCCCACTAGCGCAAACGATCGACGACGCCAGAGGTGACCAGAGTTAATGACTCGCCGATGAGAAAGTGACGCGGGACCAATGGTGGCCGCCGTCGTGCGTCATGATCATGGTGTTGGTACCAATGGGACCTAAGGGCTTCTCCACGAGGCCCACGCCCTGGGTGGCACTGGTGAAGCCGAGATTGAAAGGCTCCCCGTGGTAGACGTCGCGCCAGTGGACGCCTGCGTCAAAGCTCGCCATCAACGCGCCCGTGCTCGCGAAACGGCCAAGCAAGATGACGCCTGGCGCCGGAGAGGCCATCACGCCGCTATTGCCGTCCACCACCCAAAGAAGTTCGGGGCCGGCTTCAAAGGTGTTCCCACCGTCGTGAGAGAAGTAGAGCCAACTGGACCCGAGCTTCGCTCCCGATGGGGCTTGCGGCGACAGTCCTTGGGCGAAACCACCCATCTCACACACCGCGACAAGTGTTGCGCTGGAAGAGGCCGCGGGAGTGGCGAAACTGTTGCCCACCGTTGTGCACGGCGGCGTCCAGGGGAGCCACTTGCCATCGCTAGAAAGACGGGCCGCGCCCGAGGTTTCACGATCATTGCCGACGACCAACCAGCCGCTCGATCCATTGAGCACGATCGAGCCCGACGGTTGTGCTCCACCGGCCGGCAGGCCCAGCTGCTCGGCGTTGACCACGTGCCAACTATCGTCGCCGATCGGTGAACTCTCCACCGTCACGTGGTACGTCTTGTTTTCACCCATCACGTACACGGTGCCGTTGGAAGCTTCTAAGTCGAAGAACGTGCCGTACTTACCCAGCCAGTCGAACGACTGCCTTTGCCAGACGCGGCCCCCGTCGTGCGTCGACCACAGGTACTGTACGGGCTCGATGAAGTTGACGCCCTGGGGCGGGGTCGGACCGGGCAGCGCGCCGTAGATCCAACCGTCTTGGGTGTTGGCAAAGCGCACGTTCAACTGGTCGTAGTACTGAGCGGCCAACCGGCCGTTGACCACGCGGTCGGCCGCAGCAAGGAGCGCCGTTGATAAGGGCCGGGAAATCCAAGTGCGTCCCGCGTCGGTCGTTTGACGCAACGCCAGACAGGTGCCGGTCTTCGCGCACGGTGCGGTGCCCAGGGCCCAGCCGATATCTAAGGAGACGAACGTCACCGAGACCGGATTGAAGGTTGCCGCGACCGGCTTGACGAACGTCGCCGTCGTGGTCGTCGTCGTCAAGCTAGGTCCCACATGAAATGTGGTCAACGACGTGCCCGTTGGCGCCGTCACGCTGGCTCGCCCGCCAAAGTAAGCGCCGACGATCGCCGCCGCCACGACCAAAACGACGAGGGTCCGGCGAGTGCGCATGCGCTCAGAGTAGTTCTCACCCGTGCACGCTTTAAGGTCGAGCGCGATGACGAATGGATGACGTTCGCGCCCTAGCGCTGAGGAATGCTCCGAAGTGACGTGGAGCCTGGGAGGAGATTCGAACTCCTGACCTACGCATTACGAATGCGTTGCTCTACCGACTGAGCTACCCAGGCGCAGAGAGCAACATTAGCCCATTGAACGCCAACGGCTCTCGCGCAAACTCAAAACTCCATCAACGAGAACATGAGATCGTGGAGCAACAACGACTCGTCGATATTGCTCGAGAGGCGCCGATTCGCCTCCGCCACGGCGTCAATGGCGCGCAGCGACGCGCCCACTCGGTACTCGCTGCGCGCGTCACCATCAGCACTCGCGTCGAGATTTTCGATGAGGCGTTCTCGGTAGACGCCCGTCAGCGCACTAAAGCCGAAACGGAGTTCGTCAAGTCGAAAACGACGTTGCTCTCGTTTGAACTGGGCCTCGACGTCTCGGCGATTCGCGACCGCACGCATGCCCATCTCTCGAGCGTCACTGGACCGCCGAGCCATCTCTTCGTCTTGGAGTTCTTGCAGCGGGGCAATGGCTTCATCGAGCGACGCCGAGATCTCTTGGGCGACGGTGGCCGACGTGGCCAGGCTCCCGCTCAGTCGCTCGGGCACGTTGCGCCACTGCGCGACGCGTCCGGCCAGATCGGCGTCACGCACCAGCACGCGCGCTCGGCGCAGGTTGCCATTGGCGGCCTGCGCGGCGCGAAGCGCGGTGTCGAGCGGCGCCCCTTCTCCCACGAGGATCGACGAAAGATCCGCTTCGCTCAAGGCACGTAACTTCACCTCAAGACACCTCGAGACAATGGTGTCGAGTTCGCGCGGCAACTCTTCGGCGCTGAGCAAGAATATCGTGCGCGCGGGCGGCTCTTCCAGCGACTTCAACAACGCCGGCGAGCTGGGCGACGCGCCCGTGGTCGAGAGTTCCACGTCCTCAATCACCACGATCTGATAGCCCGCGCCGAGCGGCCGGCGCCGAGCGACGCGCTCGGCCTCTCGAATCTCTTCCATGCGCCACGCGACACCCGAGCGTTCAGCGAAGTAGACGTCGGGGTCTTGCTCGCTCAGCACCAGTCGACAGACTTCGCACTCGCCACATCCGTGACGCGGACACTGCAGCGCCGCGGCGAACGAGATCACCGAGTCGCGCACACTGGCCCCGCCCGGACCGCTGAAGAGGTAGGCGTGCACGGGACTGGTGACGTACTGGCGCATCGACGCGACGGCGCGCTCTTGGCCCACCAGCCGTGCAAAGACGTCGCTCACGTCACCAGGGTAGGTCCGCCACTCGCTCGTCGACCACGCGAGCGACCTCGTCTTCGCTCTTCGCTCCGTCCACCACGAACCAGGCGTTCTCTTGGGCGAGCTCGAGGTAGCCGTCACGAACCCGCTGGTGAAACGCCAGGTCCTCGGCCTCGAAGCGGTCTCGTTGATCGTGGGCGCGCCGTTCATTCACTACTTCGACGCTCACGTCGAGCAGGATCGTCCTGGTCGGACGGCACCCATCGATCGCCAGTTCACTGGCCGCGCGAAGCAGCCCCAAGTCGACACCTCGTCCGTATCCCTGGTAGGCGAGGGTCGAGGCGTAGAAACGATCACAGACCACAGAACGCCCCGTCTCGAGGGCCGGGGCGATGACCTCGTGCACGTGATGCGAGCGATCGGTCAGCATGAAGAGGGCCTCGGTCGCCGGGTTCATCGGCGTGGCGGCGTCCAAGACCCAGCGGCGCAGCTCTTGTCCTAAGGCGGTGTCGCCCGGTTCGAAGGTGTAGAGCGCGTCGTAGCGCGCGGCGACCCTTCGCGCCTGGGTGCTCTTGCCGCTGACGTCGATGCCTTCAAAGACAAGAAAGACCCCGGGGCGCGTCACGCCTCGTCCTTCGAGCGCGCGCTCTGCAACAGGGCCGCGTTGGCCTCGGCCCCCTGAGCGATCGCCGCGCGCTTCGCGGCCCCCGTGGGCTTCGCGACCGCCTTCTTCGTCGTCTTCGTCGCCGTCTTCTTCGCGGTCTTTTTAGTCGTCTTCTTCGCCTTCTTCAGCGTTTTCTTGGCCGTCTTCTTCGCTGGTGCCTTGCGAAAGCGCGTCGAGGGCTCGGCGTTTCGCCGCTCGGCGAGGAGTTCGCACGCACGGTCCAAGGTGATCGTCTCGGGCATGTCGCCCAAGCGCATCGTCGCGTTCGTCTCGCCGTCGGTGACGTAGAGACCAAAGCGCCCACTTCTCACCACCACCTGACGTTGGGTGACGGGATCTTGGCCGAGTTCGGCCAAGGGACGAGCGGCGGCGCGCCGTCCCCGGGGTTTGGGTTGGGCGAAGAGGAGCGTCGCCTCGGCCACGTCAACACTAAAGATCTGCTCTTCGCTCTCGAGCGAACGAGTCTCCGCGCCCCAGGTGAGATAAGGGCCGTAGCGACCGTTTTGTGCGACGATGTCTCCCCCATCGAGGTGCTCTCCCACGAGTCGAGGCAGCGACAAGAGGAGCTTCGCGTCTTCGAGGGTCACGCTCTCGGGGGTCATCGCCGAAAAGAGCGACGCCGTCTTGGGCTTCTCCTTGGGGTCGGTGACCTCGCCGACCTGGACGTAGGGACCGTAGCGACCGGCCTTGAGAAAGAGCGTCTCGCCCTCGTCGTTTCGTCCTAGCTCACGATCGCCGCTCGGCGCCGCCAACAACTCCAGCGCGTGCTCGACGCTCAAAGAGTCCGGTTCGGTCGCTTCGGGGATCGAGACGCGATCTTCCCCGTGCACGAGGTAGGGGCCGTAACGTCCCGAGCGCACCGAGACCGCGATCCCGTCGGGCGCCACGCCAAGGGGGAGTGAGTTAATGGCCGCGAAGTCAAAGTCGTGCTGGGCGTGCGTGGCGTGTTGGAGACCGAGTCGCGCGAACTCGCTCGTCGCTTTCTCGTCACCGAAGTAGAACCGCTGCAGCCAGGGCTCGAGCGCTTGGCGCCCTTCGGCGATCTCGTCGAGTTGGTCCTCCATCTCGGCGGTGAACTGATAGTCGACCAGTTCGGCGAAGTAGAACTCCAAGAGATTCACCACGGCGAAGGCGCGAAACGTGGGCACCAACGACTTACCCTTTTTCCATACGTAGCCGCGCCGGTCGATTGTCTTCATGACGGACGCGTAGGTCGAGGGCCGTCCAATGCCAAGATCCTCGAGCTTCTTGATCAACGTCGCCTCGGAGTAGCGATCCGGTGGCTGGGTCTCGTGCAACTTCGCCTCGGCCGCGTCAACGGGAACCTGCGCGCCTTCGAGCAGGCTCGGCAGGAGTCGCTCCTGGTCGGCCAGTTCGGCTTCGGGATCGTCCGTACCCTCGACGTAGGCCCGGCGAAAACCCGCAAACTCAATGCGCAGTCCCGTCGCGCTCAAGCCGACCGCGACCTCACCGCTGAACTCTTTAACGTCTCGAAGCACCCCCGAGAGTCGCACCTTGTCTTGGGTGAGTCGCGCGTCGACCATCTGCGAAGCGATCGTGCGCTTCCAGATCAAGTCATAGAGCGCGCGCTCATCACCGCTGAGTTGTCCCTGCGCCTCGTCGAGCGTGCGAAACGACTCGCCGGCCGGGCGAATCGCCTCGTGCGCCTCTTGAGCATTTTTCACCTTGCGGTCGTAACGACGCGGTTGCGTGGCCACGTAGTCGTCGCCGAACATCGACGCCGCCTGGGAGCGCGCCGCGTTGATCGCCTCGTCCGAGAGGGTGGTCGAGTCGGTGCGCATGTACGTGATCCAACCCTGTTCGTAGAGCCGTTGGGCCGCGCGCATCGTTCTTTCGGGATCGAATCGCAACTTTCGACTGGCTTCGATCTGGAGCGACGAGGTCATGAACGGCGCCTGGGGACGTTGCGTACGGGGCGTCGAGGTGATGGCGTCAATGGTGAGACGCTGTCCAACCAGCTCGCCCGCGATCGAGTTGGCCGCGGCGGCGCTCAGCACCTCGAGCGTCGCCTTCGACTCGAGTTGGCCAGCGGCGTCGAAGTTCTTGCCCGTGGCCAACGTGACGCCGTTCACCGTGTCCAAGGTCGCTTCGAAAGTTCCCTCGTCGGCTCGCAGCGTCGCACTGACGTCGTACCACGACGCCGAGCGAAACGCCATGCGCTCACGCTCACGCTCACAGACCAGTCGAATCGCCACCGACTGCACCCGTCCGGCCGATCGAGCCTTATCGACCGCCCGCCACAGAACGGGCGAGACTTCGTAGCCCACGAGACGGTCGAGGAACCGGCGACCTTCTTGTGCGTCCACCAGACGTAGGTCCAACGCGCGCGTCTCGGAAACGGCTTTGGTGATGGCGCTCGGGGTGATCTCGTGAAAGACCATGCGTTTGACGGGAACCTTGGGGTTCAACACCTCTTGAAGGTGCCAAGCGATGGCTTCGCCCTCGCGGTCTTCGTCGGTGGCGAGGTAGAGCTCGTCGACCTCCTTCAAAGCCGCCTTCAATTCCGCGACAATCTTCTTCCGATCGTTCGAGACGACGTAGACCGGTTTGAAGTGATCGTTGACGTTGATACCCAGTCGCGCCCACTTTTCGCCCTTGACCGAGGCGGGTATGTCGGCGGCACTTTGGGGCAAGTCGCGAATGTGCCCGATAGAAGGCTTGACGATGTAGTCCGGGCCAAGCATGCTTTGAATGCGGGTCGCTTTCGCGATGGACTCAACGATGACGAGCGCTCGGGCCATGCTCACCACCTCTCAGGTCTCTCACGGCGTGACACACTATCGCCACGTCGCGCCATCGCTACACAAGTTAGACAGGTCCGGCGTCCTCGCCACGCGATGGCGACGATTCCAAACCTCGCGAGTGACACAATCTCCAGGCGGGCACTGCGAATTGACGGGTCGCCAAGCCTTAATGCTCGCCCTGGGGTCCGGCGACGATTTCGTACTGGGGATTAAGGATTACGGCTTCACGTCGAAGTGACGTCACGGTTCCTTTCACCATGAGTCGCGTGCCTCGCTCGATACCGGGGACGTTCGTTCTTCCTTGAAAGACCAGCGTGATCGAACCGCTGTTGTCGGCGATGACGCAACGAAGTTCGTGTACGCCGCTCTCGTTGCCAATGGCCATGGAACGAACTCGTCCAGCGATCTCGACGAACTGTCGTTCCACGAGTCCGCCAATCGGCGCGGCGCTGCCCGAGAGCGCGGCGAGCTTAACGTCGGCGGCGAGATGGGCGTCCTCTCGCACCCCACCGCGCGTGACTTCGTCACTTACCGGCTCTTCTTTGAGTGCGCCGACAGGAACTTTGCGACGTAGCGCGCGATACGGGATGATCGTCGCGGCGGTACGCGGCACGTGCATCACCGCGCTCGCCATCGTGTCAGCGGTGCGGTCGTGCAGCAGTCGCTGCAGGCTCGAGACGAAACCTCGGCGGGGCAAGATCACCATGCAAAAGACGTCGGGATCACGCACGGCGTCAGCGACCAGTTCTAACGCGGCCCGGTCAACGCGCCGGTCCTCACACTCCATGACCTCGAGACTGATGCTCTCTGAGGCGGTGCCCGGAGCGCCCCAGCGTGATTCCAGGAGCTTGGTCACCATGGGGTCGATGTCAAAGTGCACCGCGCGTACCGAGTAGGGATTCAACGAGTTGCAGTAGAGCAGCGCCCGTTCGGTCGGTAGGTCGTAGTTGTCGACGAAGACGATGACACGATTCATACGAATATTCATCGACGTCTTGCCGACGTTGGCCTCGAAGGCCTTCTCTTCTCGCTCGTACTGGGTATGGAAGCGAATGAGGCTGTAGTACATGATGGGTCCCACCACGACGATAATCCACGCACCCTCGGTGAATTTGGCCAGCACGAAGATCACCACGACGATCGAGGTCACGGTCGCCGAGGGCGCGTTGATAAAGACCCCGCGGCGCCAGTGACCGCTCTTTTCTCGTAGGTGGCGCGCGACCATACCGGCCCCGGCCAAGGTGAAACCGGTGAAGACGCCGATCGCGTAGAGCGCGATCAGGGCGTTGACTGAGGCGTTAAAGGCGATGATCAACACCAACGACACCACACCGAGTACCAGAATGCCGTTGGAGAAGGCCAGGCGGTGTCCGCGTTTGGTGAGTTGGCGCGGGAGGTACTTGTCGGTCGCCACGTAGTTCGCCAGGAATGGAAAGCCGTTGAACGATGTGTTGCCGCCCGTGAAGAGAATGAGCACGGTCGCGAACTGGACGACGAAGAAGATGTAGTGACCGACGCCGTGCGTGCCAAAGATGTCGAGTACTTCTTGACCGACGACCGTCGGCGAGCCCGCGGCGTAGGGAATCGCGTGGGTCCAGTGCGCGAGCAGCGTGGTGCCCACGAGCAAAAAGGCGAGAATCGAGGACATCACGACGAGGGTCTTGCGCGCGTTCGGCGACTCGGGGCGGCGAAAACTGCCCACGCCGTTGGAGATGGCCTCTAGACCGGTCAGCGACGATCCGCCGTTGGCGTACGCGCGCAGCAAGGTAAGAAACGCCAAGCCCATCAAGAGCCCGCTGCCCTGATGGCCGAAGCGCCCCTCCACCAACAACTTGGTCGCCGGTTGGGGGATCATGTGCAAGGTGCCAGCGAACTTCTTGTAGTAGCCGATAAGAATTGTCGCGCCCAGCGCGACGACGTAGAAGTACGTCGGTATGGCGAAGTAACTGCCGGCCTCGCGCAGACCGCGCAGATTGCCAAAGATCAAGACGAGCACGACGGCGACCGTAATAAATAAGGTGCCGTTGCCCAGCAGCGGGAACGAGTCCTTCAGCGAGGGAAACGCGGTGGTGAGTGCGGCGGTACCGGCCGAGCACTGCACCGCGACGGTCACGGTGTAGTCGATGAGCAGAGCGACCGCCGCGATCTGGGCGACTTTCGGTCCAAAGTTGTCGCGCGCGACGACGTAGGAACCCCCGGCCGTGGTGTAGTACTTGATCACGTCGAGGTACGACGTCGTCACAAAGAACAGCACGCCGATGATCACGAACATGATGGGCACGACCAGCGCGAAGGCCGCCAGCCCGATATAGGGCGTCATCTGGGTCAGAATCTCTTCGGTACCGTAGGCCGATGAGGAGATGCAGTCCGGAGCCAGTACGCCAAGCGCGATCGCGCGATTAAGGCGCTCGCCACCGAGTTGTTCGGTGACCAGAGGCTTGCCGAGGACCAATCGCTTCAGTCGATAGCCCCACGACTCGGGGTAGAACTTGACCAAATTTGCGTGTGACGTCAGAATCGGCGCGCGTTTCGCGGCGGGTTGATCCTCTGCGGGCACGAAGTTGATACTAAGCCACTCCCCTCCGCTCTTAACTGCTCTACGACGCGTACCGTTGGAGAAGTTGCGGCCAAAAGCCCTGATGTGGTCTGATGAGAGCGTGCACGTCATCGTCATCGGCTGTGGCCGAGTGGGTTCCGAACTGGCCATGGAACTCTCCGAAGAGGGGCACTCGGTAGTAATCATCGACAAAAACCGCGACAGTCTTCGCCGTTTGACTCACTACCACGGCAAGACGATCATCGGCTCGGGCTTCGACCGCGACGTCCTCTTCCAGGCCGAAGCGAACACCGCCGACGCCCTGGCGGCGGTCACCAGTGGGGACAACTCCAATATTCTCTGCGCCCGCATCGCCCGCGATCACTACAACATCAAGAACGTGGTGGCGCGCATCTACGACCCGGCGCGCGCCGACATCTACATGAAACTCGGCATCCCCACCGTGGCGACGTCGCTGTGGACGACCCAACAGGTCAAACGCTGGCTGATGCCGGCCGACGACTCCATCGAGTGGACCGACACCGGCAACACGATCCACTTGGTCGAGCGCATCGTGCCAGACGCGCTGGCCGGCAAACCGGTCACCAGCTTCGACGTGGGTGAACACGTGAGACTGGTGGGCCTCATCCGAGGCGGCCAAGGCCGCGTCAACATCGAGGGCCTCTTCGCTCAAGAAGACGACATTCTCGAATTCCTCGTCACCAGCGAAGGACTGAGCAAACTGCACTCGTTGCTCGAGGTGGGTTCGCCGTGAAAATCGTCATCGCCGGAGGGGGATCGGTCGGAACCTCGATTGCGCTGGACCTCATCGATCGCCACCACGACGTGACGTTGATGGAAAAGACGACTGGGACCGCCGAACGGCTCAAGAGCCAGCTGCCCGGGGTGACCGTGATGGCGGCCGACGCCTGCGAGTAAGCCAGTCTGACCGCGGCGGACGTTCGAGGCGCCGACGTGATGATCGCCGCCACCGGCGACGACGAGGACAACTTGGTGATCAGTTGGCTCGCCAAACAAGAGTTCGGCGTACCGCGCGTGATCAGCCGTATCAACAACGCTCGCAACGAGTGGCTCTTCAACGAGAGTTGGGGCGTTGACGTGTCGGTCTCGACGCCCGCGCTCATTACCTCTTTGGTGGACGAAGCAGTGGAGGTCGGCGCGATCATCCAACTGATGCCACTCGCCCACGGGCGCATGCAGTTGATTGAGGTAACGCTCAGCGCACAGGCGCCCGCGGTGGCACAAAATCTCACCCTCGACGAACTTCGCCTGCCTGACTCCTTGCGGGTCGTTGCCGTCGTGCGCAACGAGCAGCCGTTGGTGCCCTCGTCGGCGATGCACTTTCTCGAGCTCGACCACGTCGTGTTGATGGCGCGCGTCGACGCCACGCAAGACTGCGCCGCCGCTTTCATCGGTTAGTGGCGCTACGACTTTGCAGTCGTGCGGACCTAACATAAAGGTGTGCGCGCGGCCTTCTTCGATTTAGATAAGACGGTCATCGCCAAGTCATCGCTGGTAGCACTGGGTCCAGAACTCCACGCACGAGGACTCTTGCACCGGCGCACGCTGATCCGTGCCGGGATCGGCCATCTCTGGTTTCAACGATTCGGCGCCGACGAAAAGCGCCTGAACCGGGTTCGAGAAAGGGTGCTGAAACTGACCCGAGGCTGGGACCAAGACGAGGTGCGCCAGATGGTCAAAGAGACCATCAATGAAGTCATCGAGCCGTTGATCTACGCCGAGGCCCTGGAACTGATCGACGACCATCTCGACCAGGGCGACGAGGTCTATCTGGTGAGCAGCGCGCCAGCTGAGATCGTCGAGCCTTTCGCCGAACTTCTTGGCATGACCGGGGCCATCTCGTCGCGTGCCACCATCGACGCGAACGGCAAGTTCACTGGAGCGATGGACTTCTTCGCCCAAGGCGAAAACAAGGCCGTGGCGATACGCGCATTGGCCAACATGCGAGGGATCGATCTCGACGAGTCCTTCGCGTACTCCGACTCAGAGACCGACGTCCCGATGTTGATGGTCGTGGGACATCCCTTCGCGGTGAACGCGGACCGCCAACTCGCCAAAACCGCCCACGACCATCAGTGGCCACTGCTGAGCTTTAGCCATCCGGTGACCGCCCTCAGCCGTTCGAAGTCCCACACGCCGTTTCTCGTCAGCGCGGTCATCGTCGGCGCGGCCGCCCTACTCGGAGGGGCGCGATTACAACGTCGCTAAAGCGTTAAGAGATCGCGCGCGCCGGTGTCCGATGATGGGTGACGCAACTTGCTCATCGCCCGGGCCTCAATTTGGCGAATGCGTTCGCGCGTGAGATTCATCTCGGCACCCACGTCTTCGAGCGTGCGAATCTCGCCGGCGCCGTCGAGTCCAAAGCGCATGCGCAGAATCTTCTGCTCACGTTCGTCCAGGGGCTGCAGCAACTTCTCAATCGCGGCCGGCATCATCTTCACCGCGGCCACGTCAAAGGGTGACTCGGCCGAGCGGTCCTCGACGACGTCACCGAGTTCGGCGTCACCGTCTTCGCGCAAAGGCTCAGAGAGCGAGATCGGCTCGGAGCGAAAGCGTAGCGCCTCGATGAGCTTGTCTTCGGGCATCTCGCACTCTTCGCAGAGCTCTTTGATGGTGGGTGGACGGCCAAACTTCAACTCGAGACGCGACTGGGCCTTTTGCACTCGGGCCAACGTGTCACCGGCGTGCACCGGGAGTCGAATGGTTCGCCCGGTATTGGCGATGCCGCGGGTGATGGCTTGGCGAATCCACCACGTGGCGTAGGTCGAGAACTTAAAACCCTTGCGCCAGTCGAACTTCTCCACGGCGTGCATCAAACCCAGGTTGCCCTCTTGAATGAGGTCCAACAGCGGCAGACCCGAGGCCTGGTACTTCTTCGCGATCGAGACCACGAGGCGAAGATTGGACTGTACGAAGTCCCGTTCGGCCTGATCGCCACGGTGCGCAGCGCGCTTTAAGGCCTGCTTGCGGCTCGGGGTCAGCTTGATCTTCTTGTTCACTTCGGACGCCTCAATCTCGTCCTTGGCTTCGCGACCCTCTTCGATCGTCTGAGCGAGGCGAACTTCGTCGTCTTTGGTCAACAGGGTGTACTGGCCAATGTCGGACAGGTAGAGCCGAACGAGGTCCTCGTCGTCACGGTCTATACGGTCTTTAGCCATGGTTCCTCTTTGGGTGCGCGATCAGGTCCGGAGACTCCGGCATCTGTAGTTATACGGAGGTACGCAACTTAGCGGGAAATGCCGAAACTTTCAGCGTTTCCCGTCGCGTCGAGGGTCGTCGAAAGGCTGTGGGCGCGTTCTTGCCAGTTGGGGTCCTCAATGGGGGCAAATCTCTGTGCCACGTCGCCGACGGCGCGGATCTCTCGAACGAGAACACGTGAGGCGAGGTCGAGTACTTCCAGCGCGGACTCGTCGAGAGTGCCTTCGCTACGTGCGTCGAGCAACGACACGAGCACTCGGGGCCCCACGACCATCGCCATGGCGAACAGGACCATCGCGCCCGAGTCGTCGCTCTCGACGGCCCGGCGAAGGACGTCTTCTAACGCCGGAAGCGGTGGGCTCGACACCTCTCCGAGGTACTCGCGAAAACATAGGGCCACCTCGCCCACGGCGCGGGCCATTTCGTAGGTGCGAACGACGTAGGCGTCGTTGGTGAGCGTCGGCGCGCTCTCGCCTAAGACCAGGTAGGTCGTGTCAAAACACGAAAAGAGGTGCGCCATGGTGTCGCGCGAGGAGGTCATCAGTTCTCGGGGCGAAACGCGTTCGTGATCGGCATTCTTCGATCACGACCAAAGGCCTTCTTCGTGATGCGCACCCCGGGCGGCATCTGGCGACGTTTGTACTCGCTTTGATCAACGAGCCGAGTAATGCGCGTCACCAGCGCACGGTCGAAACCGAGCGCGATGATCTCCTCGGCGGTGGCGTCTCGTTCGACGTAGAGCTCGAGCAGAGGATCGAGCGTCTCGTACGGGGGCAGCGACTGATCGTCGCGCTGGTCGGGTCGTAACTCGGCCGAAGGAGCCTTGGTCAGGACCGCCGCCGGTATGGGCTCGGGATCGCCGTCACGTCGAGCGACCTCGTTGCGATAGCGACATAGTTCATAGACGAGGGTCTTGGGCACGTCCTTGATCACCGCGAAGCCGCCGGCCGAGTCCCCATAGAGCGTGGAGTAGCCCACCGCCATCTCGGACTTATTGCCGGTCGTGAGCACAATGGCCCCCGTGGCATTCGAGATCGCCATCATCAGCACTGCGCGAATCCGCGACTGAATATTTTCATCCGTCACTCCTGCCGGCTCGCCGTCCAAGACGTCGGCGAGGGCCGTCGAGAAGATCTCGTGCTCCCCCTCGATGGGCAAGGTGGTGATGTCGATATCGAGCCGACCCGCGAGATCGAGCGCGTCCAAGACCGAATGATCGGACGAGTAACGACTGGGCATTGAAAAACCCCGCACGGCCTGCGCGCCCACCGCGTCGACGGCGATCGAGGCGACCAGGGACGAGTCGACCCCTCCCGAGAGGGCGACGATGGCTTCTCGAAAACCGTTCTTTCGCAAGTAGTCGCGCGTGCCCATGACGAGAGCCTGGTAGATCTCTTCGACCTCGCTGAGTACGTCTTCAAGGTGGTTGACGTGCGACGCTCGAGTGTGCGACTCGTCCCGGGCGTAGAGCGTCTCGAGGGGGACGCCCGCTGACGAAGGGCGCGCCTCGAGTTCACAGATCAAGAGTTCTTCACCAAAGGCCCTCGCGCGCGCCACAACCTCACCCTGGGCGTTGACGGCCATGCTCTGACCGTCAAAGACGAGTTCGTCTTGGCCCCCGACCAGATTGACGTACGCGATCGGGCAGTTCGTCTCCAGGGCGCGCTCGCGCAACATGGCCTCGCGCTCTTCTCGGCGCCCGCGCGCGTAGGGCGACGCGTTCGCCACTACGAGCAGCGTCGCGCCTTCACGAGCCAGTGCCGCGGCGGGACCGTTGCTCGTCCACACGTCCTCACAGACCAAGAGACCAACCGCGACACCCTGCACGTTCACAATGGTCTGGGCGCCCACGCCCGGATCGAAGTAGCGCCGCTCGTCAAAGACGTCATAGTTCGGCAGTAACCGCTTCGTCGCGGTCGCGACGACACCTTCGTCGCCGAGGGCGACGAGGACATTGGCGATATGGCCCCGTCGGACCTCGTCGTCCAAGAGCCGCACCGCGTCGCGACCGTCACTCGACGGGGCCAGCGTGACGCCGAAGGCTCCCTCGGGGGCAACCGTGCCCACCAATATCGGCGGCAGATTCTCCGTCTTGGCCAGGTCGTTTAGGGCCTGGGCGCTGGCCTCGATGAAGCCCTCTTTTAACAACAGGTCCTCGGGCGGATAGCCCATCAGTGAGAGTTCGGGCGTCACCACGAGATCGGCTCCCACTAGGGCGGCCTGGGCGCGAAATCGTCCCAGGGTCTCGACGTTCTGAGCGAAACCGCCGACGACCGCGTTCATCTGCGCCAGGGCGATTCGAAGCGTAGCCACGAAGTAAAGCCTAATGGCGTGCGTTCATGTTTCCCAAGGGACTCAAGGTTTCACACGCCCTTAACAGAACTCGCGGTTCTAGGGGTCGTCGAGCCACCAGACTGGGGGCGATCGCGTAAGCACGCGACGACACTTTGTAAGGAGCAGCGTTGTCGTATCAGGCTGAGTACATCTGGATAGACGGGACCGAGCCGACTCACAAGCTACGGAGCAAGACCAAGATCGTCGCCGACGCGAAGAAGCCACCCATCTGGGGATTCGACGGCTCCAGCACGAACCAGGCCACCGGTTCGCACTCGGACTGCGTGCTACGACCGGTCTTTATCTGCCCCGATCCCCTGCGTGGGCCCAAGGACCTGTTGGTGATGTGCGAAGTGCTGAACAACGACATGACTCCACATCCCACCAACGCTCGCGCCCACGCGGTGGAGATCGCGAAGAAGTACGCGAGCTTCGAGCCGATGTTCGGCATCGAGCAGGAGTACACCTTCTTTCAAGATGGCCGCCCCTACGGGTGGCCCGCGGAGGGTTTCCCCGCGCCCCAGGGTCCCTACTACTGCGGGGTCGGGGGCGACAAGATGCCCGGACGCGACATCGTCGAGGCCCACACGCTGGCGTGTCAACGCGCGGGTATCGGCATTGAAGGGACCAACGCCGAAGTCATGATGGGCCAGTGGGAGTTCCAGGTGGGCATACTCGGACCCGTTGCGATCGGTGACCAACTCTGGACCGCGCGCTGGATTCTCGAGCGCATCGCCGAGGAGTTCGACGTCGACGTGAGTTTTGACGCGAAGCCCATTAAGGGTGACTGGAACGGCGCGGGCGCACACACGAACTTCTCGACCAAGCAGATGCGCGCCGCCGGCGGCTTGAGCGCCATCGTTGCCGGTGCCGAAGCGCTGGGCACGCGCGTGGAGGAACACATCAAGGCGTACGGGGTGGGCATCGAAGAGCGCCTCACGGGCGCGCACGAGACCCAACACTGGTCCAAGTTCTCCTACGGCGTCTCGGACCGCGGCGCCTCAGTACGCATTCCCGCGGCCGTCGCGGGTGCGAAGCGCGGTTACCTCGAAGACCGACGACCCAACGCCAACATCGACCCTTACGTCGTGTCGAGTTTGATCACTGAGACGATCTGTCGCGCCGCGACGAAGTCGCCTGGGAAGAAAAAGGTGACGAAGAAGTCGCCGGCGAAGAAGAAGGCCGCCAAGAAAAAGGTGACGAAGAAGGCGCCGGCGAAAAAAGCACCCGCGAAGAAGACGCGCGCGCGTTAACGCACGAGCCCAAAAGCCCGCCGCTGGGAGGCGGCGGGCTTTTTGGTTTCTCAGTCAAATCGCCGGTTACGAGAGAAAGTGCGAGAATGACCAACATGCAAAGCCAGGCCCAGTACGTACTGCGTACCGTCGAAGAACGCGGCGTGCGCTTTGTGCAGCTCTGGTTTACCGACGTGCTCGGACGTCACAAGGCCTTTCACGTCACGCCGGCAGAACTCGAAGACGCGCTCGACCAGGGAATGACCTTTGACGGCAGCGCCATCGACGGGTTTTCGAGAACCACCGAGTCCGACCTCCTGGCTCGACCAGACCTCACCACGTTTCAGTTGCTGCCCTGGTACGAACGCGGCGCCGGGGTGGCGCGCGTCTTTTGCGACATCGTCAACATTGATGGCACGGCCTTTGAGGGGTGCCCGCGACAACAACTCCGTCGCGTCCTCGACGAGGCACGGGCCAAGGGGTTCACGTTTTTCGTCGCGCCCGAGATGGAGTACTTCTACTTCGCCGACTTAGACCCCGCGACCGGTCCCGTGCCCCTCGACACGGGCAGTTACTTTGACCTCCTGCCCGACGACACGCCCAGTCAACTGCGGCGCCAGACCGTCTTGACGCTCGAAGAGATGGGTATCGGCGTCGAGCACGCCCAGCACGAAGACGCCCCGGGCCAACACGAGATCGATCTGCGCTACACCGACGCCCTCACGATGGCCGACACCGTCATGTCGCTGCGCCACGTGGTGAAAGAGCTGGCCCGTCAGTCGGGGGTCGCGGCGAGCTTCATGCCCAAGCCCCTCATCGGCGTCCAGGGATCGGGCATGCACACCCACCTCTCGCTCTGGCGTGACGAGAAGAACGCCTTCATCGGCGAACACACCTACGGACTGAGCGATCTGGCGACCAAGTTCATCGCCGGACTGGTGCGCCACGCGCCCGAGATCACGGCCGTCACCAACCAGTGGGTGAACTCCTACAAGCGCCTCGTGCCCGGCGGTGAGGCACCGGTGGACGCGAAGTGGGCCCGCTTCGACACGGCCGCCTTGGTGCGCGTCCCCTCCGTGAAGCCCGGTCGCATCGACTCGACCAGAATTGAGTACCGATCGCCCGACTCCGCGGCGAACCCCTACCTCGCCTTCGCGGTCATGTTGGCCGCCGGACTGCGCGGGGTGATGGGCAACTACGAGTTGCCCCCCGAGGGCGAGCGCACCGCGGCGTTGCCCCAATCGCTGGCCCAGGCCGTTGATCTCATGGCCTGCTCCTCGCTCATGCACGAGACGCTCGGCAGTCACCTCGTCGAGTGGTTCTTGCGCAACAAGCGCGCAGAGTGGGACGCCTACCGCGGTCAGGTCACCCCCTTTGAACTCGAACGGTATCTCCCGTTGCTGTGAGTATCGACGTCGTGCTCTGCGTTCCCTCGTGCGAAGGGCCGGTGCGCAAGGCCTTTGACGTCACCGGGGTCACGCCGGCCGTCGCCACCTCGGCGCGTATGAACGAGATCACCGCGCTCGAGCCCGCGAACGGCTTCGCCGGGGCCGTCATCAACGCGGCGGCACTGCCCTTTAGCGAGGCGATGGGACTGTGTCGCCAGCTGCGTCAACGCGAGCGCGCGGTCGGTCCGATCATCTTGTTGCTCGACCACTACCAGCTCGACGAGCTGACCTTTCGTGAGGACCTCTTCGACGACTTCGTGGTAGGTCCCTACGACGTGAGTGAACTGGCGACACGTCTGCGCCACCGACTCCGCCGTGCCGGCAACGAGAGCGTCGCTCCGAGAATCGAACACGCCGGGCTCAGCATGAACCTCGAGACCTACCAAGCGTCCATCGCCGGACGAGTGATGGATCTGACGTACATGGAGTACGAGTTGCTGCGCTTTCTCGCGACGAATCCCAATCGCGTCTTCACGCGCGCGACCCTGCTGAGTCGGGTGTGGGGCTACGAGTACTACGGCGGCGCTCGTACGGTGGACGTGCACGTACGTCGACTTCGGGCCAAGATGGGCGAAGAGCACGCGCACCTGATTCAAACCGTGCGCTCAGTGGGCTACAAGTTCGGTACCTCGAACGAGTACGGCGATTAACGCTTCGGCGCGTAGGCCCACAGTTCCACTTCCGCCTGGGCCCCCAGCGGCAGTTGCGCGACCGCGACGGCGGTGCGAGTCGGCAGTGGATCGCTAAAGAACTCCAGCCAGACCTCGTTGCACGCGGCGAAGTCCTTCATGTCGAGCACGAACAACGAGGCCTTGACGACGTCGCCCAACGTGGCGCCGGCCTCGCCGAGCAGGCGCTTCGCGTTCTCGAGGGCTTGGCGAACTTGGGCCGCGCTGCCCCCTTCGACGAACGTCATCGTCTCTTGATCGGGCAGCACGCCGAGTTGACCCGAGAGAATGACGAAGTCACCGGCACGGCGCCAGGGAGAGTACGGGCGCTGAGGGCTCACGAAGCTCAGCTAAAGGAGTTGCCGCAACCACACGTGCGCGTGGCGTTGGGGTTCGTGATATGAAACCCGGCCCCTTGGAGACCGTCGGCGAAGTCGAGCGTCGAACCGTTTAACAGTTCGGCACTGGCGGGGTCGACGACGACCTTGACCCCGGCGAACTCGCTGGTGACGTCGTCGCTGGCGACCTCGGAGTCGAAGTACATGTCGTAGTTAAAGCCCGAGCAGCCGCCGGACTTGACGGCCACGCGCAGCGCTAAGGGCTCGTCCGCGCCAGCGGCGGCGATGAGCTCGGCCACTTTGACGACCGCCGTGTCGGTCAGCGTGATGGGCTCAGTCACTTTCGCGGTCAAGTTCACGTTGGTAGTAGTCATGATCGACTCGGCTCCTTTAGAAATGCTTCCCTCCATGGTAGCGAAGGATTTCGCAAATGAACACCCCGCCTTGAGGGATTTAACTTGAGCCCTCGGCCGTAAATCCCTCATCACCGGGGGTGAGAATGGCGATGGCTCCGTCGCGATTGACGATCTGAGGCTCGACGCACGGTATGGCGTCGAGTGAGCGGGCGTAGTCGAGCACGTCACGCGCGCTCGAAAAGTGCGCGATCGCCTGAAGATTGCGGATGGTCGGAAAGATCATCTCGAACTCGCCGCGCTCGTGGGCGACGAGCGCGTCCAGGGGACGTATCCATAGATCGGCCACCGTCTCGCCGGCGTCGTGTGTCGCGACTTGTCCCTCGGGCGCGAGCGCCACAAAGAACCGAGTGTCGTAGCGCCGAGGCGGCCCCACCGGGGTGATCCAGTGCGCGACGTACTCGAGTCCTCGAAGATCCAACCGCAGGCCCTCGTCGCTCATCATCGCGAGAAAGTCCAACTCTTTGGCGTTCACGGCCCGTCGATGCGCCGCCATGCGCTGTACGTCGAGGGGTTCGGTGAAGTTCACGGCGACACCCTCAGCGTCACAGGCGATCAACAGTCCCGCCTCTTCGAAGAGTTCGCGCAGACAGGCCACGTAGTAGGCCAGTCCACCACTCTTCAGTTCGAGACGCCGCGACGCCGCGACGTCACTCAGGCCAAAGACCAGTCGTTCGGTGTCCGCGTCGGTGTCGTCGACGCCGCCACCGGGGAAGACGTGGGCCCCTCCGACGAAGTCGCTGCGCAGGTTCCGCTGGAGCATAAGAATCTCATAACCATTGGATCCGTCGCGCAGCGTCAAAACGGTGGCGGCGGGGCGCGGAATCAATACTTCAGCCATGGGGGCCAACCTAGCGAGTCCCGACTGGCGTAAATCACTCGAGCCCCGTCCACTAAGTTTGATGGTCGTAACGCAAAAGGAGCACCGTGGCCAAAAAGCCAGCCCAAAGGTATCGCCCACCGACCAAAGCCCCGGCCAGGGGTGGACGGCCCGCGGGCCTGTTCACGTGGCTCGCCGTCGGACTCGTCATCGTCGTGGTCGCGGTACTCGTCATCATCAAAGTCACGAGCGGCGGGACGTCGGGGGGCAGCGCGACGGGCTTCCAGCCGACCGATCCCACGACTTTCGCCGAACTCACCAAGGTTCCCGTGTCGGTCTTTAATACCGTGGGGGTCACGTCACCCGTCGCCACCGTCACGGCGCCTCTAGCTCTTAAGGGTCAACCCGAACTCACTTCGACCTCCGCCAGCGGAAAGAAACTGCCCGAGATTCTCTACATCGGCGCGGAGTACTGCCCCTTTTGCGCGGCGCAGCGCTGGGCCACGATCATCGCGCTCAGTCGCTTTGGCACGTGGGGCGGCCTCGGCAACCAGTCGAGCTACTCCCAGGACGTCGATCCGAACACGCCGAGCTTTACCTTTTCGCACGCGACCTATAAATCCAAGTACGTGACCTTTACGGGCGTGGAGGAGTTCGCCGACTACATCGACCCCGCGACGAACTACTACGCGCTGTTGCAACAGCCCACGGCCGCGCAGACCGCGCTAATCAAGAAGTACGACGCGCACAAGTACATCCCGGCCCTGACCACGAGCGAGGCGGGATCGATTCCCTTCATCACCTTCGCGAACAAGTTTCTCGTGGCCGGCGCGAGTTACAGCCCCACGACCCTCGCCGGATCAACGCGGAGCCAGATCGCCGCGGGACTGAGCAACGCCACTAGTCCCGTCACGGAGGCGATCATCGCCTCGGCCAACTATCAGACGGCCGCCGTCTGCTCATTGACGAACATGCAGCCGGCCAACGTGTGCACGAGTGCGGGCGTGAAGACCGCCAAAAAGGCCATGGGTCTTAAGTGATCGAATCGGAACTTCGAGTTCCGCGCTGGGCCGAAGTTGTCACGCTCCTCTTGAGCGTTATCGGACTGGCGCTATCGATCTATCTGACGATCACGCACTTCCAGCCCCAAGCACTCGTGTGCTCGGGCAGCGGGGTCATCGACTGCGCCAAAGTGACCACGTCGGCCCAGTCCGAGATCCTCGGCATTCCCGTCGCGATTCTGGGCCTCGCGAACTTCACCGTCTTGACCGCACTCAACACGCCGTGGGCCTGGCACTCTTCGTGGCGCTGGCTCCACGTGACGCGCTTCGTGCTGGTGATCGTGTCGATGTGCTTTGTGCTGTGGCTGATCTTCGCCGAAGTCATCATCATTGGCAGTATCTGCCTCTACTGCACCGGGGTGCACCTCACCACGTTCATCTTGCTCATCGTGATGACCCGCGTCGCTCCCACCCAGTTGGGTTGGACCCGCTCAAGTGCGCGTTAGCGCGCGGCGTTCAAACTCGTTCAGACCACCCCAAATGCCGTAGGACTCGTGGCGCTCGAGCGCCGCGTGCAGGCACTCTTCGCGAACGTCACAGCCCGCGCAAATTCGCTTGGCCAGCTGTTCGCGCTCGAGGCGATCCTCCTTGCGCTCAGCGGCGTCGGCGGAGTAGAAGAGGGATCCTTCGCTGCCGCGACAGGCCGCGGCGCTCGACCAATCCAATGACCAAACCGCCATGTCCGTCCCCCGTCATCGCCTTGACACGCAGACTAACCACCCGAGAGGCCCGCGCACAAGAGAACATTTGAGGTCGCTCGATGAGACGTCAAAGGACGTAAATCACGGCTCCGCTACGCTGAACTTCGTGGCTACCGTTCTACTCGCCAGCGACCTGGCCTCGTTGCGCCGCGAACTTGAGACCGTGTTGGCCGGCCCCGATATCGACATCGTCGAGGCGTCCAGCGGCGTCGAGACCGTGGCCCGGGTAATCGAAGGCGGCGTCGATCTGGTGGTCGTGGACTTACAGATCGGCTCCATGGGCGGCATGGCCATCACGATGGAGCTGCGCAACCTCGAGTCCTACGGCGGGGCCGAGCCGGTGTCGGTACTGATGCTGCTCGATCGCCGTCCGGACGTCTTTCTCGCTCGACGATCGGGCGCCGACGGCTTTCTCGTCAAACCGCTCGATCCCCAGCGGCTGCGCAGTGCCGTGCGCGCTCTGTTGCGCGGCGAGGGTTACGAGGACCAGTCGTTGCGTCCAGCAACCGTCCGCGTCGGCAGTACCGACGCTCGATGAGCGATCCGAAACCTCCCCCCTCGGGACTGGCGCGCTTTCGCGCCCGTTTGACGGGTCACGAGACCATCCGCCCGCCCTCGCCCGAAGCCGACGCCATTCACGCGCGCGTCGATCAACTGCGTGACCTCGAACTTCGCGACGTGATGACCCCGCGGGTGGACGTGGCGTTTCTCACCTTTCCCGTCACGCCCGAAGCCATCGCCGAGGCGGTGCGCGACACCGGTCACTCCTGTTTTCCCGTCGTGAGCGACGATCTCGACAACGTACTCGGCGTGCTCTTTGTCAACGACCTCTTTCGAAGTTCGACCTTGAAGCGCGCCATCGGCGTGACGTTTCCCACCGCCGAAGAGATCGCGCGCAAGATTCGCCGTCCCCTCATGTTGCCCGAGACCTTCGATCTCTTGGAGAGTCTGGGCCAAATGCGCCAGCAGCACCGCACGTTCGCGCTCGTACTCGACGAGCACGGCGGTGTCGCAGGTGTCGTGTCGAGGCGCGACATTCTCGAACAGTTGGTCGGAGATCTCAACGACGAATTCGACGAAGACGACGAGCCGACCGTCGTGCGCATCAGTCAAGACCGATGGTTCGTCGACGGCCAGACTCACGTCGACCGGGTCGAAGAAGAGATAGGACTCGAGATCCCCGACGGTGAGTACGTCACTATCGCGGGCTTCGTACTCGATCTCGCGGGCGAGATCCCGGTCGCTGGGGCGACGTACGAACACGGCGATTGGACTTTTCGTGTGCAGTCGATCGAGCGACGGCGAATTAGTGAACTCGTCATCGAATACCACCGACCGAGCGAGCCAGAGCCGATCAGTCCGCTCTGAGCGTTGGGGAGACGAGCGCGCAACGAGTAGGATTGTCAGGCTGCGGGGTAACTCGCTGCGGGCTGTAGCGCAGCTTGGTAGCGCGCTGCGTTCGGGACGCAGAGGTCCCGGGTTCAAATCCCGGCAGCCCGACCACCAGGTTGTACCTAGGTGAATGAAACATAGGCCCCCATCGTCTAGCGGCCTAGGACACCACCCTTTCAAGGTGGCGGCACGGGTTCGAATCCCGTTGGGGGTGC
>Ga0182024_10002224_pt1 | contig 48686 bp, 36 predicted proteins | sample P32metaG_FD_120480 | JGI IMG/M metagenome (GOLD analysis project Ga0182024, IMG submission 120480) | Permafrost microbial communities from Stordalen Mire, Sweden - P3-2 metaG (Illumina Assembly) | ecosystem: Environmental > Terrestrial > Soil > Wetlands > Permafrost | place: Sweden: Stordalen...
AAGGCGCTGGCCTACAGCGCGCCCGAACACGAGCCCTCGCCCGTCTACATCCTCGGGATCGTGCTGCTCGCGGCGTTCGCCGGTGCCTCGGTGCGCAGGCGCCCGCGGCGCGGACGGCGCGAGGTGCGCGTGGCGCCGGCGACTATCTCGAGCATGCGCGCCCAGCGCCGGATGAGCCCCCGGCGCGGACGACTGCTCTGAGACGCTAAATCGTTCACCGACGGTTCACGACTTTAACACAGGATGCACTGCGCGGATCGGCAGTCTGATGGGCGGTGATAGACGGCCTCCGGCACGCTTTGGGCGCGGGGAGCTCGGTGAGGTCGTCGCGTGGCCCATCCGCACGACCTCTGAATTCGGTAAGCGACGATTAGGAGCATGATGTCTGACCGTAAGAACGTTCTTCGACGGCTGCTCGCCGTCTTCGCCGCGGCCGTGCTCACGGCCGGAGCGACGAGCGCCGTCGCCCAGGCGGACAATTACGGCGAAATTGGGCATCCATTCGGGGAACGCGGCGCCGGTCCCGGACAGTTCACCTCTGTCCCGGGCTACGTCAACGCATTTGGGGTCGATCCGACCGACAACAACAGCGTCTATGTAGCGGACAATCCCAAAAAAAATGAATACCGCATCCAGAAGTTCAGCCCCAACGCCAAAGGCGAATACGAGTTTGTGGCATCCACCAGCTTCAAACCGCTGATTCCCGCTAAAGCGAGCACCCAAGACAGCATCGAGGGGATCGCCGTCGATCCTTCGTTGGAACGCATCTATGTGCTCGCCAGCGAGGAACGGCCCGAAAAGGAAGAAGAAGAAGAAGAAGAACCGCACCGAGTTGACGGAAACGTGCACGCCGCCAGCACGCTGTATGCGTTCTCGACCAAAGCCAACGGGGAAGCGCTCGAACCGGCGACCGGTACGACGGGCGGCGTGCTGGCTGGGCCCAGCGTCCTGAAGTCACAATCCGAAACGCCCGGCGTGGCGCTGCTCGAACCGAGCGGCATCACGGTCGATCCCACGACGCACGAAGTGATCGTCATCGGCGAGGAAGATCCCGGCGAAGTCGGCGGAGAACCGCAGCCGCTGATCGCGCTGCAGCGGATCACTGAAACAGGCAAACTCGGAGTTCGCTATGTCGACACCAAAAACTTCTTTGGGGCCCAAGGATCGAATGTGCCACTGGTCGCCTCGCCCGTGGTCACCTCCAGCGGGAAGGTGTACGTTGAGGCCCAGGAGACCAACGATCAGATCGACGAAATCCCTGCGAACTTCACCGAAAAGGTCTCGCCGACCGTTCTGAGCGAACTCGACGGCGAAAAGGACGCGCTCACGGGCTTTCCCGGTCAGCCGCCGTCGTCGAAAGGCGCAGGCCTGTCGATCAGTCCCGAAGGCACGATCTACGCGTATGCTGGCATCCAGCTGCAGACGGTTGCCGGCGAGCATTCCAAGTATCCAGGTGCGCTCGCCTTCAACGCCAGCGGCGTCGAGGAAGGATGGACGGGCGGCCAGAGCGAAGCGACGGGCAACGGGAAATGCACGATCAGCTTCTTCGGCACCCCGGCGGTCGCGGCCGGCAAGGAACACATCCTCTTCGTATACGACTCCAACCCGAGCGCTCCCCACGTCCTCGAGTTCGGCCCCGGCGGCACGGGATGTCCGCAGGCGACGGCCACGGCGCCGAGCGCCACGGTGAATGGCGTGTCGGTGTCTGAAACTGAACCGATACCGATCAGCGACAAAGTGACGCTGTCTTCGACCCTTACGCAGGGCAACGCCAAGAGCGTCGAATGGGAATTCGGAGACGGCACCAACCAGACTGTGAGCAGCGAAGAGTACGAGCAGACCGAAGTCACGCATCAGTTCACGACGAGCGGAGATCTCACCGTAACCGAGAAGATCCACACCGACGATCTCGCTACGCCGGAAGTCGTCGTGCACAGCAAAGTCAACATCATCGCGGCTCCCCCGGTCGTCGTGACCGCCGAAGCCGAGCAGGTCGAAGGCACCTCGGCGACGCTGGCGGGGACGGTGAATCCGAACGGCGGGAGCGTGTCCGAATGCTATTTCGAATACGGCAAGACGGAAAGCTATGGCAGCAAGGCGAACTGCGCGTCGCTGCCTAAACCGGGAGACAATCCGGTGTCGGTGTCGGCATCGATCACGGGGCTGAGCGAACACACCACCTACCATTTTCGTGTGGTCGCAACGGACTCGACCGAAACGAGCAAAGGCTCCGACCGGACGTTGACGACTGGGCCGAAGCCCACCGTCGTGACGCTGGCCGCGACCTCGCTGGGCCAGACCACGGGGACGCTCAATGCGACGGTCAACCCCGACGGGGCGAGCGTCAGCACCTGCCAGTTTGAATACGGCCCGACGAACAGCTACGGGACAAAAGTGCCGTGCTCCCCCTCCTCCCCGGGGGCCGGCACGAGTCCGGTCGCGGTCTCGGCTGCAATCTCAGGTCTGAGCGCCAACACGACCTACCACTTCCGCGTCGTGGCGAGCAACGTGAGCGGGCCCAGCTACGGAATCGATACGACGTTCACCACCGAAAAACAACCGGTTGTTGTGGTACCACCGCCTACAACCACAACCACAACAACTCCACCACCACCTACAGCCACGACCACAACAACTCCACCACCACCGCCGCCGCCACCCATAACGAAGCCGCCGACCCGCGCTCAGCTGCTCGCGAAAGCGCTGGAGCAGTGCAAGAAGGACAAGCCCAAGAGCAAGCGCGCGAAGTGCGTAGCGACGGCCACGAAAAAGTATGGCCCGAAGAAGAAGACCAAGAAGAAGAAGTAGCTCTCAGGGCTCGGGAGCCGTGAAGACATCGTAAACGAGTGTGACGATCTCGTGAATCAAGCAATGAGCCTTTGTGAATCGAGCAATAAGCCTTGTGCGCCAAATGTAAAGAACCAGCTTGATAACACTGGCGACCCAGCTGCGTGAGATGTTTGCGCTGCGGGACCAGCCCGCTGTAGACATAAAGTGCTAACTACTAGGAGGTAGTCAGGCAATGAAGTCTCTCTCTGCACGGGGTATCGTGCTCGCGTGCATCCTCTCAGCGGCGACGGTAGCCGCCTTCATCGTGCCGGGCGTCGCGAGCGCCACGACGGTCGGCAAACAGTGCTCCAGCACTGCCAAAGTGAAAGGTCAGGGCTCGACCCTGCAGGAAGAAGCCGAGCTTTTGTGGACGGCTGAATTCAACGTGTCGGGTAACAAATACGCGTGCAACGGCACGCAGGGCGAAAAACACACCCCGGCGGTTGAATACCTGCATCCGGGCTCTGGCAGCGGACACGCCGTCAGGAGTTGGGATGGGGAACTGCACGAAGGAAAAGAAACATATGTGGGCCCAGAACCGGAAAACGCGTTCCTCGGCACGGATGAACCGCCGAACAGGACGCAGATCGGATTGATCGAAAAACGCGAGACGACGATCACGCCTGAATCAGTCGAGACCATTCCGGCGCTCGAGGGCGCGGTTGCGATCATCGTCAACCTGCCCGAAGGCTGTGCGGCGACGAGCAAATCCAACGCCGGACGTCTCGTGCTCAACGACTCAAGCCTGGAGGGCATCTACCGGGGCACCATCACCAAATGGAACCAGCTCACCGAAAACAAAGATGCGCTGTCTCCGGCAAAACTGACAGTGGCCAGCGTCTCGACGACCTTGGGCTCGGCGACCGTCACGGCGGCCAGCTTCCCGGGAGTCAAGGTGGGAATGAAGGTCACCGGTACGGGCATCGCGGCAGGGACGACCGTTTCCTCTATAACTAGCGGCACCGAACTGGTCCTGTCGAAAAATGCCACCAAAACCGGTACCGTCACGCTGACGTTCACTGCTGCATCGTGCAGCTCGGCTGAAAAGATCACCCCGATCGTGCGTCACGATGGCTCTGGTACGACGCACATCTTCAAGCGTTACCTGAACCTAATCAACTCGTCCACGTTCACGGATGAAGAAGGCAAAACGGTGACGTGGGGCGAAATCTCCGAGGGCGGCGCGAACACGCAATGGCCCACGGGAGTAGTCACAAAAGAGCACAAAGGGACTGAAGCATGCGAAGGCAGCCCGTGCATGGTGACGACAGTGGCGGAAACGCCAAGCAGCATCGCCTACGTGAACCTCGCCGACGTGCGGTCAAACGGGGCATTCAGCAAGAAAAGCCTGCTGGGTGGGCCGAAATTCCAGAAATTCTGGGTTCCGATCCAGAACAAAGAAGGTGAAGAAAGCTATCAGGACCCGGCGTCGAACAAAGACGTGGAAGCCAAAGCGAGCGCGAACTGCGCGAGCGAGGAATACTCAAATGGTTCCGCGCCGTTCCCACCGCCGTCTGTCACAGCGCCGTGGGATGAAGTTACGACGAAACTCACAGAGCCGAAGTACCCGATCTGTGGTTTCACGTATGTCATAACGCTCAATGCCTACAGCGCGTTCACGGTGCCGTTGCCGACTCTCGAAGAGGCGACGACGGTCCATGATTACCTGCAGTTCGTTCTCAACACCGAAGCTACTGCGGGCAAGCAGGGTGGTCAGGCCCTGATCAAAAACAGGGACTACCTGGCACTGCCGAAAGGCGAAGTCCTCACCGAGGCACAGAACGGTGCGAATCGCGTAGCGTTCTAAGGGCTTTGGTCCTGTCGCCCAGGCGGCAGGAATAGGGCCTGAAAAGTAGTAAGAGACTGGGCCGCCCACTGTGGGCGGCCCAGTTTTTTATGCTGGACGGCTATCGCGGTGCGCTCGTCTGCCGCGGACCGCGAGTCCCCTCGGGCGCCGCGCCCGGATCGCGTTCACCACGCCGGCACGAACGCGCGCCCCGTCGAGAGCGCAGGCGAGCACGAGCTCGAGCCCGCCGCGCAGTCGCCGCCCGTTGACCGTGTGGGTGGACCCCAGTTTGTAGGAGTAGTAGCCCAGCAGCCGCTTGCGACGCTTGAACCGCTCCCAGGCGGGCGCGCGGGCCAGCTGCGCCGCGAACTCCTCGCGGCCGATCGGCGCCTGGCCCTGGGCGCGCCTGCGCTGGTTGACCGTCAGGCGCTGCACGTCCTGGCGCAGATCCCAGAACCGATCGAACTGCACTGAGCCGGCGCGCTTGCGGTAGTGGACGAGCCGCTCGGGCATGTTGATCACGACCCCTAGCGCGGCCATCTCGCAGAAGAACGGGTAGTCGTCGGCGGCCCCGTACTCGGTGCCGTAGCCGCCGACGGCGAGGAAGTCTGAGCGAGTGAAGAGCGCCGAGGAGTGGATCACATAGAAGATCCCGCCCGCTCTTACGAGGGCGTTGTAGTCGGCCTCCGTGGTCGGCCCCATGACCGCGGGTGAGATGATCTTCTTCGCATCGTTCACGTTGTAGCCGTGTGTGCCGAGCAGGGCGATGCGCCGGCTCCCGCGCCAGTCGCGGATGAACTCGATCTGGCGCTCGAGCTTGTTCGGCGCCCAGATGTCGTCAGAGTCGCAGTTTGCGATCCACTCTCCACTCGCGGCCGCGACCCCCGCGTTGCGCGCGGCCGCGGCGCCGGAGCGAGAGAGGAGTGGGATATAGCGGATCTCGACCTCGCCCGCGCGTCGTGCGGCGAACTCCTGCACGAACCGCTCGGTGTCGTCATCGGAGCCGTCGTCACAGACCACGACCTCGCCGGGCGGAGCCGTCTGGTTGACGATCGACTCCAGGGCGTCGCCGATGCGACCAACGTCGTTGAAGGTCGGGATGATCACGGAGATCGACGCCGGCTCCGGCGCGGCCTGCGTCGGAGCTTCGTTATTCGAGCTCGTCATAGCCCCATAGGCGTACGAGGTCGCGTCCGAGATAATCGCCGAGCGCCTGCACCTCCGGCTTGTAGCGGCGTCGCAGCTCGTGCATCAGATCTTTGTCAGCCGGCGGGGGAGCGGTGAAGAAGATCCGGTTGCGAATCGCGATCGCTGACTCGTGGTTCAACCGCCGCGGCGCGAGTGCTGTGGCTGAGGCCCTCGTCGCCCGTGCGAGCGGACCTCGGCCCGTGGCCAGCGCGTGAGTCAGCTCGTGCAGGCGCCGGGCCCGTACGTTCACCGTCGGATTGACCTGCCGCACCGAGATTGGCGCGGTGTCGTCCACTTCGAGATGGCGCAGCACCGCGCGCACGACCGCCTGGTTCTCGCGCCGGAAGTCGTCGTAGATCAGTACCAGCACCTGCTCAGCCGGGAAGACCTCGTGATAGCGGCGCAACTGCTCGACATAGCGCACGTGATCTGAATAGAGCGTGGCACCCGGCCAGTAGGAGTTACGGGGCACGTTCCTGCCTTCGCGCCTAACCTGCTCGAGCGACAGCGCCTTGCGCAGATCCTTCTCTGTCTCGATATACGTCTGCACGAATTGCAGATGCAGTGAGCGCAGAAAGCTCGCGGGCTCTCTGAGGATCGCGACGATGCGCGCCTGCGGCTGTACCTCGGCGATGCGCTGTGCGGCGGTGCGCGACCACAGATACGGGACCGATGCCTCGCCCGCGCGCTGATCAGGCTTCGCATCGTCGAACAGCGACAGGTACTCCTCGAGCGTCTGCGGGGTCCAGCCGGTCCCGCTTGGACGCGGCGGCTCGCGCAGGTCGAGCTCGGACGCGAAGAACCACGGCTCCTTGTTCGCGGGCATGTAGATCTGGGGTTGGCGCAGCAGCGCGTCGTAGAGCGCGGTCGTGCCGCTCTTGGGGTGTCCCACGACGAAGAAGTCGGGAACCCGTGCGCGCTGCGGACGGGCGGCCCTTGTCGGTGGGATGTCGGCCGGCGCATCATCCCCGGGTGGGCCGACCAGCCGCTCGAGTGCGTCGGAGATCTGCCGGCACACGACCTCGGGTGCAAACAGTCGCTGTGCCTCCGCGCGCGCCGCGGCTCGCGTTTCTGCTGGGCTCGACTCGATCCGCTCGATCATCCCGGTGATCGCCGTGGCCATGCCCCCCACGTCGCCGGACGCGATGTCGGCAATAACCGTACGGTCCACGCCCTCGATTGCGCCGACCTCACTTGTCGCCACCACCGGGAGCCCGGCGGCCAGCGCCTCCGCGACGGTCAGGGCGAACGGCTCGTACTTGCTTGCCTGTAGCAGGATGTCGGCGCGCGCGAGCTCCCCCGGGACCTCAGAGGCGGGGACGCCGCCGGCGTATTCCGCGTTCTCGGCAGGCAGATCCTCGAGCAGCGACGTATAGTCAGACCACAGGCTCGGACCGCCCACAACGCGGATCCGCGCATCGACATTGCGTTCGCACAGCGTCCTCGCGACGGCCACCACGTCCTCGATGCCCTTGCGAACGGCGATCCGTCCCAGAACGAGCACGGTCGGCGGGGCGCCCAACCGCGTGTCCTCACCGGCGAACCGCTCGACAAGCACCGGGTTGGGTACCACGACCGTGGCCCGCCGCGGAAACCCGCAGTCGCGGACCAGGTGGTCGCGGAACACGCCGCTGATGCACACGAGCAGATCGGCGCGGCGAATCCGCACGCGCTGCACGAGCGCGCGCAGGAGCATGATTGCCGTCACGGTCGCGAACATCCGGCGGGATTGGTGGCGCAGGGCGAGCCGTCGCTCGGCGAGCAGCCACCTCAACTCGCCGGCGACGTGGGTCTCGGGGTGGATTACCAGCGGCACGGCGCGTCCCACGCTCGCCGGCGCCGCCAGGCTCTCGATGTTCGAGAACTGGTAGAGCAGGTCATACGGCTCGCGCGCGTGTCTGCGGGAAATCTCCTGTCGCAGTCGCAGCGAGGCAAGCCCGCGCGCAAGCAAGCCGCTCGCGAACGCTCCGAACTTCGTGCGGCTGTACCACCTGTCCCATCGCCACTCGCTCGTTCCCCAAACGAAGGTGAGCCTTCCGTTGTCCGCCAGGCGGGCCGGCGGCTCATATTCGGCTGAGGTGACAAAGCAGTCGATGCGGTGGCCGAGCGCTGTGAGCCCGTGCAACAGCTCGGTCGCCACGCCGGGCACGCCTCCGCCCTCGCCCGGGGCTGCCCCAAGCCACGCTATGCGCAGTGATCTGGTGGGTATGTCCCGCACACTAGCGCCCCCTGGCCAAGCGCGCTACCGCAGCACGCCAAGCTGTTCGTTGGCCTGGCAGGCCGCGAGCGGCAGGCTGGGGGCATCTGCCTGACGGAGACTTGGAATGGGATCCGGCGGGAACATATTGGCGCTGGCACTCGATGTGCTGAGATTCGACGACGGCTCGTCTCTGCGCTGCATGGCCAGTTTCACCTGCTCCGCCAACCGGCTCTGGAAGGTGGCTACCGAGAAGCGCTCGGCGTTCTGCACCGCGCGAGCCGGGTCGAAGTCGAGCTGGTCGAGCTCACGCATCGCCTGTGCGAAGGAATCGACGTCGTCTAGCCGCGCCAGCCTTCCAGTCCGTCCGTCAATCACAGTCTCCAGCGCTCCTCCGGCGGCGGCGGCGATGACCGGCCGCCCGGACGCCTGCGCCTCGACGGCGGTGATGCCGAACTCCTCAACGCCGGGCATGACGACCGCCCGGGCGCTCGCATACAGCTCCGCCAGCTCCTCGTCGCTGGCGCGCCCAAGGAACTCGGCATGGGGGTACGCCTCCCTGAGCGCGGCATGATCCGGTCCCGAGCCGACGATGCGGATCGGCACGCGCGCGCGGCGAGCCGCCTCCAGCGCGACGTGCAGGCGCTTGTGGCGCACGAACTCCGAGACCACCAGCAGCGCGTCGCCGGGTTCGCCCGGTGCGAAGCGGTGAATCTCCACCGGCGGATGGATGACCGGGGCGTCACGCCCGTAGTACTGCTTGATCCGCTCCTGACTGAGCTTGGAGATCGCGATGTACGCGTCGATCCGGCCGCTGGTCTTCAGATCCCACTTGCGCATGCGACCCAGTTGCCGGCGCAGCAGCGGACGGAGCATCGGATTGACCTCCCCGAGCGCGCACTCTTCCTCATACCATGCGTAGCGAAACGGCGTGTAGCAGTAACAGACGTGCACCGCCTCCTCGGGAGCGTGCACGCCGTGGGCGAAGGCGCTGCTGCTGCTGATCATCACCTCGCAGGCCGGCGGTCGCAGGCGGCTGACGGCGGACGGGTACAGCGGCAGCAGCCGTCTGAAGTTCGCCTGACCGACGCCCAGCCGTTGCAGCGGCGAGGTGGTTATCGAGCGGCCCGCAAAACGTTCGTTGGTGCCGTCCTCGTCATAGAGCAGCGTGAAAATTGGAGCGCTGGAGTAGAGGTCGGCGATCGCCGCAAACGCGCGCTCGGCGCCGCGCATGACCAAGAGATAGTCGTGAGCCAGAGCTACACGCGGGCCACGCTCGTGATTGGAGGCGGTCGGGATCACGTGGTGTGATCTTCTCGACCCGTCTGGAGGAAGTTGTTATGTTTGTGTGCGAATTGAGCATTTTGTCGCGGGTTGCGCCTTGATGGTCCGGACGCTGAACCAAGTTGTTACTTTTTTGTGTCCACCAAAATGGGAAAGTTGTTACTTTCATGTGTCCGAGTCCATTGATGCGCACAGCGACCATCCAATGCGCATACTCGTAACGCTGCCGTGGGGACAGCGTCTGGGCGGGGCCGAGGCGATGCTCCAGACGGTGCTCGACGGAGCCGCGGAAAGCGAGCACGAGCTCGAGCTCGTCTTCTTCGAGCCCGGGCCGTGGCCGGCTGAGCTGAGCGACGCCGGCTTTCGCGTCACGGTCTTGCCCGCGGGACGCCTGCGCGAAGCCCACCGCTGGGCGATGACCGTCGTCAGGCTCGCGCGTCTGCTCCGCCGCCGTCAGCCCGATGTGATCCTCAACTGGGCGGCGAAAACGCAACTCTATGGCGCTCCCGCCGCGATGCTTACCGGCATGGGCGAGCGCGTCGTGTGGTGGCAGCAGCTGATCCCCACCGGTCACTGGCTCGATCGCTATGCAACCGCGCTGCCCGCGGCTGCTGTCGGCTGTTACTCACAGGCCGCCGCGCGCGCGCAGGCCGGGCTGTTTCCATCCCGGCCCACGTTCGTCGTCGCCCCCGGCGCGCTTCCCCCCTCTTCTGAGCCTGAAAGAGCTTCTCTGAAGCTCACTCCGGGAGCCACGGCGATCGGCCTGGTCGGTCGCCTGCAGCCCTGGAAGGGCCAGGATCGGCTGCTGCGTGCCCAGGCGCTGCTGCGCGAACGCGGGCATAGCGTTCACACGATCATCGTCGGAGGCGCCGCCTACGGCTTCTCCGCCGAGTACGCCGAGTCGCTGCGACCGCTGGTGGAACGCCTGGGTCTCGAGGACGCGGTCACCCTGACAGGCCAGGTGCCCGACGCGGGACCGTACATCGAGCGGATGGACATCCTCCTCAACGCCTCCGACCCCGAGCCGTTCGGCATCGTCCTGCTGGAGGGGATGGCCCGGGGCGTGGCCGTCGTCGCGGTCGACTCGGGCGGACCCGCAGAGTTCATCGAGCACGGACAGACGGGTGTGCTCGCACCCTCGGGCGAGCCCGGCGCGCTGGCGGACGCGCTCGAATCGCTGCTGATCTCACCGCAAAAGCGCAGGGCGATCGCGCGGGCGGGCAGGGAGCGATTCCTGCGCGACTTCACCGACGTGGCTCTGCGCGAGCGGTTCTTTCACCAGCTTCAGGAGGTGCTTCCGTCCTCGGCTGGCGCTCGGCGTGCGGGGATCACGGTTGAGACGGATGTGAGCGACGGGTAGCGCCCGCGCACGTGCTCGGGCCAGACGTGCCCTTTGCTGAACGAGATCACGTCGGCGCCGGCGAAGCGCGGCGCTTCCACAATGAGGTCCTCCTCGCTCAGGATGCGGGTCGTGACATGGGGGAGCGCTGGCGATATGTGGGGCTCGTAGTGAGGGCGAAAGCTCGTGAGGTGCCCGCGCAGGCCGAGCTCCAGGCGATTGCGCAAGCTCGCCAGGTTCGGTGTCGAGACGACGATCAACCCACCGGGCGCAACCAGGCGAGCGGCCTTGCGCAACGCGCTCCAGGGAGCCTCCAGGTGCTCGATCACCTCGACGAGCAGCACGCGGTCGGCGGTCGGCAGCGCATCGGCGTGCTCGGCCGCCACGGTGTGAAAGCTCACATCCGCCCTCAGATCGTCATCGAGCCAATCAATCGGATCGGCCCCACACAGCGCGTCGGGCTCCCATTCATCTCTTATCTTGCGCAGCAGATCTCCACGTCCGCAGCCGATGTCGAGCCAGCGCAGTCCGCGTTCGGGACGGGCGGCGTCGAGGGCTGCCTGCACGATCTCACCCGTGGATGCGCCCGCGGAGTCGATCTGGTCTGAGTACGTACGCACGCCGGCGGATGCCATCGGCAGCTCAGCGCGTGAAGCGCAGCATCATTTGCTGATCCTGAGTTACGGATCCGCTGTTGTGGCCGAGCTCGCCCAGGCTGCCGACACGGCTCATGACGAGCTCGTGAGTGGATGCCAGACGTTCGTAAAAGCTCTCGGGTCGCCACAGCACCGGAAATCCCTGCCATCCGTCCGGCTCGTGATCGCCGAGATTCACATTTGCATAGAAAGCGCCACTGTCGGCGAGCGCGCGCGCGACCAGCGCCAGGTAGGAGTCCACGATGTCGTCTGTCATGTGGAACAGCACAGAAAACGCCCAGGTGAAATCGACGGGATCCTCGAGTCGCACCTGCGCGGGATCGGAGGCGCGAATCAGCAGTGGCAGCTTGTGCTCCAGGCCTGCCTCGACCAGCTCTTTACGACCCTCGTCCAGCACCCCTCCGCGCGCCTCGATGCCTGTGTAATGGCCGATCTCGAGGTACTCGATCAAGGGAATGCCGCCCCGCAGAGTCCCGCAGCCGATGTCGAGCAGGCGATGCTCGGTTCGCAGACCGCGCGAGTGGAGAAACTCGAATTGGAACCGGCGCTTCATCTCCCATAGTTTGGGAGGACCGACCAGCGCATGCCTGTTCGGTGGCCTGGTCCTACGCAAGCGCCTGGTTGCGCTATTGAGCACACTCATGTGAGGGCCGATCGTATCTCGCCCCTCGAGCGTTCCCTCAGGCAGGTCCATCCTCGCCGGCGCAGGCGCCGGCGCACTCGCTCGGGCTCCGCCGTTGCGATCAGGGTGGGCGGGTCCCACAGCTGTAACTCATAGGCATCGGCCGGAGCGGACAGGATCGGCCGGGAGAATCCCTGATGTATTCCCATGATCGTGTAACCGTAGGATTCAAACAGCTCGGTGACTGGCGTTGGCGGTGGCAAGTGTGCCTCGAAGAGGATGTCTCGAATCTGCTTGTGTGAAAGCAGCGATCCGGATCCGCGCAGGGCTTCTAGCTCGTGCCCCTCGACGTCGAGCTTGAGAACGCCGATCGGAGCGTCGAGTTCCTGATCGAGACGGATGGTCGTTACCTGTATGGAGGTCGGAGAATCGATCTGCTCGATGGACGATGTTCCAGCCTGCTCGAGGGACGCCGTTCCCTTGTTGTGAGCGAACACCTCGGGATCGACATGCAGCGCGAGCACGCCGGCGCGCGAGGAGACCGCGGCCTGGCGGATGTCGATCGTGGCGAGTCGATCGATCTCACTCCAGCGCGAGACGTTCCGCTTCAGGGTCTCGAAGATCAGCGGATGGGGCTCGAAGGAGATCACGCAGCCGTCCGCCCCGACGGCGTGTGCAAGCAGATTGGACATGACGCCTACGTTCGCGCCGGCATCGACGACGGTCTCGCCCGGATCCGCGAGGCGCGCGAGCGTCTCGGCGACTGTCAGGTCATAGACGCCGGTCCTCGCGACCGCGCTGCCCAGCGAGTCTGGCCAGCATTCCAGGTGTGAGCCCCAGGCCGTGCGCACCAGACGCGTACCCCCATCTGTGCTCGCCCTGGTGCGCAGGCGAACAGCGAGCTGGGAGGGCCGGTACCAGTAGTAGGGCCGGTTGACGAACCGGTAGGCCCGCCGGGATCGAGATAGTGGTCGCTGTGCGAGTTCACTCATTGTGGGTTCAGGTAGGCTGCGACTCTACCAAGGAGATTGTGAAACCCATGCGAGCCGAGACCGACAGCGGAAGTCTACGGCCTCCCTCGCCATGCGATGTGACGATCGTTTCACACGATCTCGGCTCGGTGGGAGGGATGGAGCGTGTGCTGGCCGAGCTGGTGATCGGTCTTCGAGATCTCGGTCACAGGGTCACCGTAATCGCGCGCACGTGCGCGCTGCCGGCGAGCGTGGAGATCACCTTTCACCGAGTGCGGGGACCACGTCGCCCCTTTCTCCTGGCGTACCCCTGGTTCATGATCGTCGGCTCGCTCGCGGTGTGGAGGTGGCGGCGCGGGGTCGTCCAGACGACCGGCGCGATCGTGCTCAACCGGGTCGATGTGGTCGCGGTCCACTACTGCCATCAGGCGGGACCGGCCAATCCAAGCCGCTCGACCGGATTGTTTCGCGCGCAGGCCAGGGTCGCGGGGCTCCTGAAGCGCGGCGGCGAGCGACTGTGTTTTTCAAGGAATCGCTCGGCCACCTTCGTATGCGTGTCCGAGGGGGTGGCTGAGGAGGTGCGCGAGCATTATCCAGAGCTGGACGAGCGGACGCTCACAATCCACAACGGAGTCGATACCGCGGCGTTCGCGGCCGGCGCACGTAGGGAGCAGGCTCCCGCCATTCGCGCCACGCTGGCAATACGAGACGCGCGACTCGTGGCTGCGTTTGTCGGAAGCGAGTGGGAGCGCAAGGGACTCGAGCCGCTGATCCGCGCGCTTGCGATGTCACCGGATTGGGATCTCCTCGTGGCGGGTGACGGAGACCGCCGGCGCTATCAGGAGCTCGCCGACTCCCTCGGTGTGGGTGCGGCGATTCACTGGCTGGGGGTCACTGCTGACATACAGCTTGTCTACGAGCTCGCTGACGCCTTTGTGCTCCCCTCGAGCTACGAGACCTTCTCGCTGGTCACATTCGAGGCGGCGGCGAGCGGACTGCCAATCCTCGCCACCCCCGTGAGCGGTGTGCGTGAGCTGATCATGGACGAACAGAATGGTTTCTTGATCTCCCAGGAGCCACGCGAGATCGGCGAGCGCCTCTGTCAGCTCGCCGCGGACCCGGCGCTGAGGGCGCGCTTGGGAAGCGCCGCTCGTCAGTCGGCGCTCGAGTTCGGTTGGGAGCGAACCGTCGCCAAGCACCACGACCTGTATACGCGCCTGTCCGCCGAGCTGCGCTCCTGAGCCGAGCCGTTCGGTGGGCCTCAGCGTGGACGGGCCCGGAAGGCCGAGTCCAGGAGCATGCGCTCGAGGGGATCTGTGGCGGCGGGTACCGAGAACAGCCGCTCGACCGCCGCACGTCCGGCGCCGGCCAGTTCGCGGCGCAGCGCTGGCGACTCCCGCAACCTGGTCAGCTGGCCGGCCAGCTGAGACGTGTTCCCCTCGGCGAATGTCAAGCCTCCGCCGGTGAGCTCGATCAGCCACGGGATCTCTCCCGAATCCGAGCCGACGACAGGGACGCCGCACCACAGGGCCTCGACGATCACCCGGCCAAACTGCTCCTTCCATGTGGGCGTCGTGCGCGACGGGAGCACGAGCACATCCATCTGCGCATAGCCCGAGGCCATCTGATCGTGATTCAGCCCCTCCAGGACCCGGACCTGCGAGCCTGGGATCGGTTGCCCCGCGAGTTGCTCGCGCAGCTCGCCGGCGCCGATCAGTAGCAGGTCCACCGGGGCGAGAAGCGAGCGGACGGCGCCTAGTAGATCCATCAATCCCTTGCTCTCCACCAAGCGCCCGGCGTAGCCGACGGTAAAGGATCTCGCCGGGCCCGACGACCGACCCGCATCGGACGGCGCCACCTGCCAGTCGGGAACCGCATGGGGAGCCAGAACGACCTCGCCCCTTGCTCCCCATGCGCGTACGAGCCGTGCTGCGCTCTCCGAGCGCGCCGCCACGAAGGCGGCGTCGCGCAGCACGCGGGTGCGCAGCCGGCGCACGGGAGTCGGCAGGTCGCGGTCGATGTTCTCCGCGCACTGGACTCCAAACGGAACACCCCCGCGGCGCAGCGCAAGGCTCCATTGCGCTGCGACGAGCGAAAACGACTCAGCCTCGATGAAGGCGACATCCGGGCGTGTCCGGGCGCACACCGCGCGGCATCTGGTCAGATAGAAGTGTCGCTGCGGACGTCCGGGCAACGCGATCCTCGTCGGACGTAGCGAGGCCTCCAATCCGTCGAGCGCCCGGGGTGTGACGTCGCCCTCGGCGTAATCGTGGCGCCAGCGATCGGGAACCACGATCGTAAGGTCCCATCCGCGCTCTGCCAGCTCCCGGTAAACCTCCTGGTTGACGCTCACCACCGCCGGATGGCTGATCGCCAGCAGCCGCGGCCGATCGCACGGGGTGGGATTCTCGTTCTGCTGTGGCGGTGACGGGCATGCGGGGCACATGCCGAGCATCCTTACACGCGACTATGCCGGCGCATCGTCGGTACGGCAACCTCTTCACACGAGCTTTACAACACGATCGAGGCTATGGTCGATGCTTGCGCGGATCATCAGACCCGGCAGGCGCCGCCGCGGCGATCGGATCTCGTGATGGTCGCTTGTCGAACCTGCATGGACCGTAGTCGATGAACGAAACGACCGACGCTGCCGCCATCTTCAAGCCCCTGTGGAAGCGCAAGTGGCTGATCCTCGCCGTAGGAATTCTTGTGGCGGGGCTGAGCTACTTCTATTACAGGCACAAGACCCCGGTGTATCTGGCGACGACGCAGCTCTACCTCGGTAGCGCAGCCGAAGAAAGGCCGCTCAACAACACGCTCGGCAAGACGACGTTGAGCAGCACTGAAGTCACCAATCAGGTTGCGTTGATCCAGTCGAACCTCGTAAGCGAAGCTGTGCACAAGCAGCTGCGCGCCGAACACGACCCCGCCGCACTGCGTGGTAAAGCGCGCGCGAAGGCGGCCGCCGGGAGCGACTTCGTCACGATCACCGCGGAAGCACACGGGCCTCGCGCCGCCGCGCAACTCGCGAACGCATACGCACAGGTGTATGTCAAACGGAGCACCAGCAATTACCAACGAGCGGTCAAAGCGTTGATCGCAACCACGCGCCTTCAGCTCCGTAGGATCGAAGCATCTTCGAGCCCGGCGCCGAAGGGATCTAAGAAGGGGTCGGGTGCCGCCGGCAACTCGGTGACGGTCCAGCTCCAGGCCGCGGCGCTCCATAGCAAGATCAATCAGCTCGAATCGGATCTGCGTCTGTCGGGTGTACAGCAGATCGGACCCGCCAAAACCGCCACGGCGCAGTTGATCTCGCCGACGCCCAAAAAGAACGCGATCTTCGGGTTCGTGATCGGCGTTGCGCTCGCCGCGCTCGCCGCCTATGTCCTGGACCGATTCGAGCGTCGGTTGCGCTCGCTCGGCGATGTCGAGAGGGTCTTTCAGACGCAGATCCTTGCCGCGCTCCCACGAGTCCGGACGCCGATCTTCGGACGGGAGGAGGGGGAACCCCGACCGGCCCAGGCGCTGCTCGAGCCGCTGCGCGGACTGCACACGTCTCTGCAATTCGGTGGCACTCCGGCCCAGGACGGGGAGCCCTCGCCACGCGTGATCCTGTTCCTCAGCGCCGACGCTGGCGATGGCAAGTCGACGACCGTCGCGAACCTCGCGATCGTCCAGCGCGACGCGGGTGCATACGTGGCGGTGATCGAGGCCGATCTGCGGCGTCCGGTCCAGGCCGGCCTGCTCTCGCTCAACGCTCCGCGGGGGCTCGCGGACGTGCTCGCGGGGGCGGTGTCCTTTGATGAAACGATGCAGCACGTCGGATCCTCGCAGCGTGACATCGCGATCGATCCGGTGCAGGCCGTCGCCGGCTCTCCCTCCACCTCCACCATCACACGGGCGCGTAATGCCGGCTCGCTCTCGGTGCTCGCGGGCGCCGGGGAGTCCGTCGCCAACCCGCCGGCCCTGCTCGCGAGCCCGGCGATGCGGGAGCTCCTGCGCTCGGTGGCAGCGGACTACGACTACGTGCTGATCGACGCCCCGTCTTTGCAGGTGAGCGACGCCGTTCCGTTGCTGGGGGCGGTCGACGGAATCGTGATCGTCACGCGACTCGAACACACCCGCGAAGCATCGGCCGAGCGGAAGATGGCGCTGCTGTCGCGTTCCTCCACCGCGCCGGTGCTGGGCGTCGTGGCCAACGCCGTCTCACGCGCGGAGATCAGGAGGTATGGCTTCTCCACGGGGTACGGCGGACGTCGCTGGCCTCGCCTGAGCTGAACGCTTGAGATGGCCGCTGCCTATCCCCAACGCCCGCCCGCTCTGCTCGCAGGCGCTCAGCCGACCCCTCTGAATCAGCGCGCCCGCGATCTCATGCTGCTCGGCCTCGCGGGGCTGGTCACCCTGGCCGTCTCGCTGGGTCTCACGCTGGAGGTTCCCCATCCCAACATCCTGCTGACGCTTGGGCTGATCGTCGCTGTGCTGGGCATCCTGATACTGATCGTCAGCACCCGCTATGCGCTGACACTCGGGCTGATCGCGCTCTACCTCGGTCTGCTCGAAGGACCGGTCAAGCTCGGCAGCGGCGGCGGCGCCGCTGCCTCGGCCAGCCGCGACGTGCTGGTGTTGGCGATCAGCCTCGGGGCGGTGGTGCGAATCATGGTCAGGCGAGAGCGCGTGCGGCTGCCCCCGCTGTCGGGTTGGGTCCTGGCGTTCACCGCACTCGTCCTGGTGGAGGCCTTCAACCCGCAGACTCGCGGGATCCTGAAGGTGATCGGCGGGTTTAGGCAGCAGTTGGAGTGGATGCCGTTTTTCTTTTTCGGGTATCTGCTGATGCGCTCCAAGGCGAGCTTCCGCAAGTATTTTCTGCTACTCGGCGTGATCGCGCTGGCCAACGGAGCCGTCGGCGTCTATCAATCGCGCATCAGTCCCTCTCAGCTGGCCAGCTGGGGCCCTGGTTATCGCGAACTGGCCGAAGGCGGAGGGGCCAAAGGCCAGGGTGGCCGGACCTACCGCAGCGAAGGCGTTGCGAGGATCCGCCCGCCGGCGCTCGGCGCGAGCGCCGGGTTCGGGGGCGCGGTCGGGGTGATCGCGTTGCCGGCCGTGATGGCGTTGCTCGCGACAGTGCGTGGGCGCCGACGATGGCTCGTCGCGCTGCTCTGCCTGGGGGCTCTGGCTGCCGTCGCCACCTCCGCTTCGCGCACCTCCGTGATCGGCGCGGTCCTCGCCGCGATCGCCTTTGCTCTGCTCTCACTCGGCGCCGGACGCTATGCGAGACGTGCGCTCGTGGTGCTGATGGTCGTCGTCGGGCTCACGTTCGCCGTCGCGTCGGGGCTGGCGGCCGCCGACGGCGAAGGAGTCTTCGCGCGCTACGCCACGATCTCGAGCCCGGAACAGGCGGCCTCGACTTCCGTCGATGCCAAGCATCGAACCCTCGCTCAGATTCCTTCGGATATCACCAGCTCGCCTTTCGGCGTCGGCCTGGCGACCGTTGCCGCGGCGACGGGCTTCGGCGGGGTGAACAAGATTACGATCGAAGAACATTCCGCGAGCGCGGAGTCCCAGTACAACTCCGTCGTGCTGGAACTCGGAGTCGTCGGACTGCTCCTGTGGATCGCGCTCACGATCAAGCTCGCCGCCCTGGCCCTGCGGCGGTTGGGGCGCGTCGAGGACGGCGCGCTGCAGGTCGACCTGGCGGCTGTGTTCGCCGGGCTGCTGGCCCTGACCGTGATGGGATTCAGCGGGCCGACCACATACACCTCGCCGGCCGGACCCGCCTTTTGGTTCGCGGTGGGGATTGCCGCGTACTGGTTCGGAGGGTCTGGAGCACGAGCCGCTGCCAGGGCGATACCCGACGTCCACGCCGCCGTCGGCGCGAGTGCCGCATGAGCTCCTCCGCGCCGCCGTCGCGCACGCCTCGATCGCCGCATCCACCCTCGCGGCGGTCACCCGGCGAACCCGCGCGATCGCCGGGGGCCTCCTCGCCCTTGCAGACACCGCCGGCGCCTGGGACTGAGTCTTCGACGCCGTCGCCGGCATCAGATGTCACCTCACGACCGTCCTCGCAACTTGCCGCCGGCTCCTCCTCCACCTCGCGGTCATCGCCGCAGGTGCCCGGCGTCACCCCGCGACCGTCCTCGCAACGCCCATCGTCCTCGTCATCGCCCGAGCACCGCGAGGATCGAGCGTCGCGATCATCGACGCTCAGGCAGATGATCGGTGATCGGCGCGGGACGATGATCGCCCTCGTGCTCACCTCGATCCTCTCTGGATTCACCGAAGCCGGGATCCTCGCCGTGATCGCCCAGGTCGCCGCCACGCTCGTCAGCAAGACGACGAGCGTGAACGCCACGATCGGCTCGCTGCACATACATCTGTCGGTCGGGACCCTGTTCGTGATCGCCGCCGCCCTCGCGCTGCTGCGCCTCGCGTTGCAGCTGCCGATGTCGGTCCTGCCGGCGCGGATCTCCGCCGATGTGCAGGCGCGGATGCGCAAAAACCTGTTTGAGTCCTTCACGCGCGCCTCCTGGGAGGTGCAGTCGCGCGACCGCGAGGGGCACCTGCAGGAGATCATGACAAGCCAGGTGATTCAGGCGACAAACGCCTCGCTGCAGGCGACCAGCCTCATCATCGCGCTGTTCACCTTTTTCGTTCTGATCAGCGCCGCCCTGGCGCTCAATCCCCTGGCGGCGGTCGCCGTTCTGGGCGCATCCCTGCTGGTGTTCGCCTCTCTGCGGCCGCTGCGAGCGCTCGGGGTCAGCCGCGCTCGCGAGCTCTCGCGCTCGCAAATGGAATATGCGGGCGGCCTTGGCGAGGCCATCCGAGTGGTCGAAGAGACGCACGTCTTCGGCGTGGCCGCCGTGCAGCGAGACCGCAGCGATCGCCTGGCAGGTTCCGCGCGGAACCTGTTCTTTCGCACACAGATGATCGGCCGTCTGGTGGGCGGTGTTTACCAGAGCGTGATCTACCTGCTGCTTGTTGGCGGGCTCTATGTCCTGTTCGAGACGGGCAGGGCCCACGCGGCCTCGATCGGGGCGATCGTCTTGCTGCTCGTACGAGCCGGAACGTACGGCCAGCAGGTTCAGGGGTCCTGGCAGGCTCTCCAGCAGTCGCTGCCCTTCATCGAGCGCCTGCGGGAAGCGGAAGAGCGCTACGTGAAGAGCAGGCCCCCTGAGGGCGAGCGGCAACTGCCGCAGGTGGGGACGCTGGCCTTCGAGCACGTATCCTTTGCGTATCGACCCGGCCGCCCGGTGCTGAGTGATGTCAGCTTTCAGGTGGCGCGAGGTGAGACGATTGGCATCATCGGTCCATCGGGGGCGGGCAAGTCGACGTTGGTCCAGGTGCTGCTGCGATTGAGGATGCCCAAGCAGGGGAGCTACCTCGTCAACGGCACGCCCGCCGAGCAGTTCGCGAGCGAGGACTGGCATCGGCAGGTGGCCTATGTGCCCCAGGAACCACGCCTGTTGCACGCTTCCGTGGCGGCGAACATCCGCTACTTTCGCGAGATCGATGACGACGCCGTCGAGCGCGCCGGCCGACTCGCAGGCATCCACGAGGAGATCATGGCGTGGCCGAGCGGCTACGACACGATCGTCGGCCCGCGCGCCGATGCGGTCTCCGGTGGCCAGCAGCAGCGGATCTGCCTCGCCCGCGCGCTCGCGGCACGACCGGAGGTGCTCGTGCTCGACGAGCCGACCAGCGCCCTGGACCCGCACTCGGAGATGCTCATCCAGGAGTCGCTGACGGCGCTCAAGAACGAGCTCACGCTGTTCATAATCGCCCACCGCATGTCCACGCTCGACATCTGCGAACGGGTGATGGTGATCGTCGACGGCCGGTTGACGGCATTTGCCTCCACGACGCTCCTGCGGGAGCAGAGCTCCTATTACCGATCCGCTTCGAAAATCGCCGCCGGGGCCTCCGCGAGTGGATTGCTGTGACACAGAGCAACGGCGAGAAGGTTCCCGATTTCTTCATCGTCGGCCATCCCAAGTCCGGCACGACGGCGCTGTACTCGATGCTGAAAGCTCATCCGCAGATCTACATGCCCGAGTTGAAGGAGCCGCGATTTTTCGCGAGCGAGTTGCGTCACCCTGCTCCGCGAACCCCCACCGGGGATCCGGCCACGCTCGAGGAGTATCTATCGCTGTTCCAAGACGCCCGTCAGGATCAGCGTGTCGGCGAGGCTTCGCCGCAATATCTCTGGTCACACGCCGCGCCGGGCCAGATCGCGCGCCTGCAGCCCGACGCGCGTATCGTCGCGATCCTGCGCGAGCCCGCGAGCTTTCTGCGCTCGCTGCACCTGCAGTTCGTGCAGTCCTACAACGAGACGGAGAAGGATCTGCGCAGGGCGATCGCCCTCGAGCAGGCAAGGAGCCGAGGTGAGCGCATTCCTCGCCAGTCCCTGCGACCGCAGATGTTGATCTATTCAGAGCACGTCCGCTACGTCGAGCAGTTGCGCCGCTATCACGCCGTCTTTCCGGCCGAGCAGATCCTGGTGATGATCTACGACGATTTTCGGCGCGACAACGACGCGTCAGTACGCCGGGTGCTGCGCTTCCTCGACGTCGACGACACCGCTCCGGTCGCGGTGAAGGAGGTCAACTCGTCGGTGGGGGTGAGGGCGCGCGGTGTACACGAACTGGTTCATGCCCTGTCGGTGGGACAGGGTCCGATCCCCCGAACCGTAAAGGCTCTGACGGCGACGATCGCCCCTCGACGGCTGAGTCGCGGCACCGCTCTGGCGATCCGCAATCGCATCTTCTTCACTGATCCTAGTCCGCCCGATGAGGCTTTGATGCTCGAGTTGCGCCGCCGCTTCAAGGGAGAGGTCGTGGCGCTGGGCGAGTACCTGGATCGCGATCTCGTGACGCTGTGGGGCTATGACGACCTCGACTGAGCGACCGGGTCCCGTGGTGGCTGCGGCCCAGGCCGGGGAGTCCGATTCCCCGCGGAGCGTCTCGGGCACGCGAGGCGAGGGGCCGATCCCACGGATGAGAGTTCCCGATTTCTTCATCGTCGGTCACCCCAAGTGCGGCACGACGGCCCTGTTTGAGATGTTGCGTCGCCACCCGCAGATCTACATGGCCGAGCAGAAGGAGCTGTGGTACCTCTCGCCGGAGCTGCGATCGCCCAGCCGGTCAGGATCAGGTAACGGCCGGCGCGCGGAGACGCTCGAGGATTACCTGTCGCTGTTCGCGGACGCCGGGCCGGATCAGCGTGTGGGGGAGGCGACGCCGCTGTATCTCAGCTCGCACACGGCCGCCGGGAACATCGCGGAGCTGCAGCCCGCGGCTCGCATCGTCGCGATCCTGCGGGAGCCCGCGAGCTTCCTACGCTCGTTTCATCTGCAGTGCGTTCAGAACTACGCCGAGACAGAGACCGATCTCCGCAAGGCGATCGTCCTCGAGCAGGCCAGGCGCCAGGGAAAGCGGATCCCCGCCAGCGCCACGCGGCCGAAGGAACTCTTCTATTCAGAGCACGTTCGCTATGTCGAGCAGTTGCGCCGCTATCACGACCTGTTTCCGCCTGAGCAGGTGCTGGTGCTGATCTACGACGACTTCCGCCGCGACAACGACGCGACAGTGCGTCGGGTGCTCCGTTTCCTGGAGGTGGACGACGCGCATGGGCTCGAATCGACCGAGGCGAATCCCTCCGTCCGCATGCGCTCCCGGCGCCTGCACGACCTGGTGCACGCGGTATCGGTGGGGCGAGGGGCCCCCGCGCGTGTGGTCAAGGAGTCGATCAAGGCGATCACGCCCGAAACGCTGCGCCATCGCGCCCTGGACACCGTCCGCCAAAGCGTCGTCTACGGTGAGCCGCGTCCGCCCGATGAGGCTTTGATGCTCGAGTTGCGGCGGCGTTTCAGGGGTGAGGTCGTGGCGCTGAGTGAGTATCTCGGTCGCGATCTCGTGACGCTGTGGGGGTATGACCGTGTCATATGACACCGAGACTCGACGTGTGAGTGCTGCGCCCCGCGGAAGGCTGCCCGACTTCTTCATCGCCGGCCACCACAAGTGCGGCACGACGGCGCTGTGGGAGATGCTCAGAGGCCACCCGCAGATCTACATGCCCGAGCTGAAGGAGCCGAAGTTCTTTGCCGGCGACGTGCTCGACCGCAGCCAGCGGCGAGCCTACGGCGATCCGCAAACGCTCGAGGAGTACATGGCCCTGTTCGCCCCTGCTGCGACCGGCCAGCTGGCGGGGGAGGCATCGCCACTGTATCTGTGGTCGCGCACCGCGGCGAGCGAGATTGCCGATGTGCAGCCTGAGGCGCGCGTGATCGCGATCCTGCGCGAGCCGGCGAGCTTCTTGCGCTCGTTACATCTGCACTGGGTGCTTCATCACATCGAGACGGAGAAGGATTTCGGCAAGGCGATCGCGCTCGAGAATCTCAGGCGTCAGGGGCACGAAGTTCCCCGCCCTTCGTACTGGCCCCAGGCACTGCTGTATTCGGACCATGTTCGCTACGCGGAGCAGTTGCGCCGCTTTCACGCGCAGTTCCCGCCCGAGCAGGTGCTGGTGCTGATCTACGACGATTTCCGCCGGGAAAACGAGGCGACGGTACGCCGGGTGCTGCGCTTTCTCGAAGTCGATGACACCGTGACGATCGATGTGGTCGACGCCAACCAGACGAAATTCCGCGTGCGGGCGATGCACATGGACGCCCTGATCCGCGCACTTTACACCGGGCGTGGGCCGGTCTGGGGGACTGTGAAGAAGGGGGTCAAGACGTTCGTGCCCCAGCGAGCTCGTCGCGACGCTTTTCAGGCGCTGCGCCGGCGGTTCATCTGGGGGGCGCCCGAGCCGCCCGATGAGGTTTTGATGCTCGAGTTGCGCCGCCGCTACAAGGGAGAGGTAGTGGCGCTGAGCGAGTACCTCGACCGCGACCTCGAGACGCTCTGGGGCTATGACCGCATCGGTTGAGTCACCCGTCGGCGCGCGGATGCAGCGGGGACGGGTCCCGGACTTCTTCATCGTCGGTCATCCCAAGTGCGGCACGACGGCGCTGTACGAGACGCTGAGAGCTCACCCGCAGATCTACATGCCGGAGATCAAGGAGCTACGGTTCTTCGCGAGCGATATCTACCCCCGCTCCGAGTCCTCGACCCTCGCCGGACTCCCACGCACGCTCGAGACCTACAGGTCGTTGTTCGGCGTGGCGCTGCCCGAGCAGCGAACGGGAGAGGCCTCGCCGCTGTATCTGATCTCACGGACGGCCGCCGATGAGATCGCCGCTGTGCAGCCCGACGCGCGTGTCATCGCGATCCTGCGCGAGCCGGCGAGCTTCCTGCGCTCGTTACATCTTCAGTGGGTTCGATCTCATTTCGAGACGGTCAAGGATCTGCGCAAGGCACTCTCGCTCGAGCAGGCAAGGCGGGAAGGCAGCCAGATTCCCCGCGCGTCACTGTTTCGCCCCCAGATTCTCCTGTACTCAGACTTCGTGCGCTACGCCGACCAGCTGCGTCGATACCACGCCGCGTTCCCCTCCGAGCAGGTGCTGGTGCTGATCTACGACGACCTGCGCCGTGACAACGAGACGACGATGAGCCGGGTGCTGAGCTTTCTTGAGGTCGACCGCACGTCCCCGACCGCGATGGCGGAGGTGAACCCGACGGTCCGTCTGCGTTCGCGACATCTCGATCAGCTGGTGCACGCGGTAACGGTGGGGCGAAACCCGGTCACGCAGTTCGCCAAGGCGTCGCTCAAGGCGCTCACCCCCAGACGGTTGCGTCATCGTGCACTGTCGGCCACCCGCGAGCGAATTGTCTATGACCGGCCGAGCCGGCCCGATCAGGCTTTGATGCTCGAGCTCCGCCGCCGCTACAAGGGAGAGGTCGTGGCGCTGAGTGAGTATCTGGGTCTCGATCTCGTGAGGCTGTGGGGCTATGACAACCTCGACTGAGGCATCCGTGCCCGCGCTGGGGGAAGGTCGGCCGCCGGCTGGGCGCTGGCAGGCGGAGATCGTCAGCGATCGGGAGGTGACGTTCCCGCCCGACTGGCGGGCGCAGGTCGCGGGCGTCCAAGACGCGGCGCTCCCGTCCGGGAGTGTCGTTGTGTCCTGTATCGCTTCTCCGGGTGTGGCCGGTCTCGGACGTCACCTGCGGGAGCTTCTCGACGCGCTCGATCGTCGCGGGCAGCCGAGCCTTTGCATCTCCGCCTCGACGTTTGCGGGTGAGGCGCCTCCTTCTCACCTTCTGCGACTTCCCGGCGTGAGGACCGCGCTTACCCCGCTGGGGCGCCTGTCGCCCACCTGGCGCATGTGGAAAACGAGGATCGAGTTCGACGCCGATGCCGCGCGGCGGTTGCCGGCAGGCGACCATCTGATCGCTTTCGCCGGACAGGCTCTCACGCAATTCCGGGCGGCCAGGCAAAAACGCTACGAGTCGGTCGCGCTCGTGTCGGCGGGCGTGCATGTGCGACGCCTTGCCCGCCAGCATGCGGTCGCCCACCGTCAATATCCGCTGGAGCGCTCGCACGCGAAACACATCCCCAGGCGCTGTCTGGTGGAATACGCGCAGGCCGAGCGCGTCTACGTCTCGTCCAGATATACCTGGGAGTCGTTCACCGGGGAGGGATTCCCCGACAGCAGGCTGTCGCTTTTCCCGCTGACACCCGATCCCCGTTTCCGGCCGCCCCTCACGCCCTCGAGCTCGGGAACGTTTGACATCGTCTATATCGGAGGCCTGTCCGTCGCCAAGGGAGTCCCGCTGCTCATCGATGCGGTTCGCCGCCTACCCCACTCAGACATACGGTTGGTGCTCGTCGGAGGCTGGAAATCACGGGGGATGCGGCGCTTCATCCAGCAGGCATGTGCGGAGGATCCTCGGATCAGCGCCGCGCCTGGCGATCCGCTGCCACATCTACAGGAGGCGCGGCTGTGTGTGCATCCATCCTACGTCGACGCGTTCTCCTACGGCGCGGCCGAGGCGCTCGCCTGCGGCGTGCCCGTGATCGTCAGCGAGGACACCGGGATGAAGGATCTGATCGAGGCGGGTCGCAATGGCCTGGTCTGGCCGACGGGGGATCTGCCGGCGCTCACGGAAACCATCGAGGCGGCGTACCGAGGGGAGATCTTGCAGCGGCGATGAGCGGAGCAGGGACAACGAACGGGGTCTCGACGAACGGGGCGCCGCACGCCGGCAGGGCGCCGATCGCCGCGCGGGCGCAGATTGCCTTCAGCGCTGCGCTGGCGCGCAACCGTCGCGCCGGCGCGCTCGCTCGTAAGCTGACGGCCCCCGCCCGTCGCAGCCCGATGCCGGTACTCAGGGGCAATGGCCGCGGACTGCGAGTGCGCTTCGGCGCCTCAGCGCTGATCCACATCGTCTCGAGCACTGAGACCGAGGTGGAGAACGCCTTTCTCGGCCTGCTCCATCCGGGGGACGTGGTCTACGACGTCGGCGCGAACATCGGTTGGTACAGCCTGCTCGCCGCCAAACGGGTGGGGCCGGCCGGCAAGGTGGTCGCCTTCGAGCCCACGCCCGTCAATCTCGCCCACATCAGCGAGAACGCGGCCGGTAACGGCTTCCGCAATGTGATGACGATCCCGATGGCCGTCACCGACCGGAACGGATGGGCCACGTTTCTCAAGAAAGGGAGCCTCGAGGGGCGCCTGGACAGAGACGACACCGCTGCGCAGGCTGCACGCCGCTCCGCTCGCGAGCACCGCCACGGCGCGACCGCGCTGGTGCCGGTGGTGGCGCTCGACACGTGGATCGCCGAAACCGGGCATCGGCCGCCGGACGTTCTGAAGATCGACGTCGAGGGCGCCGAGGTGGGTGTGCTGCGCGGGATGGCGCAGACGCTGCAGAGCGCCAAGCCCAAGCTCATCATCGAGCTCCACGGCACGCGCGAGGAGGTCGCGGACCTGCTCGACAGCGTCGGCTATCAGCACACCGTGATCGAGTCGGACGTTCCCACCCGCCAGGCGCCGTGGTGGGCGCACGTGCTCGCCCAGTCGGCGTGAGCAGCTCTGCCACCGCGCCTCGCCGGATAGCCGTCGTGGGCATGTCCACAGGCGAGACCTGCGGAGTGCACGACCATGCCACGCTGCTGGCCGAGGCGCTGGCGCATGAGTCCGTCTCCTGCGAGGTGCACTGGCTGTGGCGCGGGCAGAGCTCGATGCGCGCAGAATGCTCGGAGATCCGCGCCTGGACGCGAGCGCTCGGCGAGCGGCTGGACCGGGATGAGCCGGACGCCATCCTGCTGCATTACTCGGTCTTCTCCTATTCGTGCCGCGGCGTGCCGCTCCTCGTCCGTCCCACGCTCGCGGCTTTGCGGCGCTCGCGCGCGCCGCTGATCACCGTGCTCCACGAGTACGCCTACCCCTGGGGGCGGAGTGGCTGGCGGGGCGCGCTCTGGGCGCTCACGCAACGGGTCGCGCTGATCGAGATCGTGCGCGCCTCGACGGCGGTGATGGCAACCACCGATCAGCGGGCCGAAGGAATCTCCTCGCGCGTCTGGTTGCCGCACAGACCGGTCCGCGTGGCAACTGTGTTCTCGAACCTGCCGCCGGCCACGATCGGCCTGTCCGATCAGCGCTCCTCCCCAGTCCTCGGCCTGTTCGGCTACGCGGCCGAGGGGGCGGCGATGTCGCTCACACTCGACGCGATCGAGCAGCTGCGGGACAGAGGTCAGCCGGTGCGGCTGGCGCTGCTGGGAGCTCCTGGGCGCTTGTCCCCGGCCGGGGGGAGATGGCTCGACGCGGCGCAGGCTCGCCAGCTCGAGCACCTGCTCTCCTTCTCGGGCACGCTCGTGCCTCAGGAGCTCTCGAACGCGCTCGCGGCGTGTGATGTTCTGGCGTTTGTCGAAACGATCGGTCCAACATCACGCAAGACGACGCTCGCAGCCTCGCTTGCCTCCGGTAGACCCGTTGTCGCGATCGACGGTCCCGACCGCTGGCCGGACCTCGTCCGGGCCGAGGCGGCGCACATCGTGGCACCGACATCGCATGCGCTTGCGGATGGGATCCAGGCGGTCCTCGGGGACGAATCCCTGCGCGCGGCGCTCGGTGCACGCGGGCGGGCATTCGCCGAGCAAGAGATGAGCGCGGTACGCACCGCGCACAGCGTGAGCGCCCTGGTCGAGGAGGTTCTCGTTCAGCCGTGAGCTCCGCCGCGGTGCGTAGCCTGCCAGGTCGAACTCGCTGCTCGATAGCTCTCGAGCAGCGCGGCGACATGTCGCTCCGGTGAATAACGCGCGGCCACCATCTTCTTGCCGGCCGTCCCCATAGCTTGCTGTCTGTCCCGGTCACCGAGCAGCTCGTTGAGGGCTCGCGCGAGATCGGACGCGTCGCCCGGCCGTACGCTTAGCCCGTTGACGCCGTCCTGTAGCCAGTCGAGGATTCCCCCGGTGGCGCTCGCGATCACCGGCCGGCCGGCGGCTAGCGCCTCGATCCCGACCAGCCCAAACGGCTCGGGCCAGCGTGAGGGCACGACCACCACCGAGGCGTCCGCTAGCTCCTGGGCCAGCTCCTCAGGGTTGAGCCACCCCGTGAAACGCACGCGCTGCTGAATACCGAGCTGCCGTGCCAGCCTGCTCACCGCCTCCAGCTGCCGGCCCTCTCCACAGATGACGAACTCCGCGTCGACGTCGCGGGCGGCATGAATCAGAACCGCGGGTCCCTTGGCGCCGGTGACCCGGCCCGCGAACATGACGCGACGCCGGGCAGCGTGTCCCGAGCCGGCCTTTGGCGTCATCGTGGCGAACAGAGGAATCACGTTTCGCCGGACTAGCCCGTTGACGGCCAGGTGCCGGTCGATCGCGCTGGAGTACGCGAGCACCATGTCTGCCTGGCGCAGGCCCTCGAGTCCCCGTGTCACCTGTTTGTACTTGGCGGGGAAATGTTTCAGGTGACGGGTATGCGCACATCCGCGCACGGTCAGGTTGAGCATGCAGCCCGGTCCGTGCGCGCGGGTGCACTCGTTGCCGGGCGAGAAGTGATGCACGCCTGACGTGCATGCGGCGTAGCTGTGAACGCTGATCAGGACCGGCGCGGCCGTGCGCATCAGCTCGACGAGCTCGCGAGGGGCCGGCTGATGCAGGTGGATCACAGCCGGAGGGAAGGCCAGCGCCGCGCCGAGGCGCTCGTTCGCCGGCGTGCGTGCGCTGAACAGCCCTGGACTGCGATATACGGTGACGCCGGGCATTTCCTCGCCCGGTTCGACCCGTTCCGCCAGTACCCGCACGTCAAGGTTGTGGCGAGCGAGCAGTGCGGCGCTCGCCTTGAGATGGGCTCCCACACCACCGTCTCTGCCCCAGAACTGCGTTACCAGCAGCACCGAGGACGGTACTGGCGGTGCCTCGATGTTCGGTTCTGGTGCAGGTGTCGCGCGTGTGGAGGAGAACGCCTCGGGCCGATTGCCTTCAAGCATCCGCTGATCTCCGATCGCGACTTGACAGGCGCCTGGCATCGCGCGCGCCCGCGAGGATGCAAACGATCGCTCGCGCCACACTGCGGAGCTTGCGCGTGTGCACGGCGGTGGCCAGCGAGCGGCCGATCGCGGCGCCCAGGCGCCGGCCGGCGGCGCGGTGAATCGCCCGCAACCGCCGTGAGCGCAGGATGATCACGAGGATCGCGGTCTGCGGCCGTGCCAGCTCGATCTGCTTGTGGGGATCGGCATGGGTCGCCGACAGCATCGTGGGCGAAACTCTGTACCAGCCGAGGCGCTCTGCCACATACACGGCCGGCCGGCCGGTGAGGCAGGCGCCGACCGTCAGGAAGTAGTCCCACATGTCGCTTCCCGTGCCGATCAGGGCAGGGTCGAGCGCACCCCGCCGCACGAGCGCAAACGACGAGGCGGCCACGGCCTTCTGGAGCAGCGCCGACTCATACAGCCGAGCACCGGCCAGCAGGCCGGGCTGTAGATCGGCGCGCGTGTATCGCGCGCTTTGCTCGAGCGACAGGTGCTTGTCGCGCTGACCGTCTGCGCGCATGATGCCGTGATCGCAGAATGCCAAGCATGCCTCGGGGTGCGCGCTCAGCGCCCCGGTCAAGCGCTCCAGTAGCTCCGGCTCCCACAGGTCGTCGTGGTTGAGGGTGGCGATCAGCTCGCAACGCGCCTCCTGGATGCAGTGCACGACGCTGGCCGCGGGGCCGTGATTGGTGCGATGGCGGATGAATCGCAGCGGAAGCCCGGCTGGGTAGCTGGTCACACGCTCGAGCGGCTCCGCAGAGCAGTCGTCGATCACGATCACCTCGGTTGCGGGCAGCGTTTGCTCGTGCACGCTCTGCAGCGCTTCGCTGAGCATGCGCGGCTGGTTATAGGCCGGGATGACGACCGAGACGCCGTGCGTCGGGCGCACCTGGGTTTGTCGCGGGGATCCCATCAGCGCATCATAGGCAGGCATCGCATGCCCGCGTGAGCGCGTGTTATTCACCTGTGAAGCGTGCGGAAGCGACCCGCGGGTAGTCTATTTGCCTGGCTCAGTGGCGACCGGCGATCGGGCATAGATAAAGAGAAGACCACACAAATGCCTGATCTCAGATATCTGCGACGGCGGTGGCGGGCCAAGCGCACGGAAGCTCGCGATCGGCGCGGTATCACGAGCCTGCGGGCGAGTGGCGTGCAAATCGGCTCCGAATCGAGGGTGGCGGCAGGGTCGCAGATCAGCCCGGGCACGGTCATCGGCCATCACACCCAGATCAACGGGCCGGCGTCGATCCGCGGAGCCGGGCGAGCCACGATCGGTCCCTATTGCGCGATCGGGGAGCGACTGACGATCATCACGTCCAACCACGCCACGCACCTGCCCAACATGCAGATCGCCCTCAACGAGGCGCTTGGCCTGCCTTCGATCGTCCGCGCCCGCGCGGTGGGCGTCGGGCCGGCGTGCTGGGTGGGCGATGGGGTCGTGATTCTGCCGGGTGTGACGGTTGGCGCCGGCGCCGTGCTCGCGGCGGGATCGGTGGTGACCGCGGACGTGGCCGACTTCGCGATCGTGGGGGGTGTGCCCGCGCGCGAGATCAATCGACGGTGCAGTCCCGAGGTGGCCCGGGTGCTCGTCGACTCGGCGTGGTGGGATTGGCCGCGGAACAGGCTCGAGCGCAATCGCGAGTTTCTGGCCACGGATATCATGAACGTCTCGCCCGAGGCGTTATACGCCACCATCAGAGATTGAGAGACACCACCGCCGCCGCGGAGCGCCGCTCAGGAGCGTCATTCGGGGTAGCTGATTGTGAGCATGCGGGGATAGTCGGTGGCCTGTAGTTCGATCGTGGCGGTTGCGCCGTCGCGGGAGACCAGATGGGCCGGCGTGGTTTCGTTACGCAGCGGGTCGTAGAGGGCTACGGTTGGGGGAGTGGTTGTTTCGGGGAGGTTTGTGAGGGTGATCGTGAAGGTCTCGTTGGGGAGGTCGAAGCGGTGGATGTCGTCTTCTGGCTGGTTGGGTTCGTACAGGGTGAGTAGGTTGCGGGTCATGACGTAGACGGGGATGACGTACTTGGTGGGTGAGGATTGGAATGGGAAGACGGCGAGTACGTCGCGGTCGTATAGGCTGGGGTGTGCGGCGGTGTCGTTGCCGGTGAATTGTGCGTGGTTGCCGTCTTGGGTGATGGAGAGTAGTTTGAGTGCTCGTGGTCCTTCGGGGCCTGGGCCCGGGCCTTGGAATTGGTTGAGCATGTTTCGTAGGCCGGTCATCGTTTCTCCGCCGGCTTGGTCGCCGGGGTAGGTGTTGGGGTGGGCTTCGAGGGCGGTGAAGAATTCCCGGTTGATCAGGCTGAGTCCGCCGGGGGCGGCTGCGAAGAAGTACTCGCGGCCGATGCCCTTGCTGACGTCTGCGACGAGGCTGCGCAGCGCGACCTTGGCTTGGAAGTGCGCTTTGTCGGCGGCTGTGAGCGTCGCGGAGCTCCCGGTCTGGGGTGTCGTCTCGTCGGGGCCCACGATCGGTGCTTTGCCGGTCGCGAGGTTGTACTCGGTGATCCACTCTTCTAGCGGGCTGCCGCCGCTCGGTGGTGTGACGTCGCGGCCGTGGGGGAACCCGTAGACGTTGGTGGTGAATGGTGCGATGTCGCGGATCAGGGTCTCGGTGTGTGTCGCGGTGAGGGTGACCTCGGGGAATAGCGAGTTGTATGTGGGGGTGAACAGCGGGGTGGTGGATCCTTTTTCGATATCGTGTTCCCCGAGCGCGTTGAGGGGAGTGATGTTCTTGAAGGAATACGCCGAGGGGTAGCTCTCCTCGCTGACGTAGGGGTGCTTGCTGAGCGCGGTCAGTCCCGCTGGCGCGCCCGCACCGGAGGGGAACGGAGTCTGGCTCGCGAACCCATCCGTTATCCCCACACCCGCAGGAATCCCATTCGCGGGATCACGCACAAACGACACCGTCCCCCGCAACAACGCCCTTACCACCGCCAGCGTAACCTGGCCTTTGGTCATCGTATCCGAGCCTTCTTCAACTTCTGCGCCATCGGTTTCTGAGCCGGGCGCGCTTTCAGCTTCAGACGCGCTTTCTGAGCTGCTTTCCGATTCCGTGCCGCCTGCCGATTCAGCCGGTTCGCTCCCCGGCGAGTAATAGTGTTCCGCGTTGAGGAATTGTGAGCCGAAGCTGAGCTCGTTCCAGACCTCGAGGTCGTAGCCTTCGGGGCCGACGACGCTCGCGGCGAGCTTGCACACAGTGGAGACATAGCTCAGCCACCCGGCGAGTGTTTCCTGAAAGGCGGGGTTGGGGGTACCGTCCGGGAGCGTTGGCGCGGCGAACGGCGCATACAGCAGCGTCGTGCCGGGATGCGAGCCCGCGGCGAGCGCGGCCGGCAGCGCTTTGGAGAGGGTCGCCACATCGCCTGCGCCGACGGAGCTGATGAGGATGTCGGGCTCGCCGCCGAACGAAAGTCCGTTGAAGCCCGTCTTGCCGGGTATGACGGCAGCGGCGCTGGTTGGGGTGAGCGTGACGGTTTGCGCGCCGGCCGGGGCGGTGGTGATTGTTTCGAGGGTGATGTGCTTGGCGGGCGCGGGGTCGCCGCTGTTGGCATTGAGCACGATCAGCGGCCGTAGGCCGTGGTTGTGCAGGGCGCTCAGGATCGTGCGGGTTTGGGTTTCGTCGAGGAGTTTGGTCGGGTTGTTGTAGGAGAGGGAGTTCCAGGGGATTTCTCTGCGGGCTAGCTTGAAGCCACTGTCGGCTAGCAGTTGCGCGGTGGCTTCGGCCTTGGCGGCTCCGACGTTGAAGTTGATTCCCAGCGCGTCGAGCAGCCGCGACGCGGGCCAGGTGTCCAGGTAGGCCCGCCACGGTTGAATCCAAAACGAGCTCGCCCCGAACGGCACATCGGTGAGAAACCTCGGGTCGATCGGATCGTTGACGACTTCTCCGGATTCGCTGGGAAGCTCGCCGGCTTCGCTCGGCGCGGGACCCGCGACCGGCGGCCCCGAGGAGATGGGATCCCCACCCGGACCGACGACCGGCTCACCAGGCGAAACGACCGGCGGAGAGTAGGTTGGTTCTCCGTCGGCGGCTGCTTTGTGTGTGGAGATTCGGGTGGGCTGCCCACCGCGCGTGTCCGCGCGCTTAACGGTGTGTCCGCTCGCGCACTTCCGGGATGCGCGACCGTGCCTTGCGGGCGTCTTGCCGAGCTTGCGCGCACACCGCTCGCGGGCACTGCTCCTCTGCATGAGGGACCGCACGCGCTGATGTTGTGTCGCCGGCGCGGAGCTCGGCGCGAGCAGTCCGAGGGCGAGCAGCGCGGTGGCGAGGAGCGGAAGCCGGCCCAGGGCTCGCAGGCGCAGAGCCCGGCGTGGATGGATAGGCGTGTCGGTCGGCATGCGCGCGAGGAGGGGCTGAGGAGATCTGCCTCGCCAAGTCGATCGACCCCATCTCCGGCGCGCTTGACCCAGATACACCGCGGCGGACGTACGTATGCTCCCGCTGAATGTCCTCCAGAGCGCATAAGCCTCGGCTACTTCTGATCACGCCCGACTTCCCTCCAGCGCGGGGAGGCATCCAGGTTCTCACCCACCGGCTTGCCGTTGGTCTGAAGGGCTTCGAAACGAAGGTCGTCGCGCTCGACTCACCCGGCGCGCGACCGTTCGATAGCACCAGTGGCCTGGCCATGCGGCGCGTCTCGGCGGGCGCGTCGCTGGGGCTGGTGCGCCACATCCCGCTCAACGCCTTCGCCATCTTGGAGGCGCTGCGGTTTCGACCCGATGTGACGCTCAGCGCCCACATCGTCACCAGCCCCGCCGCGGCCGCCATCCGTCGGGCGCTCGGTGCGCCGACCGTTCAATACTTCTACGCCAAGGAGATCCCGGGCAAACCGAAGCTGGCCGCGTTTGCCGCTAGCCGGGCGGACAGGACGATCACAATCAGCTCCTATACCTCCGAGGTGATGGCGGCGAGCGGGATCTCGCCCGCCGGCATGCGGCTGATCCCTCCCGGAGTCGACCTGCCCTCCGATCCTCGACCTGAATCCGCCGGGCGTCCGACCTTCTTGACGGTGGCTCGCCTGCAGGATCGCTACAAGGGTCATGACGTGCTCATCCGGGCGCTTGCGTCGGTCCGCGCGAAGGTGCCCGGCGTCGAGTGGATCGTGATCGGTGACGGGCCGTTGCGCCCAGGTCTCGAACTGCTCGCGCGTTCCTGCGGCGTCGCGGATTCGGTTCGGTTTCTTGGTGCGGTCTCCGACGAGCAGCGCGAGCAGTGGCTGCGGCGCGCGGACCTGCTGGCGATGCCCAGCCGCCTGCCCGGTGCGGGCCTGGCTGGAGAGGGCTTCGGCATCGTCTACCTGGAGGCCGGCGCATATCGCAAGCCCGTCGTCGCGGGCAACGTAGCCGGCGCGGTCGATGCCGTAACAGACGGTGAGAACGGGCTGCTCGTCGATCCCACCGACCCGCTCGCGGTGGCGGGTGCGATCGCCAGGCTGCTGCTCGACCCTGAGCTTGCACGGCGGTTGGGAGGCGCCGGCGCCCTGCGGGCGCAGAGTCTCGCATGGCCGGTGATAGCCGAGCGGGTCGAAGCGGTGCTGCTCGAAGCGCTGCGGGCGTCCCCTCGCTTCGGCGCTCCGCGCCGGAGGTCGGCTGGGGACTCTGTGCGGACGGCGGCGTGAGGGTCCTCTACGTGAATCACACCGCCGAGGTGAGCGGAGCGGAGCGCTCGCTCTTGAACCTTCTGGCCGCGCTGCCCGACACGATCAATGCGCGGGTCGCGGCGCCATGGGGCCGGCTGGCCGGAGCCATCGAGGATCTGAGCATCCCCGTCACCTCGATCACAGGCACCGCGGGCAGCCTCCGGCTGCACCCCTTGCACACACCACGCGCTCTCGCCGAGATGAGCCTCGCTGCCTGGCAGGTGCGCCGGGCTGCCGCGGTACATGACGCCGAGCTCGTGCACGCCAACTCGATCCGCGCCGGGATCGTCCTTGCGCTCGCTCGACTATCCCCAGCCGCGACGGTCGTCCACGTCCGCGACTGCCTGCCTCCGAGCCCTGTGGCGACGGCCACCATGCGCCTGATCGCCGCCACCGCGACGACAGTCATCGCCAACTCGCGCTACACGGCGCGTTCGGTGGCAGCCGTTGCGCCGAGCGCGAAGCTCGAGGTCGTCCACAATCCTGTGGATCTCGGCCGTTGGGATCCCGGGAGCATCGATCGCACCTGGGCTCGCGCCCGTCTCGGTGAGGCTGGTGGGCGCCGTCTGCTGCTGGGGGTGGTCGCGCAGCTCAGCCCCTGGAAGGGGCAGGATACCGCTATCGAAGCGCTGAAGCTGCTGTGCGAGGACGGAATCGACGCGCATCTGCTGCTGATCGGCTCGGCCAAGTTCGTCGACCGCGCCACGCGCTTTGACAACAGGGACTACGTGACGCGCCTGCACGAGCTCGTCGCCGGCACCGGCTTGGGGGACCGCGTCTCGTGGATGGGCGAGCGCGAGGATGTCCCCGAGCTTGTGCGGGCGCTCGATGTCCTGTTGCTGCCGTCCTGGGAGGAGCCCTTCGGTCGTGCTCTGATCGAGGCGATGGCGATGCGCGTGCCTGTGGTGTCGACGAGCGTTGGCGGGCCGCCCGAGATCCTCGAGGACGGGCGTCAGGGTTTTCTGGTGGAACCACGTCGGCCTCGCGCCTGGGCGCAGGCGATCCGCCGGCTCGCGGAGGATCGCCCGCGCGCAGAGGAGATGGGCCGCGCGGGGCGGCGACGTGTCGAGGATGCCTTCACCGCCGAGCGCCATGCCCGCGCGGTGCTCGAAGTTTATGAGCGCGCCTTGGCCCGGACGCGATCACCTAGCTGATTACAAGCCATTTACAACCCGGTCAGCGTGGGGGAAGTAAGTTAACCGCCCACATGCCACATCGGATTGCGCGAATGGCAGGTAGCGCAAGGACGCCGGGCAACAATACAAGGATAGGCATGGCAAACGGAAGCAACGGCGCACAACATCTTGCTTCGTGGTGGCGCCATCGAGAACCGGCGCGTGTCGCGTTGATCATCGCGGTTGCCTCGATTATCGCGCACGGATCGGTGTCGAGTTCAAGTGCGTTCGCTGCAGACACGCTCGTACCGCAGGGCCCGAAGCTGACGAGCGGCGAAGCGAGCCAGGGTGACTTTGGCAGGAGCGTGGCGTTGTCCTCAGATGGCAGTACCGCGCTGATCGGGGGACCGCACGCCGGCGGCGAAGCGGGTGCGGCATGGGTGTTCACACGGTCCGGCTCGACCTGGACGCAGCAGATGATGCTGACGGGCGCCGGTGAAGAGATCGGTGCAGGTCACTTCGGTAACAGCGTCGCGCTCTCCGCCGATGGCAACACCGCCGTGATCGGCGCGCTCACCGACGACAACGGCCTCGGCGCAGTGTGGGTGTTCACGCGTTCGGGTGCGACCTGGACTCCCCAGGCGAAGCTGACAGGCGGCGGCGAGTCGGGCGCCGGACGCTTCGGCGCCAGCGTGGCGCTGTCTGCCGACGGCGAAACGGTCGTGGTCGGCGCTCCCTATGACGACCGTGATCTGGGTGCGATCTGGGTATTTACCCGCTCGGGTTCGACGTGGACGCAGCAGGGCGAAAAGCTGACCGGCACTGAAGAGGCCGGCGAAGGAGAGCTGGGGCGGGGGGTGGCACTGTCTGCCGACGGCGACACCGCGATGGCCGGCGGTCCCCACGACGGCGGCGACGTTGGCGCGGCGTGGGTCTTCTCACGCTCGGGCTCAACCTGGACGCAGCAGGGAGGAAAGCTCACGGGCGGCGAAGAGGCCGGAGAAGCCCTCTTCGGCCGCGATCTGGCGCTGTCCGAAAATGGTGACACGGCGCTCGTCGGTGGCCCTCATGACAACGGCAAAATCGGTGCGGCCTGGGTCTTCACGCGCTCGGGTTCGACCTGGACTCCGCATGGCGAAAAGCTGGTCGCCTCGAGCGGGGAGGTCGGCGCGGGCGAACTCGGCGCCAGCGTGGCCATCTCCGCCGATGGCGAAACCGCCTTGACCGGCGGTCCGCGCGATGAAGGCTATGCCGGTGCGGCGTGGGTGTTTGCGCACGCGGGTTCGAGCTGGGCGCAGCAGGCAGCGAAGCTCACGGGCGCAGAAGGGAACGGCAAGAGCTGGTTCGGATCGGGCGTCGCGCTGTCCGCCGCGGGCGATACTGCGCTCATCGGAGGAGTGCACGACGGCGGCTATGTCGGCGCGGCCTGGGCGTTTGCATTAGGCGAAGCCGGCGGCCCCCCGCCGCAGTCGCCTCCACCGCCGCCTGCGAGCACCAATGTCTCTGCTGGCGGGGAATCCAGCACCGCCGGCGCCACCGGCGCTGGCGGTGTGCTTGCGTTCGGTCCGGTCACCGGGGGTGCGATCTGCACCGTTTCGCTGCTCAGCAGAAAGGTCTCGGTGTACAGCGGCAGGTGGGCGGTGCTCAAGCTCGAGTTGAGGGGCAGGTGCCGGGGCAGGCTAAAGCTGATCGCCAAGGCCCTCGCCACCACGATAACCAAGAGAAGCAGGAAGCGATCCAAAGCGAGCATCATTGCGACTGCGACATTCTCCATACTCGCCGGCAAGACCTCGATCGTCAGGCTCGAGCTAAACGCCCCCGGCCGTTCGCTGCTGGCTGCCCATCACGGGCGGCTGAACGTGAACCTGACGATCCTCAGGTCATTCCCCGGCCGATCACAGGCACGGCCCGAAACTTTCCACCTCACGCTGGAGAAATCTCATCAGTCAAAGAAGCGACAGGCAAAGCAAACGGTACGAACTATCTCTTCCGCTTCGCTTTCCTTTTTCGCACAGGCGCTGGGGCCGAGTGAATGAGAATCGTCCGACTGGAGCCGGACACCAGCATGCCGTTGCTCTCCCTGACGAACGCGCGGTAGGGACCCCCGCGACCGTGGCGGATGAACACCACGCTGTTGAAGCGGGCGACGCTCGAGGTGCCTCTCCTGACCACCGTCCCGCCGGCGGTAACGGGCGGAAGGCCTGGTCGTATCAGCTGGAACGCGACCGGCGCGCCCACCACCGCGGGGGTCACCGTGCCGTAGAGGCGAGCGTAGCCCCGGCGCCCGGTTGGGCGCATGTGCAGTGTCACCCGTACGGCGACGTGCACGGCGATCACCTGGCTGGAGACGAGCGGCGTTTCGAGCGTCACCACGCGCAGCTGGATGTTCAGCGACGGGCTCGCGACGGAGAACGTGAAACCACCACTCGCGTTGGTGGTGATGGGGCTGCCGATTGGGGTGAAGCTGGCAAGGTATGGGAACGGACTGCCCTGCAGGACGACCTGACGGTTGCCGGCGCCCGTGCCGGTCAGGACCCCTTCGATCGTGAATCTGCTCCCGAACACGACCGGTTCGAGCAACCTGGCGATCTTGAGTTTGAGCGGGGTCTTCCTGGTCGTAAACGCGCGGTCCGGCCCGTCGACGATCGTGCCGGCCGAGGTGACCGCCACCAGGCGGTAGTAATAGGTGGCGCCCGGTTCTAGCCCCGAGATCGCCTGGGTGACCTTGACCTGCACGGTGCCGTTGCCCACGCCGGCGGTGGGCGTCTGCGCGCCGTAGGCGGTGGTGGGGCCGTACTGGAAGTAGCAGCTGGATTCCGTGCCGTGCGGATTGACCGCTCCCGCGAGCGTCACCGATGAGCCGCTCACCTGGGTGGCTCCCCCGGTTGACGCGGTCGGGGGCTTGGCCATCGGCGCAAGCTTGGATGTGTGCGCAGCAACGGGTACCGCTTGCGAGGCGATCGGCAGCGCCATGCCTGCCGCCAGTATTGGAGCGCTGAGGGCGATCCACCTGCAAGTTTTCGATCTCTTCATATCAGTCTCCCCCATTCTCGCTGTTCTATCACACTGACATCGCAGCCACAGCCAGTGAAGCTGATTCACTTTTTCTTTACATCATTGGCATGAGAGGCTGTTATAGGACTTCACTGGTTGTTCACACCATCGGAAAGGTCTTTTGAAAGAATTGCGCCGTGCGAACCGGATGCTCGATGCTTGCAGGCGTACCGTCGAGGCGATGCTTGTGGGCCGCGCCCTCGCAGGGGGGCTAGCTCCAGTTCGATGGCTCGATGTGCCGGCGCGCGCATGCTCCGATATCCCGGCGAGGTTCGCTGGGTGGCTTGGGGTGGCCCAAGCTGCCTGCAGTTTGGTAACAGGAAGTTGACATCGGGCCGATTCGGGCGTCGAAGCGATCAACGTTGAGTCAACTCTTAAAGGCAAAAAAGGAGCGGGAGTATATGAGACATCTCAGAATGGCGCCTGTATTTGCAGCGATGGTCTGCGCGCTCGGCGTCGGCGCGGGGTCGGCGTCGGCCTCCGAATTTGAAGCCAGCGGTGGAGCAACACATGGCACGAGCGTCGCCAAAAGCGAAGAATTCCGCGTGTATCCAATGACGGTTGTCTGCAACAAAGCGGAAACCAAGGGATCGGTGGCGCCGGGTAAATCCGAAACGTTCACCGACGAAGTCAAGTACACTTTGTGCAGCGCGTTTGCCGGTTTGGTGAAAGTGAGCGTGTCGCCAGGTCATTTCGAATACAACGCAAACGGGACCGAGACGATCACAGAACCGATCACGATCACTCCGACTTCGTTGAGATGTCACTACGAAATCCCGGCGCAGTCGGGCTTTTCCAAAGAATCAGTCTTCTACAGCGATGTGAGCGCGTTCAGCAACAAAAAATTCCCCAACGGCCAGGCAAAACTTCAGGTCGAAAGCGCACTTCAGGGAATGCACTACACCGCACACAGATGGCCGTGCATCGGGCCGAAAAACCCGTTGGAACTGCAGGAAAGCAAAGAACTGGAAGAAGAAGGCGAAGAAGGAGGGTTCAGCGGTAAGGTCGAAGAAACGATTTCAAACGGCACCTTCACCTGGATCAAATAGCCTGGGTCGCACCTGCGGGCTAGTCCTCGCAACACAGCCGCATGCCACAACGGCCGCGCCGATCCCCAATCGGCGCGGCCGTTGCTCTATCTCAACCAGAGAGTAGCGACTACGGCGCGGTCACCGCCCAGGTGCCTTCGTCGGTCTTGGGGGCGCTGCTCGTCGAGTCGAAGATCAGGACGACGCCGCTCGTCCGCACCGCCCCTGCTTCAGATAGCGGATCTTCGAGTTTTTCCGAGTAGACGCAGATGAAGCCCGGAGCGGCCTCTGGTTTGCTTACCGTGCCCGGACAGTTGGGGTGGGTATGGCTCGGATCTTCTTCTTTGGGTTCGAGCAGTTCGACAGGTCCTTTGCCGAGAGTTGGTTTCAGCGGTTCGGCGGTGGGGATCGAGAACGAGAGCGGTACGTGTATGGGGCCTTCTGTGTTCGAGGCGAATGCCCACGTGCCGGTCTCGGTCTTGCCGGATGGCAGGATGCCGCCGGCGGCCCAGGGCGAGCCCTCCTTGCCTTCTGGTCCTTCGCCCGCCGCTCCCGCTTCGCCTTGTTCGCCGGTTGGGCCGGCCGGCCCCGTCTTGCCCTTCAGGGCTTTCAGCACTTTTGGGCTGATTGCGACGGTTCGGGCGACCCCCCCTGGTCAGTCTCCTCCGCAAACGAAAACGCGAGACCAAGACCCGGCGAATCGAACCAACCTCGGCCGGCAAGGCCGCAAACTGATCGGATAAAGCGCGTCGTGCGCCGCAGCTCAATTACATTTATCACGCCATTCGAAGTTAGATCCTGCTGCGGCGCCCGGCGCTCCTTATGCCATCGGTCTATGGCCTTGCCGGCCAAACGTAGTCCCATACGCCAGGTCTTGGTCTCGCGTCACCGAACGCGGATGGCGGTGGACCGACGAAGGTTGAAGAACAATAAAAAACACCACCTCGCCCACCACACTCATCGAGCCCGACAGGCACACCGAACTTACACAGCTGTTACACAACACGCCTCCTCATCTGCCATCGGCCCACGCGCGCGAGTCCAGCAGGCCCGCCCCGTTCAGTCCGGGGTCGCGCCGTCCGATGCAAGCGCGGGTCGTCTGAGCAGAGCGTGTGCTTGAGCATCGGGGCGCTTTCAATATGGGGCTCAGCCCCTCCGAGCAGGGGTAGACGGCGACCCGCGCGAGGAGGTGGCTGGGGCTTGTAGTCGTCTTATCGGCCAGAGGCCTTGCCAAGGGACGTCAGATGTGCAAGTTTCCCGGCTTGAGATTGATCGTGGGATCTCAACATCCGTTTTGAGACGCACGTGTCCATCGTGCAGGATCGATGATGACAAGCAAGGACGCTGGGGAGACGCTATGAATGGCGAGATCGGCAGCGAGACCGAGGCACAGGCTCCATGGAGCGGCGAGGCGACCCGTTTTCGTGGCTTCATCGGCCCGGGAGGACGGCGACGTTCGACGCCGCTCGAGATCGGCGAGGTGCGTGGGCCGGCGGCGAACCTGCTGCGAGACGCACTGTTCCGGCGGATGCTGCTGGCGGCGGATATCGTCGCGATCGCGGGGGCCTTTTTGCTCGTGACGCGGCTCTCCTCGCGGCCGTTGCAGCTGACATGGTTGAGCATCGTGTGCCTGCCGCTGCTGCTGATCGGGGCGAAGGTCTTCGGTTTGTACGATCGCGATGAGACGCTGCTGCGCAAGACGACGCTCGACGAGGTGCCGAAGCTGTTCCACCTGGCGACGCTCTGTGCGCTGGGGGCGTGGATCGGGGGCAGCCTGATCGTCGAAGGCGGGGCAATGCGTCGTGCTGAAGCATTGGTTCTGTGGGTCGCCCTGCTTACGGCGCTGGTGCTCGCGCGCGCAGCGGCGCGGGCGACGGCGCTGCGGCTCTCGCCGGCCGAGCGCTGTCTGTTCATCGGTGATGAGCGGTCGGCTGGGATGGTCCGCTCGAAGTTGACCGATCATGGTGGGGTCAAGGCGAAGGTTGTCGCCCACCTCGATCTCGACAGAGCTGCGCCGTGGTCGACGGATGCCTCCTCTGCGCCGAGGCTCTCGGAGATCCGCGACTTGGCTCAGTCGCTCGACGTGCACCGCGCAATCGTCGCGCCGGGGTGGGGGGCGGCCGCAGACTCCCACGAGACGCTCAACCTCGTGCGGACGCTGAAGGCTGTTGGCGTGCGGGTGAGCGTGCTCCCGCGGATGTTGGAGGTGGTGGGGTCCTCGGTCGAGTTCGACGACGTGCACGGTGTGACGTTGATGGGCGTCAGACGTTTTGACCTGACGCGGTCCTCGCGGGTGCTCAAGCGCGCCTTCGATCTGCTTGGGGTCTCGATCGGGCTGCTGGCGGTCTCGCCCTTGCTGGGTGTGATCGCGGTCGCGATCAAGCTCGACGGTCGCGGCCCGGTGTTCTTTCGTCAGCTGCGGGTGGGGCGGCACGGGCGACGCTTCTACATGCTGAAGTTCCGGACGATGGTCCCTGATGCGGAGGCGTTGAAGGACTCGTTGCGTCATCGCAACGAGGCGCAGGAGGGGCTGTTCAAGATCGCTGATGATCCGCGCGTGACGCGGGTTGGCAGCTTTCTGCGTAAGAGCGCGCTGGACGAGTTGCCGCAGCTGTTGAATATCCTCAAAGGTCAGATGAGTCTCGTCGGTCCGCGGCCGCTCGTGATCGAGGAGGACCAGCGCGTGGAGGGCTGGCACCGCCAGCGGCTGGAGCTGATGCCTGGGATGACGGGGCCCTGGCAGATCCTCGGGCCCGCGCGCGTTCCCCTGAAGGAGATGGTGGCGCTCGACTACCTGTACGTCGCCAACTGGTCGCTGTGGATCGATATCAAGATTCTGCTGCGGACTGTTCCGCACGTCCTAGGACGCCGAGGGCTGTAGTCGAGTCCGCGAGTCTGCGAGCTCGCGCTCAGCCACCGACGTAGCGCTCGGGACCAGTTCCTTCTCGGTGAAGGGGGTGGATTGGCTCCCAGTGATCTGTGTCAGAGAGCTGGTAGCGGCATCTCCGCGCGCCGCTGTCTGGCAGATGGCCACCACTATCAGACAGATGGCAAGCCAGAGAACGATAATGATCGGGACCAGGAACATCGATATCCCCTCGATTCTTAGAAGGCTGCTCTGTTGTCCTTTTCGGTCGTGACTGTGTCGTCCTTTAAGGGCAGCCTGAGTCGTTAGGCGGATGTTGAGTCTCTCCTCAGCCGGGAGGGTGCCACCAAGCGCAGGCCATGCAATTCCCGAGGGGCCGTAGCAGACGTAAAAGTAGATTCTTCTTTGCCTCAGGAAAGACAAGGACGTCTGATTGATGTTGCGTGCCCATCGCCTGCTGGCGGTTCGAATCTGCTTACTGATCGTCTGTTTCGTGCTGTGGAGCGCGAGCGCGTGATCTGGATCAGCTTTTCCTGTTTGGGATTTTTGTTGAGGAAAAGCCCATAGAACCAGATCACGGGCACGCGCCGAGGAAACGCGAGACCAAGAGCTGAGTGAAATCGCCCGGCGGGTCTAGCGCGAGGCGGGTGTGCCTGTGCGGCGAAAGAGCTTGCGGAAGAGCTTGGCCACCGGCGCGGGGAAGGGGAAATCCGGTCCGACGAGGTCGGGCACGGTGCGCGGTTTGTGGTAGCGGTCGCCGTAGGGCTTTTCGATCTTGCCGGTCTGGGTGGCGTCGGTGCGCTTGGGCTCTGGAATGGGATCCCGCCCACCCTGGCTGGCGGTGGATGGCTTCATGACGCTCATTGTACACCCGCCAGCTTGAGCACGATCGCGAGCACGAGCAACGTCACCGCTCTGGCGAGCAGGAGGTCCTTGCGTGTGGGGGTCTGTTCGTTGATTTTGATGTCTCATGCGCCGCAGTTCGTATGTAGGTCGTGCGTCAACTAAAAATAATAGCTACGGCGCACCACGCTCCTTATGCCATCGGTCAATAGCCTTGCCGGCATAAGTTTGTTCGACTCGCCGGGTCCCGGTCTCGCGTTTCCGACCGCGGATGGCCGCGGTCGGGCCGGGCGTGTCTTTTATTTCTTATAAACGCGCCCCGTCAGTCTCCCGCGCCCTCGAAAACGCGAGACCAACACCTGGCGGTTCGCGGTACGATTGGCCGGCAAGGCCATAGACTGCTCGAATACAACGCGTCGTGCGCCGCAGCTCAAATTTTTACGAATCGCACCAAGCAATGCCGGCAACCAGAGAAACCCAGCCCCACCCCTACGGCGTCTTGAACGTCAAGTCTTCCCCTTTGGCTGTGCCGGCTGCGTTTGTCGCTGAGAATCTGAAGTGGTATTCGGTGTTCGCGATGAGGCCAGATGGGATCGACGCGGACACAGGTACCGGATTCGACCCAGACCCCGGGAGTGTCGAGCAAGGCGCGCTCGAGCCGTATTTGGTGCTCGTGCCGTATTCGAACTCGCACGCGCTGAGCGCTTCGCCTCTCGGGTTGACGCTCGCGTTCAACGTCGCCGAGGTCTGTCCGACCCCGGTCGCCGTTTTCGTTTCAACGGACGGCGCGGCGACCTTCAGCGTTTTGAACGTCACGTCTACGCCGTCGATCGTGCCGCTCGAGCTCTTCGTCACGACCCTGAAATGGTATTCAGTGTTCGGGGTGAGCCCTGTGAGCTTCGCGGACACTTCCACTTGACTCTCACCTGATCCCGGCAGCGATTTGCACGGCACCTTCGACCCATAGCTGGTGCTCGTGCCGTATTCGAACTCACATTCGGTGACATTCTCGCCGTTGGGGTTCACCCTGGCGCTCAGGGTCACCGAGGTCTGCGTGAGCAAGGAGACCGCCTTGCTCTTGAACCCACCCAGCCCTTTCGGCGTGCCAACCCCCGACGGGCCATCAAAACCGGCCGCAGCATCGCACGCCGCGGTGCCTTCACAGTCGACCTTCTCGTGGTATTTGGAGTTTGGTTTCCCACATGTCGCTTCAGTCTCGCCATCACAGAAGCCATTGCCGCCTTCGGTGACGTCATAGAATGACGTCTGACCGGCATGGCTGTAGAGCGTCGCAGCCGGGTAGCTGACCCCGCCGCTGCCGCCGGCGAGGCCGTAGATCGCGGCGATGATCGGGGAGGACAGTGAGGTGCCGCCCCACGTTTCCCAACCCTCTCCACCTCCATTTTCTTTGCAATATTTGCCACAGAGGAAGCTGTCGTAAATGTCAAAGCCGGTGTACGGGTCGGCCACCGCGGAGATGTCGTTGTCCAGCCGTTTTGTCCCGCAGCCACTTCCCCCCCAGTTCGCTACGTCCTGCTGCCACAGCGGCGCGGTGAACAGGGTGCTGCAGCCCCCGCCGCTCGCGCCTTCCGCTTCTTTGTCTTCGAGACCAACTTCGTCACCCGGCCCGTTGTGGTTCCACACCGTCTCGCTGTTGCGCGTGCCATTTTCGTTTAGCTTGAGCGAGGTGCCACCAACTGAGACGACAGTCGGCAGCGACGCGGGCGACTCCGGCCTTTCGGGAAGCGGGGGTGGTTTCTTTTTGTTCACTTCGTCCCAGTCGTAGTAGCCGTCGTCGCCGGCAGAGGCCGTGATCACGACTCCGGGATAGTCGTAGGCCGCTTCTTCGCCGGTTTCCTCTGACCCACCATAGGAGTTGGAAACCTCGGTCGCGCCGAGCTTGACCGCCTCGTTGACGGCGACCCCGAGATCGGTGTCGCTTGGTTCGTTCGCCTCCACCAGCAGGATCTTGCAGATCTCGCAGACCGCGTGGGCGCTCTCGACGTCGAGTGTGATCTCGACCGACCAGCCTTGTTTGTCGGCTTTGGGGAGCGAGGTCGTGCTGCCGGTCTGTGAGACCTTCGTGAAGCAGCCGTTGGCGGACGTGCAGGCTGGGAGGCCGTAGTTGGTGTTGAATGTGCCGAGGTCTTTTTCGATGTTCGGGTCGTCGTAGGCATCGACGAGCGCGACGGTCTGCCCAGCGCCGCCTTCGGCGGGGTCGTATTCGTATGCGCTCGAGAGCTGCGCCGGAGTGAGGCCGCCCGCCGGCCCCGATTCGGTGGCCCCATCGTTTTGCACGAACGGCCTCGCGCCGGCGGTGCCGGGCGCGACGGTGACGCGCCCCAGCGCCAGGCACTCCGGGTGCTTTCGCGTCGGGCGCCGGCAGGCGTGGCGGATCCGCGCGTAGCGCGTCTTCGCGTGCGCGGCGGGGTGAGGACTCGGGGCGGCCGAAGCGCTCGAGGTACCGGCGATGACCGCCGAGGCGAGCAGCAGCGCGACCGCCACCCCCCGCGCGCTGGAGGGAGCCGCCGCGCTCACGGCGTGACTCCGAATGCCGCTTCGGTTTCTTCTTCCAACCCGCCGAGGACCGTGGAGGCGAAGTATTTGGCTTTGCCGAGGCGGCCACCCGTTATCGAGGCATCGGGAGCGGATGCTTCCCCGCCACTGCCGCCACTGATGGAGGCGTACTGCGCGCCACTGGAATCGCAGCTCACACCGCTGGGGAGGGCTAGGGGTTTGCCAGTGGCCGCAGCGAGGTTGTCGCAGCCGCCGCTGATCGAGGTGTAGAGGTCGTTGGCGAGGTTGAACGCTCCGCCGCTGACGGATGCGTTCTCTGCCTCTGCTTGGTTTCCGGTTCCGCCACTCACGGTCGCGAAGTCGTTGGTGTAGACCGAGTCGGTGCAGACGGTGTTGACAGCGAAGGTGCCTGCACCGGTGAAGTTCCCGCAGCCACCATTGATAGTGGAGTAGCTGGCTTTCGATTTGTTGGAGTGTCCGCCGGTGATGGTGCTTGAGGTTCCCGTGGCGGTGTTTTCCGCTCCACCAAGAACCGAGGCGTACGGGCCGGAAATGGTGTTGTTGTGGCCTCCGCCGACGATTCCACCATAGCTGGTGTAGGAGTTGGTAATCCCGCCGAGCAGGAGGTTGTGCGACCCGGTCTGTGTACCCGGTTTTTCGTCATACCCCAAGACAAGGTTCCCTGTCCCGTTGAGAATGCTCTCAGCACCCGACCCGTCGATCACCTGCAGGTTGACCCCTGAAAATTGAAGGGTTGGCTTTCCATCAATCCCAGCAGCCACATACTTCAAATAAGGCAAGATCTGGATCAGCTTCTCCTGTTCGGCTTTTTCAGAGGGGAAAGCCACACTGGTTCCCGAGCTGCACGTGCCGGTCGACCCCCCCGACGTGACCGCTTCACCGGCTGTAGCCGGGACGCACAAGAAGACAGACGACGCTCCCAGGGCAGAACCAACCACGCCGGCAAACACCATGCCCACAGCAGCCAGCAACAACACGACACGCCTCATATACATAGCTCCTCCTTGGCCATTGCTGAACAAAGCGCATCAAAGCATACGCCCACGCCGAGCATGCGGCCCGTCAGTAGATAGACAAACGTCCAGCGGTGGCGCCGATACGCCATGTCTCGAGCGCAACGTCCGATAGGTGAGTCTTGAGAAGACTCTTGCAGAGCCGCTCCGCGGTGCGTCTGCCACTAAAGACAAGGACGTCTGATTGATGTTGTGTGCCCACCGCCTGGCGGCGGTTCGAGTCTGCCTGCTGGTCGTCTGTTTCGTGCTGTTGAGCGCGACGTCCGCGCCTGCCACGAGCACTCATCGGTCTCACGCCGCCTCGTCTTCACGCTTGCACGATACGTCCCACGCCGTGCGTGCCTCCGAGCAGCGCGTGACCGGCAGGAAGTCGTCGTCTTCGCAACGGAGCAAGTGCGTCGTCATTGCGGCTCGCGCCGGTAAGCATCGCAAGGCTCGCAAGGCTTGCGCCGGCAAGAAGTCTAAGGCGAAAGGGACCAAGCCGAGCGTCTCTCCCAAGCCGGCGGGCACGGAACAATCCTCGTCGCCGTCGGTCGCACCCCCGAGCACTCCGGCGCCTGTGATCGGTGGCCCTCTCCCGCCGGAAGCGCTTGACATAGAACCGGTCGCGCCGACCCCGCCGGTAGAACCGATTGCGCCAGTTGAAGAATCGAAGCCCCCGGTTGAAGAACCGAAGCCGCCTGTCGAAGAATCGAAGCCACCGGTGGAAGAACCCAAGCCGCCTGTTGAAGAACCGAAGGCGCCTGTTGAAGAACCGAAGCCGCCGGTGGAAGAATCGAAGCCTCCCGTCGAAGAACCCAAACCGCCCGTCGAAGCTCCTCCAACCGAAAAGGCACCAACTACGACAACTCTTTCGTCTTCTCTGGATCCATCGATGGTGGGTCAGGCGGTGACTTACACGGCGACGGTCAACGCGATCGCGGCTACAGGTAGCATCATGTTCGAGGATGCCGGGACTGCCATCGCGGGCTGTGCAGGCGAGACCGTGAGCTTCGGCGCCGCGACGTGCACGGTTGCTAGCTACGCTACCGCTGGTGAACACGCCATCACCGCTACCTACAGCGGAGACATTAACTACCTCACATCAACATCCTCCCCCTTGATGCAGACAGCGTCGTCGCCCCAGAGTGAAAATGAGGCGTCTGGTAAGAACGCGACGACTACATCGCTGTCGTCGTCGTTGAATCCTTCGATAGTCGGTCAGGCTGTGACTTATACGGCCACGGTGGGTCCTGCTGCTGCAACTGGCGTGATCACTTTCAAGGAAGGTGAAGTAGGGATTCCGGGCTGCATCAAACTAGCCGTTACT
>Ga0182024_10002225_pt1 | contig 48684 bp, 36 predicted proteins | sample P32metaG_FD_120480 | JGI IMG/M metagenome (GOLD analysis project Ga0182024, IMG submission 120480) | Permafrost microbial communities from Stordalen Mire, Sweden - P3-2 metaG (Illumina Assembly) | ecosystem: Environmental > Terrestrial > Soil > Wetlands > Permafrost | place: Sweden: Stordalen...
CGCCTGGAACGCCACCCCCGACATGCTCGCCATGGGCGGGCCGTGGCTGATCGACCAGATCAAGAATTCCGGCCTGCGCGGACGCGGCGGCGCGGGATTCAGCACGGGGATGAAGTGGTCGTTTGTCCCCAAGGAATCGGCCAAGCCAAAATACGTGCTCTGCAACGGCGACGAGAGCGAGCCCGGCACCTGCAAGGACCGCCTGATTTTCGAACACGATCCGCATGCGGTCATCGAAGGCGTGATGATCGCCGCGCTCGCGGTCGGTTCGCATACTGGATACATTTACGTGCGCGGCGAATACCGCTACCTGCTGGTCATCATGCAGAAGGCGCTGAAAGACGCTTATGCAAAAGGTTTCCTGGGAAAGAATATTTTCGGCAGCGGATACGATCTGGATATCTATTGGCACGGGGGAGCGGGCGCTTACGAAGTGGGCGAAGAATCGGCGCTGATGGAATCGCTCGAAGGCAAGCGCGGCATCCCGCGCATCCGTCCGCCATTTCCTGCCGTGGTTGGCCTGTGGGGCGGCCCCACGGTCATTAATAATGCGGAGACGCTCGCGGCCGTTCCGCACATCATTTTGGGTGGCGCGGATTGGTACGCGAAACTTGGCACGCCCAAAAACGGCGGTACACGCCTGTTCTGCCTCGCCGGAAACCTCAACAGGCCGGGTGTCTACGAACTGCCGATGGGCTACAACCTCAAGAAGATGATTTATGACGTCGGCGGCGGAATTCCGAATGGGCACGGGTTAAAAGCCGTGGTCCCGGGCGGATCGTCGACGCCGGTGCTATTGCCTGAGGAAATCGATGTCGCCATGGATTTCGACTCGGTCGCGAAAGCGGGTTCGATGCTGGGATCTGGCGGCGTTGTCGTACTCGACGATACCGCTTGCATCGTCAAGTTCGCGCTCCGGACGATGAAGTTCTACCGGCACGAGAGCTGCGGGTGGTGCATTCCCTGCCGCGAAGGTACTGACTGGCTGGAAAAGACCCTGACGCGTTTTCATGCGGGCGCCGGAACAAAGAAGGACATCGACAACATTTACTATCTGTCGGAAAACATGTTGGGCAAGACGTTCTGTCCGCTGGGAGACGCGGCGGCCATGCCGACGATGGCTTTCGTGAAGAAGTTTAGAAAAGAATTCGAAGATCATCTGGATAGCAAACCGTGCCCGTTTGAAAGGGCAGGAGCGGTTGAGCCCGTAATGGCGTAGAACCATTTTGTAATTTGGTAATCGGGTAATTTTGTAATTTGTGAACCTGATGCCTTCGCAACAAGAGAATCTTCGAGATCGCACCAAGAAGTTTGCGGTTCGGATTGTGCGAGTTTATCGGGCGCTGCCGTTCAAGACCGACGCACAGGTCTTGGGCAAACAATTGATCCGGTCAGGTACGGGAGTCGCTGCGAACTACCGAGCGGCTTGTCGGTCCAGATCGAAGGCCGAGTGGGTTGCGAAGATTGGTATCGTAGTCGAGGAGGCCGACGAGACCGTGTTTTGGCTAGAAATGCTGTCGGATTGTGACATTGTTCCGCGAAAGAAGTTGGAACCGCTGATGAAGGAATCGATAAAAGTTAAATTACAAAATTACCCGATTACAAAATTACTAAATCCACCATGGCTGACGTAAATCTAACCGTCGACGGCAAAAAGATCACGGCTCCCGCAGGGTCGCTGCTCATCGAAGCTTGCAAGAACGTGGGCATTGAAGTGCCCTCTTTTTGCTACTATCCCGGGCTCTCGTTGCAGGGCGCTTGTCGCATGTGTGTCGTGAAGGTTGAGAAGATGCCCAAGCTCCAGACCGCGTGCACGACGACCGTAACCGAGGGCATGATCGTTTCGACCGACAGCGATGACGTTCGCCAGGCCCGTAAGGCGATGGTAGAGATGCTGCTGGGTAACCATCCGCTGGATTGTCCGGTGTGCGACGCCGGAGGCGAATGCGAATTGCAGGATATGACCTTCTCCTATGGCGCCGCCGAGTCGAAGTTTACCGAGGTCAAGAACCATCGCGAAGAACAGCAGTGGTCTCCGGTGGTGTATTTCGACCGCCCGCGCTGCATCCTGTGCTACCGCTGTGTGCGCGTGTGCGGCGAAGGGATGGACGTTTGGGCGCTCGGAATCCAGAACCGCAGCGTCGGCTCGGTCATCGCGCCCAATCAGGACGATCATCTCGACTGCGAAGAATGCGGCATGTGTATCGACATCTGCCCGGTCGGCGCGCTGACCTCGGGCGCTTATCGCTACAAGACGCGTCCCTGGGAGATGAAACACGTGGGCACGATCTGCACCCACTGCGGAGACGGGTGCAAGACCACGCTGGGCGTGCGCCAGTGCGACACGGGCGCGGAGATCGTCCGGGGGGACAACCGCGACAAGAGCGGGATCAATGGCGATTTTCTTTGCATCAAAGGCCGCTACGCTTTTGACTTTGCCCATCACGAAGAGCGGCTTACGCAACCGCTGATTCGAAAAGGCGGCAAGCTGACGCCTGCGACCTGGGAAGAAGCTTTCGAGCTGATCGGCAAGCGATTTCGCGAGGTTCGCGACGACGTTCGTAATCCCGATGGCGGGAGCGCGATCGGCGTGATCGGATCGAATCGCACGACCAATGAAGAGAATTATCTTCTATCAAAGTTCGCTCGGGTCGTACTCAAGACCAACAATATCGATCATCATCGGACCGCAGACTATCCAGCGCTTGCGGCGGCGCTGCATGGCAAGCCCGGAAAAACCGCTTCGATGCGCGATGTGTTGAATGCGCCCGCGATTCTGCTGATTGGAAACGACCCAACGAATCAGCATCCGTTGTTGGCATGGCAGATTCGCACGAACGTGCGGTTACGGCGCGCGAAACTTTATACGATCAACGCTGCGCCCATCAAGTTGCGGCGACAGGCAGCGGGCTTCGCACTCCTGCCAGCGGGCGCGGAAGCGAAAGCGGCGGCATTTCTTGCGGGCGACGATTCCCTGCTCGATGCGCTGGTCAGCGACGGCACGAGCCGCGACGCCTGGATCGCGCTGCGCGAGAAAATCCGTGGCGAACAGAACATGGTCATCGCCTTCGGTTCTGAACTGCGTGGCCGTGACGTCGAGAGATTGGTGAGTTTCGCTTCGACCTTGACGGGAGCAAAGCTGATCTGTCTGGGCGATTACGCGAATTCGCGCGGAGCCAGCGAAATGGGGCTTTACCCCGACCTTCTGCCCGGCTACCACCCCATTACCAGCGCAGAAAAGTTCCAACAGGAATGGGGCAAGGTGCCGGCCGAAAAAGGCTTGAGCCTGCCGGAAATGATAGAGGCGGCGAAGGCAGGCAAATTGAAGGCGCTTTACGTGGTGGGCTCGAATCCGGTCGGCCGTTTGGGCATTGATCCCTTTGTGCTCTCAAAGACTTTTGTGGTGGTTCAGGACATGTTCCTGACCGAGACTGCGACCATTGCCGACGTGGTTTTACCCGCCGCGAACGCGTACGAGAAATCGGGAACCTATACGAACACCTGCGGCGATCTGCAACTCCTAAAGAAGGCAGGTGAAGTCTCGGATACCAAGCCGGACTTCGAGATGATCGTCCGCATCGCGGATGCGATGGGCTTCGATGTACACGGACTGGTGCCGTTTGGGGGCGGGACACATTCGGACATGGGACAGTCACGCGGGGCGCAATCCGGCGAGGCGGATCGTCATGCGGTGTGGCTGGAAGCGCAAAACCTGGAACCGAAGATGACACCATTTGATCCCATGGCGATTCTCGATGAAGTGCAGCGCGTGGTTGCCGGATATGATGTTTCGCGGGTCAATCTACTGGCCGGTTGCGATCAGCATCTGGAGATTGCCGAGAGCGGCGCTAGCCTGGTTCAAGATCCGGAACTGATCGTTCCGGCGAACGACGATCTGTTCAGCTCGGGCACGCTGGGACGGTATTCAAAGACATTGAATTCGGTTTTCGAAAACAAATCCGCAGAGTCGGAAGTTGCGGCGGACTAGCAACCTGAGATCAAGACCACGCGGGTGAGGGCGCCCGCGCCACACGGACACATTGAGCATAACGGCTTTCATCATCATTTCGATTATCAAGTCGGTTGCTGTCGTCTTTGTTCTGCTGACGGCGGTGGCTTATAGCGTCTGGCTGGAGCGCAAGGTGTCGGCGCACATACAGAACCGCTGGGGTCCCACGCGGGTCGGTCCTTTCGGCCTGCTTCAGCCGCTCGCCGACGGCGTTAAATTTATCTTCAAGGAAGATCTCACCCAGCCACATGTCTACAAGCCGCTTTACATCGCGGCGCCGATTATTGCAGTGGTGTTTGCCATTACTTCCATTGCGGTGATCCCGTTTGGCAACTGGGTGGATATCGGTCCATGGGGCACGTATCTGCAGATTACCGACTTGAACATTGGGCTGCTGGTCGTCCTCGGCATCACGTCGATGGGCGTTTACGGTGTCGCGCTTGCCGGGTGGTCCTCGAACAGCAAGTACGCGCTGCTTGGCGGTCTGCGGGCCAGCGCGCAGATGATCAGTTATGAAGTCTCGCTTGGCCTCTCGCTGGTGGGAGTGCTGATCGTCGCGGGCAGCCTTAGCCTGCGCGATATTGTGGATGCGCAGCGACACCTTCACTGGAACATTTTTTTTCAACCGGTCGCGTTCTTCATCTACCTGATTTCCGCGTACGCGGAAACGAATCGCACGCCATTTGATCTGCCGGAAGCCGAGTCGGAACTTGTAGCCGGATATCACACCGAATACAGCGCGATGAAGTTCGCGATGTTTTTTATGGCCGAGTACGCGAACATGGTGACGGTGGCTTGTCTCGCGACGTTGATGTTTTTCGGTGGCTGGCTGGGCCCGGTTTTTGGACCGCGGATCCTGCAAATGATTTTGCCGGTGATCTGGTTCTGTCTGAAAGTTTTCTTTTTTATGTTTTTGTACGTCTGGGTGCGCTGGACCTTGCCTCGCTTTCGCTATGACCAGCTCATGGCCTTCGGATGGAAGGTTCTGCTGCCGCTGGCAGTGGCGAACATTGTGGTTACGGCGCTGATTGTGGCGTGGGGAGCTTAGAACGTACCCAGTTGCCAGTACCCAGTACTCAGTTGTTTGCGGTCTGGGCCTGACTGGGTACAGGGTACAGGGTACTGAGTACTAACAAACAAATGTTTCATCTAATTCTATTTCTATTCTTCGGAGCGATCTGCGTGGCGGGGGCGGTGAACCTGCTGGTGCAGAGCCATCCCATCAACAGCGCGCTGTCGCTGATTGTGGTGATGGGCTCGCTCGCTGCCGAGTATCTTCTGTTGGGAGCGGAATTCCTGGCGGCGATTCAAGTGATCGTTTATGCGGGCGCGATCATGGTTTTATTTTTGATCACTATCATGCTGCTGAACGCCGGAAAAGAGGAGCGGACCAAGGGCAGCCGGGTTGCGATCCTGATCGGTGTTCCCGGCGTGACCATCGGTGCGGTGCTGGTTGCCTGGACGCTGGTCGGCCGCACGTCCACGACCCATTTGGCCTCGATTGGCGCGTTATGGGGCGCTCCCAAGGATATTGCGCGGCTGCTTTTTCACAATTTTCTGCTGCCCTTTGAAGTCACGTCGGTGCTGATCCTGATCGCCATTATGGGAGCGGTAGTCCTTGCCAGCCGGCCGGAAGCGATTGCGCAGCCACAGCGCAGCCGTCCAGTACCGCAAGAAACTTGCGAACTGGTTGTGACGGGGAAGGATCACTGATGGTCCCTCTTTCTTACTATCTCGTGTTGAGCGGAATCCTGTTCGCGTGCGGTGTGCTTGGGTTTTTGATCAAGCGCAACATCATCACGATTTTCATGTCGATTGAGCTAATGCTGAACGGGGTGAATCTCTCGTTTGTGGCCTTCGCCGCGCAATGGCACGCGCTTAGTGGACAGGTCTTCGTCTTCTTCGTGATGGTGGTGGCCGCCGCTGAGGCCGCGGTGGGGCTGGCGATCATCATTGCCGTCTATCGCACGCGTGAAACTTTGAATGTGGACCAGGTGAACCTGCTCAAGCTATGACGGCGAATCCTTATCTTTGGCTCGTGCCGGTGCTTCCGCTCGCCGGGGCGGCGATCAATGGCTTCTTTGGCCGGGGGTCGTCGAAGAAAGCGATCACGGCAATCGCGCTTGGCTTCTGCGGCGCGGCTTTCGCCCTGGCATTGTTCCTGGCTGCGGGCTTTTCTTCGGCGTCGGCTCCTTATTATTACGATCTCGCACATTGGCTCCGCTCGGGTAGCTTTCAAGTCGACTTCAGTTTTTATCTCGACCAGTTATCGCTCGTGATGCTGCTGGTGGTCACCGGCGTCGGGTTTCTTATTCATATCTATTCGGTCGGCTACATGTGGGACGACGACGGGTACTACCGCTTCATGGCGTATCTGAATCTGTTCATGTTCTTCATGCTGACGCTGGTACTGGCGAAGAATTACCTGGTCATGTTCATCGGCTGGGAGGGCGTAGGACTGGCGTCCTATCTACTGATCGGTTTCTGGTTCACGAAAGATTCAGCGGCGTCGGCGGGCAAGAAAGCATTCATCGTGAATCGGATCGGTGATTTTGGATTCCTGATTGCGCTCTTCCTGATGATCAAGCATTTTGGAACGCTTGACTTCACCCATGTATTTGCCTCAGTGCAGACGCTGCCGACGGAGACTGCTGGGGCGGGGCTGCTCTCGGCGATCGGATTGCTGTTGATGGTGGGTGCGGCGGGTAAGTCGGCGCAGATTCCTCTTTATGTGTGGTTGCCGGACGCCATGGAGGGTCCCACACCGGTCTCGGCGTTGATCCATGCGGCGACTATGGTTACGGCGGGCGTCTATATGGTGGCGCGGTCGTCGGTAATTTTCGAGCGCGCGCCAATGGCGATGATGGTGGTGGCGATCATTGGAACGCTGACCGCTTTGTTTGCGGCGACCATTGGCATCGCGCAGACCGACATTAAGAAAGTTCTGGCCTATTCGACCGTGTCGCAGCTTGGCTACATGTTCATGGCCTGCGGCGTGGGAGCGTTCTCAGCCGGCATCTTCCATTTGATGACGCACGCGTTCTTCAAGGGGCTGCTCTTCCTCGCAGCGGGTTCGGTAATTCACGGCATCGGCGGCGAGCAGGACATGCGAAAGATGGGCGGGCTCCGCGTTTACATGCCGTGGACGTTTGTGACGATGGGAATTGCCACGCTCGCCATTGCGGGGATTCCACCGCTGGCGGGCTTCTGGTCCAAAGACGAGATTCTTTGGAGAGCCTATAACGCGAGCTGGGTTTATTGGCTGATTGGCGTGATTACCGCTTTTATCACGTCGTTTTATATGTTCCGTCTGATGTACATGACATTTGGCGGCGAGTATCGCGCCGCCGCAGCGCAAGAAACACACGGTCACGATGGTCATGGTTATGGACACGGAGGGCCGCATGAGAGTCCTTGGGTGATGCTGTGGCCGCTGATAATCCTGGCCGTGCTGTCGGTCTTAGGTGGGTGGGTGGCTGGGTACAATCATCACTTCGAAAACTTTCTTGCTCCCGTTTTTCAGGGAGGCAAAGCAGTTGCCGAAGAATCTCCCGAGGCCGGGAAGAGCGCGCTCGAATATTTGCTCATGGCAGTTTCTGTTAGCGTGGCTGGACTCGGGTGGCTGCTGGCATATTTGCTCTACAGCCGCCGTCCGGAATTGCCCGTGCGCATCGCTGCCTGGCTGGACGGGCTCGACGAGGCAGTCGCGCACAAGTACTACATCGACGAACTTTACACCGCCCTTTTCGTCAAGCCGCTGATCGACGGTTCGACCACGATTCTCTGGCATGGAGTTGACCAGGGAGTGATCGACGCCGCGGTCAACGACTCCGCCGACGCGGCGCGCCACGTGTCTGACAACGTACGCCACATGCAGTCGGGCAATCTGCGTTCGTATGCCGGATGGGTGGCGGCTGGGGGCGCGGCGGTGATTGCCTACATGGTTTGGATGGGAGTCCGGTGAATATGGACAGCCTTGGTCCCATCATCCTTTCGCTGGTGACGTTCATCCCCGCTGCGGGCGGGCTGCTGATTCTTCTGATCCCGCGCCGCGATCGTGACATCAAGCTGTTTGCGCTCGTAGTCTCCATCCTGGCCTTCGTCGCTTCGCTGCATCTGCCCGTACACCTGCACCGCGATCACAACCTCTTCAAGTTCGAAATCGACAGAGTCTGGATCACGACTCCCAACATTCATTACCACATGGGCATTGACGGAATTTCTGTCTGGCTGGTGGTGCTGACCACGTTCCTCACGCCGCTATGCGTGCTGATTTCGTGGACTTCTATCCACGAGCGGGTGAAAGAATTTTTTATTCTGGTACTGATCCTTGAGACGGCCCTGATCGGCGTCTTCACGTCGCTGGATCTGTTCTTGTTCTACTTCTTCTATGAAGCGACGCTGATCCCGATGGCGCTGCTGATCGGCATGTACGGCCACGGGCGCAAGGTTTACGCGGCAGTGAAGTTTTTTCTGTTCACCATGATCGGCTCGATGTTCATGTTGGCAGCGATTGTGTGGCTCTATGCCAAGACCGGCAGCTTTGACTTTGTCGTCATTCAAAATGCGATTCGCAGCGGCAGTGTGCCAGGTTTCGAAACCGCTTCGCTCTGGCTCTTTCTCGGCTTCTTCATCGCCTTTGCGGTAAAAGTGCCCCTCTTCCCTTTTCACACCTGGCTGCCGGACGCGCACGTGGAAGCGCCCACCGCTGGATCGGTGCTGCTAGCCGGCGTCCTGCTGAAGATGGGCACATACGGCATGCTGCGTTTCAACCTCGGCCTCTTTCCGGAGCAGGCGCACCGCAATGCCTCGTGGATCATGATTCTGGCGCTGATCGGCATCATCTACGGCGCGCTGGTTTCGCTAGTCCAGCCGAATATGAAGAAGCTGATCGCCTATTCCTCGATCAGTCACCTTGGATTCGTCGTCCTTGGAATTTTCAGTTTCACGACGGCCGGCCTGAATGGCGCCGTCTTCGTTATGCTGGCGCACGGCGTCGCCACTGGCGGCCTGTTCATGCTGGCGGGCATCCTCTACGAACGCCGCCACACGTACGAGATTGTCGATTTCGGCGGATTAGCGACCCCGATGCCGAAGTACGCCACCTTTTTTCTGGTGACCGTGCTGGCCTCAGTCGGATTGCCGCTGCTCAACGGCTTCATCGGTGAGTTCCTGGTGCTGAGTGGGGCGTTTCAGGCGCGGCCAATCTACGGAATTCTGGCCGCGACCGGTGTGATCTGGAGCGCCTGCTACCTGCTATGGATGTATCAGCGCGTTTTCTTCGGCAAAGTGACGCACGAAGTCAATGCCACCCTGCCCGACCTCAACCTGCGGGAGAAGGCGGCGCTGTCTCCGATTGCGATTGCGGCTCTGGTCATGGGCGTTGCTCCGCTGGTGTGGCTGGGCGCGATTGATCCAGCGGTGCAGGCGGCTCTTGGCCCCTTCACACAATTGGCGAGCCGGATGGTGGGCCGATGACAACGCTGGCGGCACTTGCACATTCATTGCCGGCTTTGCTCGCCCAGGCGCAGATTCCCACTTTCCAGTCGCCGCCTCTTGCCGACTACATGCGTATTCTGCCGGAGTTGGTGCTTTCGCTCTTCGGCATGCTGGTAATGATTGTCGATCCGCTGCTGAACGAAGAGAACAGTCATCAGTCGCTCGGTACTATCGCACTGATCGGAACTCTTGCCGCGCTGGCGTCGACTTTCTGGATGGCGCAGTATCCTGGGACCGCATTCTCGAACATGGTTCGTGTGGAAGGCTTCAGTGTCTTCTTTCATTTCCTGGTTATCGCGATTGCAGCCGTCGCTATCCTCAGTTCTTTCGAATATTTGAAGGTGCAGCGCATCCGCGCGGGGGAATATTACGGGCTCATCCTGTTCGGCACGGTGGGCATGTGTTTAATGTCGTCCGCGATCGAACTCGTACTTATTTTTATCGCGCTCGAGATCTCGTCGATTTCAACTTACGTCCTGGCAGGCTTCCGGCGTCGCGACGCTGCGAGCGGCGAATCTTCGCTGAAGTATTTTCTGCTGGGATCGTTTGCAACGGCGTTCTTCCTGTACGGTGTCGCGCTCATGTTCGGCGCGACCGGTTCCACCAGCATTGATGCGATCAGCCAGGTGCTGCGATCCGGGAACGTACCGGTTCTGGCTTACGTTGCGACGGCGCTCCTGTTCGTGGGCTTGGGTTTCAAGGTTGCCTCGGCGCCGTTCCATGTATGGACACCTGACGTCTACGAAGGGGCTCCGGCTCCGGTCGTCGGACTGATGTCGACCGGTCCGAAAGCGGCGGCGTTCGCGGTCTTGCTGCGTGTCATGTTCGAGGCGAATGCACCGGGGCGCTTCTGGCTGATCTGGGTCTCAGCCGCGCTTTCCATGACGCTGGGAAATGTGGGAGCCTTGGTGCAGGACAATGTCAAGCGCCTGCTGGCATATTCTTCCATCGCTCACGCCGGATACCTGCTGGTTGCGTTTGCGGCACAGCCTGAACTGGGAACGTCGGCGGCGATGTTTTACTCCGCCGCGTATGCTGCCATGAACGTAGGGGCGTTCGCCATCGTCAGCCACTTCGCCAACGTGGGTGAGAAGTACGTTGCACTCGAGGATTACGCGGGCTTGGGAAAACGGTCTCCCATGCTGGCCGCGACTTTAACATTTTTCCTGATGTCTTTGATCGGCATTCCGATCACGGGCGGCTTCTTCGCGAAGTTTTACGTATTGAGTGCCGCGCTGAAATCGAACCTGGTGGGCTTGACGCTCATTCTGGTGTTGAATAGCGCGTTGGCCGCCTATTATTACCTGCGGATTATCGTCATGATGTATATGCGGGAACCACGGGGCGAAGTTCCCGTCACCCGGGTACCCGCCGCGGCCGTGATCGCCATTGCGGTTTGCGTTGTGGCCACGCTTTATCTGGGGGTGGTGCCGGGACGCGTGCTCGACTATGCGGCCCGTTCCGCGCACGACCTGGTGAGCGATGGAGCGGCCTCCTCGACAACGTCAGCCGCTGTGATATCAAGACCGTAGTTTTTGCTTCCCAATGAAAGAGCTGAGATTACCGCGGCAGCTCCATCAAGACGCGACCATGGCCGGCTCGTAAACGCTACGTGGGGCGCGGGTTCCCGCTGCAACTGCCTGTGCACGTTGCGGTGGAAAAAAGGATTTCGCGGCGATTGACAATCGACCTCCGAATCGTCATTATTACTAACACACTTACCCGGAACTTTTAGTCATCGGGCCCGGAGGATGTATGGTTCAGTTTTTGCGAAGACTTTGCACGGACGAGCGGGGACAGGATATTGCGGAATACGCCGTCATGCTCGCTGTCATTCTGGTATTGGTGATCGGCACCGTGCGGCTGATCGGGGGCAACGCCAACAATGCGTTTTCCAGTGTTGCCAGTTCCCTAGGGACGCAGTAATCCCGGTTCAGCAGCTTTAAAAAAACGTATAAAGACGTTACGATTTTAGCTTCTCTATGACACGATTTAGCACCTTCCGCCTGTTTGGCCGCGATTGGTTTCCATTCGCGGCGGCGGCGTGGAATCGGAGCGAATTACCAGACAAATAGAGACAGCTCAAAGATTCCGTCAAAGCCGCGATAGAATCGCGGCTTTTCTTTTTCGGCTAGAAGGAAAGGTCATCGCCATGATTGTAAACATGTCCGACAGCGCCACCGAACAGCAGATCGAACATATCATTCAACGGATCCGCGAAGCCGGCTTCCAGCCGCATGTCACCCGTGGCACCGAGCGCACCATCGTTGCGGCAGTCGGCAGCGGCGGACGACGCCATGAAATCGAGGCTCTTTCGGTCGCTCCCGGCGTCGACAACGTGGTGGCGATTGCCCAGCCTTTTAAGCTCGTCAGCCGTCAAACGCGGCCGCAAGGGTCGGTGGTCAGCGTTGATGGGGGAAAGGACGGCGGCGTCAGAATCGGCGGCCCGGAAGTGGTCGTGATTGCCGGTCCCTGCTCGGTGGAATCGCGTGAGCAATTGCTGGAGACTGCGCATGGGGTGAAGCGCGCCGGCGCGGCCATGCTGCGTGGCGGAGCCTACAAACCGCGTACCTCTCCTTATGAGTTCCAGGGCTTGGGAATTGAAGCGCTGAAGATTCTGCGAGAGGCTCGCGAACTTACCGGCCTGCCGGTTGTAACCGAGGTCATGAGTACAGAAGACGTCGACCTCATCTGTGAATACGCGGATATGCTCCAGGTGGGCGCGCGCAACATGCAGAACTTCGCGTTGCTGCGCAGACTCGCAACCATCAAGAAGCCGATCCTGCTCAAGCGCGGACCCTCGGCCACGGTAAAGGAGTGGTTGCTGGCGGCCGAATACCTGCTTTCCGGCGGGAATGATCAGGTGGCCCTTTGCGAGCGCGGAATCAAGACCTTCGAAACTGCCACTCGCAACACATTTGACCTTTCGGCTGTCGCCCTGGCCAAAGAACTCTCGCACCTGCCAGTGGTGGCCGATCCTTCGCATGGTACGGGCAAGCAGAGCCTGATCGGGCCGGTTTCACGCGCCGCGATTGCCGTCGGAGCCGATGCTCTCATCGTTGAGGTCCATCCCTGTCCGGAGCGCGCGCTATCCGACGGACCGCAGTCGCTCGATCTCGCGCAATTTGAGCGCGTGATGCGCGGATTGGGTGAGCCGTTACGCCCTGTACTGGGCCGCGGCGCAGGCATAGCCTGACGCTGCGGAAGCAACTGAGTCTTGTATCAGGACTTGCGATCCCGGAAACTCTCGAAAACATTTGCCCCTATAGGGCGCACTCCCGAAATCAGCAGCCGTTAAGCCGGATCTGAGCGCCCTTCCCACCGGGACAGGCCAATATGTCCCAAACTGCCTTTCTCGGGCTGCCCACCCTTTGTTTCAAATCAATTACACACTTGGCAAGGACTTAACCACGGTCACTGGGCCAATTTGTCTCTACGAGCCCGGCTAGAGGACATCGTTAAGCGGCTGTAAACACATGACTTAAACTGCTGCGATTGGTCTCACGATTGCCCATTAAAAGGCCAGGCACGAGAACGGGCTATATGCCCTGTCTCTCGAAAAGCCACTAGTAAAATTTATGAACAACATCGATAAATCGCAGGCCACAAGCGGACGCACAGGCCGTCGGCTCGATTCCCCAGCGTTTAGCGCTGCTTGGGGCCGGGTTCTTGCATTGGCATTGATGGTGCTGTCGGCAGTCCCGTCTTATGCTGGCGCCAAGAGTGTGCTGAATAAATTCTCCACAGACCTTGAGTCACCTGCAGGCGCGACCGGCATGGTGAGGGTGATCGTTCAATACCGCGCGATGCCCGCTACTTCGTCTTTCACGTCGATGCTCGCGCGTGGCGCAACCGTTCACTCCAGGTTGCAAACAATCCGGGGAGTGACGATGACTGTGTCCGCCAGCATGCTGGCGGAACTGCACAACGATCCCAACGTCCTCTACGTCACGCCCGACCGTCCGATACGCATGACTTCGAACCCTAAGACCGAGGAATTTGCGACCGCGGTCGAGGCGGATGTCGCGGCCTCGCAGTATGCACTCGATGGCACCGGCATCGGCGTAGCTATCATCGATAGTGGAATCGCTTCTCACCCCGACCTGAATAACGCCAACGGCAAAACGCGCGTGGTCTATAACCAAAGCTTTGTCGCCGGCGACTCCGCCACATCGGACAAGTACGGACACGGAACCCACGTGGCGGGCTTGGTCGGCGGCACGGGCGCCAACTCCGGCACCGCCAATCACTATGCGGCGACCTATGCCGGCATGGCTCCTAACGTCAACCTCATCAACCTGCGCGTGCTGGACAAGAACGGATGCGGTACGGACAGCCAGGTAATCGCCGCCATTGAGAAGGCGATAGCGCTGAAGAGCACTTACAACATCCGCATCATTAACATGTCACTGGGGCGTCCGGCGTACGAGAGCTACACGCTCGATCCGGTTGACCAGGCAGTGGAAGCCGCCTGGAAGGCCGGCATTGTGGTGGTGGTGGCTGCGGGCAACGATGGGCGCTACGAACCGACGGAGGGCTTCGCCACCATCGACGTTCCGGCTAACGATCCCGCCGTGATTACGGTGGGAGCGACACGGACTCTGGATACGGCGACGCGGGTCGACGATACGATTACCAGCTACAGTTCCAAAGGTCCGACCGCGATCGATCACATCGTGAAACCCGACCTGGTGGCGCCGGGAAACCGGTTAGTCTCCTTGCGGGTCGCGGGCAGCACATTGGATACGCTTTATCCGCAATTTGAAGTTTGGCCGACCAGCGGAACCTCCAAGTACTACGTTTTGAGCGGAACCAGCATGGCAACTCCGGTGGTGAGCGGAGCAGTGGCGCTAATGTTGCAGCAAAACTCCTCGTTGACTCCCGATCAAGTGAAAGCGCGCTTGATGAAGACAGCGTGGAAGGGTTTTGGGGAATACACATCGTCAACCGACTACTACAACAACATTTACAACAACGAGTACGACATCTTCACCTACGGTGCGGGGTACCTGGATATAGACGCCGCCCTTGGCAATACGAACCTGGCGTCGGGAGTAGCTCTTTCCCCGACGGCGGTCTTTAACTCGAACGGTACGGTCACGGTCACGAATACTGCCGACGCAAATTTCAGCGGCAGCCGCGTTGTTTGGAGCGCCACTTCATTGGTCTGGGGAACCTCCGTGGTTTGGGGCTCTACGGCGATTGAAGGAACCTCGGTAGTCTGGGGGGGCAAGAGCGTGGTTTGGGGTGCAAAGAGCGATTCTGCCTGCAGTGTAGTCTGGGGCGCTCTTACAAACTCCGCCAGTGTGATCGCAGCACTCAGCAATGGCGATCCTGGAGACAACTAAACAGCCGACAGACACCCTATTCGGAGACTACCATGACAAATAATCTTCCAATAAAAGCCAAACTGATGATCGGAATGGTGGCCGTTGCGAGCCTGTGCGCCCTGTCGTTCGGCGTAGTCAGATGGCAATCGCAAGCCTGGCCGCAGTTGGCGCTCCTGCTGGCGGCAGCCGCCCTCAGTTCGCGGTTCAAAGTGAGGCTGCCTGGGATGACGAGCTCGATGTCGGGAAATCTGCCGGTCATTCTTCTAGCAGTCACGCAACTGGGATTGTTCGCGAGCCTGCTGGTAGCGGTAACGGCGGCCATCGCGCAATCCTATTCCGACGGGAAAAAAGCGAACCCAATCCAATTTGTGTTTAACGCATGCACACTGCTGAACGCGGCGGGCCTCGCCTATCTGGCTTTTCACAGCCGGATTTTTGGCGCCCGCGCGTCGGCCCATACGATGGACGTGCTGCTGGCGGCAGCCACCTACTTTATGGCGAACACGGCGCCGGTGGCGAGCATCATCGGTCTGACCGAAGGCGGCAATCCTTTTGCGCTGTGGCACAAAGTATTCCTGTGGTCGTTCCCGAACTACGTGATCGGAGCGGGATTGACTGCGATTGTCTCCACTTTCACCGCGGTCAGCGGACTGGCAGCCGTGGCTGCTCTGACGGCGGTGCTGTTCGCCGTCTACCAGTCCTACAAAATGTACGCGGATCGAGCAGAACAGACACAGCCACGAGCGATGGCCATGGCCGCCGGCCGATAATCTGTAAAGCATTCCTTCCTGCGCGTAGCCTACGGGCTGCGCGCATTTTTTTTCGCGGGCGCAAGTTCAGTAACTTTCCTATAGAGACCGGGGTTTGCTCCGTCTCGATCGGCGGCGGGAGACACGGCAAGCCGCGTCTCTACCGGACTCTAGTCTCGCTCCGGCAAGGCTTTTCAGCGATGGCTATTTTGCGGGTGAAGGCGAAGGTGGAGATGCGAGCACAATCTTCATCAACTCGGTTGCGAGGTCGGAGGCATGGCCTTCATCGAGGTTGATCAGGACGACGACGCCCGCGCGCCGCTCGGGGATGATCATGAAAAAAGTGCTGGTTCCCTGCTGGCCGCCTCCGTGGCCAACATCCAGGACGCCGAGATCCTTCCCCGTACCCCAACCGAGGGCATAGGGATCGTCCTTGCCGTCGGTGGGCTTCAAGGGAGTCCACATCAGGTCGCGGGTCGAGCGGGCGACCAGGCGATCATTGAGCATGGCCACTTCGAATTGAGCCATGTCGTCAGCGGACGAGAGCCAACCGCCACCGGGTATTTTGTAGCTGGAGTCGAGGAAATCGGCGTTCGTTATCGCTCCAGACTTATCTTTGCTGTAGAAACGCGTACGGAATGGAACGACGGCAAAACGGTCGTCGACCACGGTATGCGTCATGCCGGCAGGCGTCAACACATTTTTGCGGACGTAATCCACATAGTTTTCTCCGGAGGCGCCTTCGATGGCGCAACCCACCAGCGTGAATCCCTGGGTGGAGTAGTGGAACTCAGTTCCTGGCTTGGCGATAAGCGGATCGTTCTTGAAGAAATCGATCCCACCCTGGATTGGATTCAGAAAGTGCTTGGTGTTGCCGACCTCGGGGTCGTCCTGCGAACCTGACTTGTAATGGCGAATTCCGCCCAGGTGGCCGAGAAGCTCGCGGGTGGTGATGGGCGCGTCCTTCTCGTCTTTCTTGGGAAAAGACGGACAGTACTTCTGAACCGGAGCGTCAAGATCGAGCTTGCCTTGCTGCCAGAGCAGCAGCGCCGCGGTTGCGGTGATCGATTTTGAAATCGACGCCAGCCGATATAGCGTGTGGGACGTTGCGGGTACAAAGTCTTCGAGGTCCGCAGTGCCGAATCCTGCGGTCCATTCGACGGCGCCATTCTCGACGACGGCCACTGAAACTCCGGGCGTGCTGTTGGCAGCCATGAAACGAGCAATGGCAGTTTCAAGCTCGACGCGCTTTTCTGGAGCGATCTGACCTGACTGAGCAATTGAGGGAATAGGCAGAAAGACGAGAGCGACGAGCAAAATCGCGGGCACGCGCATCAGTACTTTTCCATGAATGTTGATCTGGCTGCGTTGAACAGAATTACATAACGGGCGTCGAGGATCAAATCAATTGTGTGGTCCAGTTCTGCGCGGGCCAGCGCGACCGACGGCTGCTGTACAATCACGGTGATTGCTATACAAACAGCGGACATCCTGCTCGCTAACGGTAGGAACCCCACTCCCAAATCAATCCTAGGACTGAGATCGAAGGACTGCCAATGACGAATACAAGCGGCTGTCGGCTGTTTTGCATACTCTTCGTGTTCTCAATTCTTCTCTACGGGCAAACGACCCCCGTGGCAGCGAGTAAAGAGCGAGCCGATACGATCATCACCGGCACGGTTGTCACCATGGACGGCCAACGTCACATTTACAACGACGGGGCAGTCGTGGTGAATGGAGACACCATTGTCGCCGTCGGCCCCCGTGCGGAACTGGAAGCGAGGTACGAGAGCCGGCAGAATATCGATGCGCGAAATAAACTGGTGCTGCCGGGATTCATCAACGGTCATACCCACGTCCCGATGACGCTGTTTCGCGGCTTGCACGACGATGTGACGCTCAACGACTGGCTCTACAAATACATCTTCCCCGCAGAGAAAAAAAACGTCACCGAGCCGTTCGTGCGCTGGGGAACGCGGCTGGCAGCGGCCGAACAGATCCGCTCGGGAGTGACCACCTTCGCCGACATGTACTACTTCGAAGACGCGGTGGCGGAGGAAACCAAAGCGGCCGGTATGCGCGGCGTGCTCGGCGAAACGTTCATCGATTTTTCTGCGCCCGATAATAAAACTGAAGCCGCGATGCTCGAATATACAGAAACTTTCTTGAAGAAGTGGCAGGGCGATCCGCTTATTCACGCGGCCGTGGCTCCACATTCGATCTACACTTGCTCGCAAGCGACATTGCAGCATGCCACCACTCTGGCGCGGAAGTATCATGCGCCCATCCTGATTCACGTCGCCGAGATGAAGAAGGAGTGGGAAGACAGCGAGAAGCAGAACGGGGCATCGCCGGTGCAATATCTGGAGCGGATCGGGCTCCTTGGTCCCGATGTGGTTGCCGCGCACTGTATTTTTGTGGACGAGGCAGACCGCAAGATTCTTGCGCAGCACAATGTGGGCTGCGTCCACAATCCGTCAAGCAACATGATGCTTGCGAGCGGCGTTGCGCCCGTGCCAGAAACCCGCGCCGCCGGGGTCGCGGTCGGCCTCGGAACCGATGGACCGGCTGGCAGCAACAACGATCTCGATCTGATGGAAGAAATCGATCTGGCGGCCAAGCTGGCGAAAATTACAAAAATGAGTCCGCTGGCTCTCAATGCGTTGGCGGTCGTGGAGATGGCGACGATCGACGGGGCCAGAGCTCTGCACATGGACAAGGAGATTGGATCTCTCGAAAAGGGGAAAAAGGCGGACATAATTCTGATCGGCCTGGACGAGCCAAACGCCGTGCCGATGTACGACGTTTACGCGCAGATTGCGTACGCATTGAAAGCCAGCGACGTGGAAACGGTCATGATTGGCGGGCGGTTCGTGATGCGCGACCACAAACTGCTCACCGTCGACGAAGCGGCAGCGATAGCGAAGGCGCGAGAGTATAAGAAGTCGATAGCCGCGTCGCTGGGGATGGAGTAAATGCAATCTCGCAATTACATTTTTTGGGAAGTGGATGTGCAGGCCGATTTTATGCTGCCGGGTGGCAGGCTCTACGTGCCCGGAGCAGAGAAACTTCTGCCCAATATCCGCAAACTGACGGATGCGGCGCGGCGCGGTGAAGTCTTCCTGGTTTCACATGGCTGTTTTCATACGGCGAACGATCCCGAGTTCAAGCAGTTTCCACCGCACTGCGTGAAAGGAACTGCCGGGGCCGAGTTTGTTCCAGAAGCGCTGGCGGACAACTTTGTTCGCGTGGAAAACGATGTCGGCGCCAAGTTGCCCGAGGAGTTGTTTAAGTATCAGCAGATCATTCTAGAGAAGCAGACCCTGGATATTTTTGAGACTCGCCTTGCGGACAGGTTGGTGGAACATTTAGGGAACGCGGCGGAACTTGTGGTGTTTGGAGTGGTTACAGAATACTGCGTGAGTCTCGCGGTCAAGGGGTTGCTGAAGCGGAAGCAGCGGGTGGCCGTGGTCCGCGATGCGATTGCAACGTTGGCTGCGGAGGTTGGGGAGAAGAGTTTAGCGGAATTGCAGAGTCTAGGAGCAAGGCTGGTCAGTACCGAGGAAGTCCTCAAAGCGTTAGCGCGGTGACGCGCAATAAACGACACAGTGGAGCGACGGGCGTCTCGCCCGCCTCTCCACCGGCTATCCGTCACAGAAGCATACCCGCAATCGAGGCCGACATCAGGTTGGCCATGGTTCCGGCGAGCATGGCGCGAATGCCGAGTTTTGCCAACTCTCCACGTTTATTTGGAGCGAGCGCGCCGATTCCACCGAGCTGAATGCCAATCGAGCTCAGATTGGCGAAACCGCAGAGCGCGAACGTCGCGATGGTAAACGAGCGCGGATCGAGCACAGCCCTTTGCGGTCCGAGCATCGAGAAGGCTACGAGTTCGTTCAACACCATGCGCGTGCCGAGGAGATTGCCGATGGCGCGACAATCATGCCATGGGATTCCGATGACCCACGCGATGGGGGCAAACACAATGCCGAAGATCTGCTGCAGACTGGAAGGAAACCACAGGATTCCGACCCGGTTGTGAATTCCGCCCAGGATGCCATTAGCCAGAGCGATCAGCGCCAGAAATGAAATCAGCATGGCGGCGATATTGAGCGCTAGGCCTAGACCGTCGGTGGTGCCGCGCGCAATCGCGCCCAGCAAATTTTCCTTCTTCTCGGCATCCTCTTCTTCCTCGCTCATGACGACGCGGCCGGCGGTCTTGGGAATCTCCGTCTCGGGCACAAGCATTTTCGACATCAGGATGGTGCCGGGAGCGGTCATGATGACCGCACTCAGCAGATGTTTGGGTTCGATGCCGAATGCGATATAAGCCGCCATGATGCCGCCGGAGACGTGGGCCATGCCGCTGGTCATCACCGTCATCAGTTCGGAGCGAGTGAGATCGGGAAGGAACGGGCGGATGGTGAGCGGGGCTTCGGTCTGGCCCATGAAGATGCTGGCCGCCACATTCAGAGACTCAGCGCCGCTAGCGCCCATGAAGCGGGTCATCACCTTCGCCGCGAGCTTGATGATGAATTGCATGATCCCGTAGTGATAGAGCACGGCGAAAAATGCGGCGATAAAAATGACAGTCGGCAGCACTTGGAAGGCGAAGAAAAATCCTAACGGCTTGTCCTTCGCGCCAAGAGCGCCGAAAACGAACGACGAGCCATCGAAGGCGTAGCTGAGCAAGCGGTTGACGGCGTCTCCGGCTTTCTGAAACAGCACTCGGCCGAGCTCAATTTTCAGAACAAAAATGGCGAATACAATCTGTAAACCGAGGCCCCAGACAACCGTTTTCTTATTGATCGCGCGGCGGTTGGTAGAGAAGGTGTAGGCGAGGCCCAACATGGTGAGCAGACCCAGAATGCCAGTAAAACGTCCCATCTTTATCCCCCAATAAATCAGTGTTCGCCTTTATGAATCACGCGATGAACCATCGATTGTTTGTGCGCGGGCGGAGCGGCGGCAATTTGATAGCTCTCTTCCAACAGCGATCTGGCGCGCGCGGCCTGTGCGTCGGAGTAGCAGTGAATCGTGCAGAGGGCTTCTCCCACAGAAACTCTGTCGCCGATCTTTTTATGCACGACGATGCCAACGGCGGGATCGACTGAATCTTCCTTGCGTTCACGGCCTCCGCCGAGGATGACGCAGGCGGTGCCGACAAGTTCGCACGCGATCGCCGTCACATATCCAGACTGTGGACTGGCCACATCGACGCGGTGATCCGTGCCCGGTAGACGCGTCGGATCGTCAATCGTGCCGATGTCGCCTCCCTGCAACTCGACCATCTGGCGGAATCTCTCGAAAGCCTGGCCGGAGGCAATGATCTGCTCGGAAAGCTTCTTCCCCAGCGCCACGGTCTTGGACGCTCCGCCAAGGTAGAACATCCAGGCGGCCAGCTCGAGACAGAGATCGCGCAGGTCGGCCGGGCCGCCGCCGTGCAATACCTCGATGCACTCTTGCACTTCGAGGGCGTTGCCGACCATGCGGCCGAGCGGCTGGTTCATGTCGGTGATGAGCGCGACCATTTGCTTGCCCATGCGTTCGCCAGTCTCGACCATGAGTTCGGCGAGGAAGACGGCGTCTTCCTCCTTTTTCATGAACGCTCCCGAGCCGGTTTTCACGTCGAGCACGAGCGCATCGGTGCCTTCAGCCAGTTTCTTGCTCATGATGGAAGCGCAGATCAGGAACGGACTCTCGACTGTGCCGGTAACGTCGCGCAGCGCGTACAACTTGCGGTCCGCGGGAGCGATTTTCTCGGTCTGGCCAATCATCGAACATCCGCAGGCTTTGAGAACACGATGGAACTCCGACACAGACAGGTCTACGCGAAATCCGGGAATGGATTCGAGTTTGTCGAGCGTGCCTCCAGTATGGCCCAACCCTCGGCCACTAATCATGGGAACGTAGAGGCCTCCAGCGGCAACCAGCGGCGCAAGCACGAGCGAAGTTTTGTCACCGACGCCGCCGGTCGAGTGCTTGTCCACTTTCTTTGCGGGCAGAAAACTGAGATCGAGGACTTCGCCGGAATGCAGCATGGCATGGGTGAGCGCGGCGGTTTCCTCGCGAGTCATGCCGCGCAACACAACTGCCATGAGCCAAGCGGCCAGTTGGTAATCGGGAATGCTGCCTGCGTCCTTAGTGCAGCCGCTGACGAGGTATTCGATCTCAGCCGGGGACAAAGCGCCGCCATCGCGCTTTTTGCGAATGAGATCGATGACGCGGAACGTGGATTGCGAAACGCTCGGCTGACTCACTTGAGGCGGAAACCCTCCGGCAGAAGATCGGTGATGCGGTTCTGCTTCGGGCCTTTCTCGCCCTGGTAGAAGATGACGGCGCGTGGCCCGAACTCATAGATGACCTGGCGGCAGGCGCCGCAGGGCGAGCACGGAACGCCGTGATCGTTGGCGACAGCAACGGCGCAAATCTCAAGATCTGGCCCATCTTTAGCGATCGCAGAGAAGATCGCGGTACGCTCGGCACAGTTAGTCATACCGTAGGAAGAATTCTCGACGTTGCATCCCGTGAAGACTTGGCCTTTTGAGGTGAGAATGGCTGCGCCAACTCTAAAGTTGGAGAAGGGCGCGTAGGCGTTCTTCATTACTGTGCGGGCTGAACGAAGCAGGCGCTCGCGCATGGCAGCTGACACCTTGGTTGTTTGCATACCCAAACCGATTTCGCTGAAGAACGGGTGGCGGCCATTGTAACGCCTGAGCAGCGTTGGCAGCAGAGATTTTCAAATCTTTCGGTCAATGCTCGGAGCACACAGTTTCAGGGCCCGCGGTACTTGGCGACATGGTAGACCGCATCATTATAGCGGTCGAATCTTGACGGTCGTGTGTGCGGGTGATAATTTCAGGCCACACGTGGGCACACGGGAGACATCGTTCTGAGTCGAGCAGAGAAGATGCGGAATTCGCCCGCTCTGGACCCCGTGGATATTCGCAGGCGCGATTTTTTGATTAGTTGCTGCCGGGGAGCCTCAGCGGCAATAATTCCTGCCGGCCTGCGCGGCTTGGCCGTTCCTTCCACCAACGCTGTCGACTCGCCAGACGCCGCCGCGTTAAATTGCGAATTACATCTGCAGCCTCACTATCGGATGCCCAGGCCGCTCGATGCCTTGCTCATCAAAACGCAGGCCGGCCTGGACGATTTTGTCACGGAACAATACGCGGGTAAGATTGCGGCGATCTTTGCGCAGTGGAATTCCGGTCTACGGCGCTCTCCGCAAGACCTGAAAGCTGTCGAGAAACTTCTTGCGCCGAGTTTTTCGGGATCTTCTCTCCGGCCAGCTGAATCCAGAGTTGTGCGCCCGGGCCCGACGATCGAGGCTCGCCACAATACATTTAATCCGCGCGCTGCACTTGATCGGGATGGATTTCTGCAGGAACTCCGGTCGTCCCTGAGAGGCTTTTCGAAGATTCTTACGGCTGAGTTTCAGGTGACGAGTATCGATGCTGGATCCACGCCTGCGGCACCATCTCCCGGTCAGCTACAGACTCGCGTCCGTTATGAACTGGTTGCCACCGGCAACGGGTTCTACCGTGAACAACGCGTGGGTTACTGGCAGATCGCGTGGGAAAAATCTGCGTCGGGTGAGTTCCGCGTGCGCAACTGGCACACGCTGGATGAAATGCAAAGCCGGTCCATCAGCCCCGGCTATGTCGATGTCACCGCTGCGGCGCTCGGTGGTAACGCTTCCTATTCCTCGCAGCTTCTGCACGGTACCGACTACTGGCGGACCGTGCTCGACGGCGCTTGCGGCATTGATGTCTACGGGCACAATGGCGTTTCGATTGGCGACATCGATGGCGATGGATACGACGATCTCTATGTGTGCCAGCCGGGGGGCCTTCCAAACCGGCTTTATCGGAATCGGGGCAACGGAACCTTCGAGGACATCACGGAAGCGTCGGGCGTCGGCGTCATCGAAAATACGGCGTGCGCGCTTATAGTCGACGTCGACAATGATGGGCGACAGGATTTGATCGTGGTGCGGGCAGCCGGCCCGATGTTGTTCCTGAACGAAGGTGGCGGCAAGTTTCGTCAGAAGGCGGACGCATTTCAGTTCGCCAATCCGCCGCAGGGCACGTTTTCCGGCGCGGCCGTGGCAGATTATGACCGCGACGGCTGGCTCGATATCTACTTCTGCCTTTACGTCTATTACCAGGGCACGGACCAGTACAAGTATCCATCTCCCTATTATGTTGCAGAGAACGGGCCTCCTAATTTCATGATGCGCAACAATCGGGATGGAACGTTTCGCGACGTGACTGCCGAGACCGGACTCAACCAGAACAATACGCGCTACAGCTTCTGTTGCGGATGGAGCGATTTCAACCGCGATGGCTGGCCCGATATTTACGTGGTGAATGATTTCGGACGCAAGAATCTTTACCGCAACAATGGCAACGGAACGTTTACCGATATCGCTTCGCAAGCGGGCGTTGAGGACACTGGCGCGGGGATGAGCGTCTGCTGGTTTGACTATGACAATGACGGCGCGGAAGACCTCTATGTGGCCGACATGTGGACGGCAGCGGGCGAGCGTATTTCGATGCAGGACATCTTCAAAAAAGACGCGCCCCCGGCAACGCGCGCCCTGTATCGCAAACATGCCATGGGCAACTCGCTATTTCGAAATCCGTTTCGAAGTGGCGGCGCAGCTTTTGAGGACACTACGCGCACCGCCGGCGTAGGCATCGGGCGCTGGGCTTGGTCCAGCGACTCGTGGGATTTTGATCACGATGGTCTTCCCGATCTCTACATCGCCAATGGCATGGTTAGCGGCCAGTCGCGCGAAGACCTGAATAGCTTCTTCTGGCGCCAGGTGGTCGCCTATTCGCCCGATCAGGCCAAGCCATCTCACGACTATGAACAGGGATGGAGCGCGATCAACGAATTGATCCGCGCGGATGGCACTTGGAGCGGGTACGAGCGAAATATTTTCTACGCGAACAATGGCGATGGAACGTTTTCCGACATTTCGGGCGTAGTGGGCCTGGATTTTCTAGAAGACGGACGAGCATTTGCTCTTGCGGATTTCGATCATGATGGCCGTCAGGAAGTCTTCTTGAAGAATCGCAACGGGCCGCAACTGCGGGTCTTGAAGAATGTCATGGAGAGCCTGCCTCCATCGATCGCCTTCCGGCTACGCGGTATGAAAAGCAATCGTGATGCCATCGGCGCGGTGGTCACGGTGGAAACGGAACGCGGCCGCCAGACTAGGTCGCTGCAAGCCGGATCGGGATTCCTTTCGCAGCACAGCAAGGATGTCTTCTTCGGCTTGGGAGCAGCAACAGGCGCTGTGCAAGCGTCGATTCGCTGGCCGAGCGGACTGGTGCAGGAACTCCACGATCTGCCGATCAACCACCGGGTGTGGGTTGAGGAAGGTTCCGAGCCATCTCGAATAGAGGCCTTAAGAACTCAGGCGGGACGAGGCCAACTTGCGGATGCCGGTATCGCAAATGCTAAGACCGCAGACGCTATCCCACAGCAAATCGAAACCCTGCCCACCACGGCTGAGACCTGGCTGCTGGCGCCGGTCGAGGCACCCGATTTTTCTCTTCCCGATCTCGCCGGTCGGATGCACACTCTGTCTTCGCGACGCGGAAAACCGGTGCTGCTTACCTTCTGGACCGCCGGAGCAGCACAATGCAGTAAAGATTGGACCGCTTTCAATCAGCGCCATGCGGCTTGGGCGGCGCAAGGTCTTCAACTGCTTTCGGTGAATCTCGACAACCCGGCGAACGAGCCAGCGTTGCAGGCTATCGTGCGAGAACATCATCTTTCGTTCCCCATCCTGCGCGGGTCCGAAGACGTGGCGGCGATCTATAACATTCTCTATCGGTACATATTTGACCGCCATCGCGATCTCGCGCTTCCAACCTCATTTCTTCTCAATTCGACCGGAGAAATCGTCAAGGTTTATCAGGGGCTAGTTGTCCCAGAGCACGTTGAACAGGACTTCAGGCACATTCCTCAGACCAGCGCAGAAAGAATAGCTCGAGCACTTCCCTTTCCCGGCGTGACCGACGCGATCGAGTTTGGGCGCAACTATCTCTCCTACGGTTCGGTATTTTTTCAGCGTGGCTATATGGAACAGGCCGCGGCTTCGTTTCAGATTGCCCTGCGCGACGATCCAACCAGCGCCGAGGCTCTCTACGGCATTGGCAGTGTGTTTCTGGACCAGCAAAAGAACGCGCCGGCCCGCGAGAGTTTTGAACGCGCGCTCAAACTGCGCGCAAGCTATCCCGACACTTTGGCAAATTCCTGGAACAACCTCGGCTTGCTGGCCGCGCGCGAAGGCCGCTCGGGTGAAGCAATCGCCTACTTCCAGGAGGCGCTCAAACTGAGTCCCGATCATATGATTGCGCTGGATAACCTGGGCAGCGCATATCGCCAGCAGAAGCTCTGGGGCGATGCTCACAAGACTTACGAACGAGCCCTGGAAGTCGACCCCAACGATGCGGAGGCGAACTACGGTTTGGGAATGGTATTCGCGCAAAATGACGATACGGCGCGAGCATTCGATTCTCTACAGAAGGCGCTGAAACTGCGTCCGGCTTACCCTGAAGCGCTGAACAACCTGGGGATCCTTTATCTGCGCACGCAGCGGCGGGATGAGGCCGTGGCCAGCTTTGAGCAATGCATCCGCGTGGCGCCTGCTTTCGATCAGGCTTATTTGAACCTGGCGCGAGTCTATGCCATCGAGGACGCGCCGGACAAAACTCGAACCGTGCTACTCGAACTCCTCAAGCAGCATCCCGGCCACGAGCAGGCACAAAAGATGCTGGAGCAGTTGGGACCCTAGCAACATCCCGTATCGCGATCTCCCTTGCTTGTCATTTGAAGAGCGCGGTTAGTATCGGACATTGCTAAGGCGCCGACGTCTTTCCCGGTTGCGGCGTCGGTGCAGTCAACAAGTCTACAAACAGCTTGTAGAACCTGCCTGTATCCAAGTCGAACTGCACTTCCACCGACGGCAAGTCGCGCTTAGGTTTATCCGAATCGGTCCACGTGAGCGTATCTCCATAGCCGGGGCCGCGAGCCAGATTCACATCCACGTAGCGGTTTTCTTTCTTTGTAATCAGGGTCGGATCAAGCCAGGCCGCCGCTGCGAGTTCATCCCATAAATAGTTATAAGGGCCGCGCAAGTGTTCATACTTGCCGATGTATTGCGCTGCCGGTGAGGTGCCGGCCTTCACCTTGTCGATCAGTTCATCGGTCATTCTTGTTTTGACGGAAATATCAACCGTTGTACAGACCATCCTGTTCCACGGCGCCCGCAAAACAATGTGAGCCGCTTCGGGATCGAACCAGAGATTGAATTCGTGGCGTGGATTGTTCGCGAACTCGGGATCTTCAGTCCGCGGATTCAGACTGCCGCCCATGAACACCAGTTCTTTGGCCAGGCTGGCAAATTCGGGAGCGATCGAGATCGCGAGCGCCAGGTTGGTCATGGGCCCGCCTTCATAGATCGTGACTTCGTGCGGATACTCATGGACCATGCGCACCAGAAAGTGAGCTGCATCTTCGTCGGCGGCCTTGGTGGTGGGTTTCCCTTCCGGCATCGCGCCCAGTTCGCGAGGTGGGTGATAATACTTCGGAGTCCACGCCCCCAGCCATGCCACGGAGCCATAGCGCTGCTCCCACTGCTCGGTCTCTTCTTTTGTTCTGACCAGCGGATACTCGGCTCCACGGAACACGGGAATGTCGGTTCGTCCGATGAGTTCGAGCATGCGCAGAGTGTGCGCGATTTCTTCGGTCACCCAGGCATCGCCTGTCACCACGGTGATGCCTAAGACCTCCGTCTGTGGAGACTGTATGATCAGCAGGATCGCTTGCTGGTCGCTGCCGGCGGGTCCGGAAGCGTCCTGATCTATGATGACCTTTCGCTTGTCCTGGCTTTCGGACAGAAGACATGTCATAAGAATTGCCGTTGCGACCGCGAAGAAACCCGTGAACCAGCCCATCTTCATTCGAGCACCTCGGAATTTTGGAAGGCGTGCCATTGTAAAGCCTATTCACGCCGCCGCCAATTCTTTGGCGGGACCCGTGAGATAAAATGACCGGCAACGATTACGGGTGATTCCATATTATTCTTGGAGCGCCGCTTTCTCTGAGGAGCCGATCCGCGTGACCTTCAGCCACTTCGGAAAATCTGGAATTTATGTCGACATCCTCGCGTTGGCATTGATCGCGATGGCGACGGCGGCTCTCGCTCCGTCCTGGGCGCAATCTCCGGAGCCAGCCAGCAGCGCCGCTTTTCAGGGGACGGTGCAGGGGCATGTGCGTGACTCCAGTGGCCGGGCCGTGGCGAAAGCGATTGTCTTTTTACAACCTACGACTGGAACACATGCAGACGCTTCCATCCAAATCGCACACACGGATTCGGAAGGAGCGTATCGCTTTGCGGCGCTTCGCGCGGGCACTTACACTCTGCGCGCGGAAATGAAGGGATATAGCCAGGCAAGCTCCGGTCCCGTGGCCATCACCAACGTCCTCGCAAATAACGAAACGAAAACAATCGATCTCGCGTTTGGACTTCCCCAGACGTCTGAAAACCGTGCCGGACAAGGACCCGAATTTTTTGACGAACCTCAGTTCACCGTGGCGGGGGTGACGCAAGCCACGAATTCGGGAGGACACGGTTCCGATACCGTCCTGCGAACCACGGAGGCGCTCGCCAAGGCAACGGTTTCGTTAAACAAGAAGCCGAATGGGACTTCGACCGCGGCGAAATCCGACGCGACGGAAAGTCTGTTGCGCGACGCGCTAAGACGCGAGCCGGAAAGTTTTGAAGCAAATCAAAAACTCGGAAAGCTGCTCGTCGATAATGGAAAAGCTGCCGAGGCAGTTCCCTACCTGTTACGGGCTGCTCAGCTGAACGCCGAGGATCCCGAAGTTCATCACGTGCTCGGCGATGTCGAGGAGAAGCTTGGCAATCCGCTGGAAGCGGTTCGCGACTACCAGCGCGCGGCTGAACTTGATCCCAGCGAACCGGACTTGTTCGACTGGGGAACGGAACTCTTGACGCATCGCGCGCTCGAACCTGCAACCGAGGTTTTCACAAAAGGCAATCGATTGTTTCCAAAGTCCGTACGGATGCTGATCGCGCTCGGCGTTGCGTGGTACGCGCGCGGATCCTACGATCAAGCAACGCAGTGTCTGGTGAACGCCTCCGATCTCGCTCCCGACAATCCGACTCCGTACCTGTTCCTGGGGAAGATGCAAAGTGTCGAGACCACTCCATCGGAAGGATCGAAGGAAAAGTTAGCGCGATTCGCGCAGCTGCAACCGGACAATGCGCTCGCGAACTACTATTACGCCGTCAGTCTTTCGAAACAATCGGCGAGCGCGTCCGATAATAACGCTGAGCACTCGGCGCGCGTGGAGTCGCTGCTGCAGAAGGCGGTGCGTCTCGATCCAAAGCTTGGTGAGGCATATCTGCAATTGGGGATTCTCTATTCGCAGCACGAAGATTTTTCGCGGGCAATTTTGGCTTATCGAAGGGCGCTCGAAGCGCGTCCGGAAGAAGCTGGTCCGCAATTCGACGAGATACTCGAGGAGGCGCACTATCGACTAGCTCAGGCGTACCTGCGAGCGGGGGACAAAGTCTTGGCTCAACAAGAACTTCAACTTCACGATGAATACTCTAAGAAAATAAAGGAGAATTCTGTGCGGGAGCGACGAGATATTCAGGAGTTTATAATTTCGCTACAGGGCAAGAATTCCGTCGCTCCACCGCGGCCTTGAGAGGAGCGGCACGGGTGATCCCGACGGGCTTGTGGCAGGCCTGAAGGCATGTCCTGATACGAAGCTCCGGTGCGTCACCGACTGCCAGAACGCCCATCACTCCGCTATTTTTCGGACGGGCCGCGTCATCAAATCGATATAGATCTTGTAGAACTTCTCCGCATCGATATCGAACTGGACATTGGCGAGGCGCAAATAGGGAGGGACGTCGGACTTCGCGGTCGAGTTCCAGAAGATTGTCTTACCGTAGCTGGCCCCGTGATCGACGTCGATATCCATATAGAGCTGTTTCTGGCCGGTAATTATCGAGGGATCGATGAGCGCAACGCCGGCGATTTCATCCCACATGTAGCCAGGCAAGGAATATTTCCCCAGATAGTCGGTCACTGGAGTGCCCGCCTTCGTGATGGTGGCTTTCATCTCGGTCGTAAAGCGCGTTTTGACCGAGATATCGATGGGAGTGATGGTCACTTTCTTCCAGGGCGCGCGCAGGACGATGCGAGCTGCTTCCGGGTCAAACCACCAGTTGAATTCGCGGCGGGCGTCGATGGCTCCGGGATCAATCGCACCCTTGTCGGCATAGAGTCCTCCACCCATCATGACAAACTCTTTCGCGAGCGTCGCAACCGACGGATCGAGCTTCAGCGCCAGCGCATAATTCGTCAGCGGGCCGCCCGCCCACAGCACAACCTCGCCGGGATACTTGTGCACCATCCGCACAATAAACTCGGCGGCGGTGCCGGGCTGCGCGTGAATGTGGGGCTCGCCTTCCTTCATGGGAGGCACAACATCAGGCGCATGGTAAGGCTCGTCGTAGATTGTCGAGCGCGTCGCCTCGAAGTGTTCCGTCCAGCATCCCTTGTATTCGAGCTTGCCGTAGAGAGCTTCCCAGCGTTCGGTCTCTTCTTTGCTGTTGAGCAGCGGGAACTCGGCGCCCCGGATGACGGGGACGTCGGTGCGCCCGGCAATCTCCAACATGCGGAGCGTGTGCTGCGTCTCTTCCTTCACCCACTGATCGCCGCTGACGGTGGTGATGCCAAGCACGTCAAACTTCTCCGACTGCAGGAAAACAAGCAGCGCCTGCTGGTCGCTGGTGCCGGGCCCGCGGGCGTCCTGATCGACTATGACTTTGATTTTCTGGGCCGAGGCTGCGGTTGCGAGCAGGAGAGCGAGCAGAGACATCAGCGCGAGTTTCCGCGTGCAGCAAGTCGGCATGTCAGAATTCCCCGGCGGAGTATCGGATTTGAAAGTTAAGGGCAGACTGAGCTGCGGGAGGTTTCAGTTTGCTCAGTCTGCCCGAAGTTGAAAACGCGCAACGGAGAACGCCCCTAGAACTTCAGCTTCAGGGCGAACTGAACCAGGCGCGGATTGTTCACGGTGTTGTTGATCTTTCCGAAGCTGGAGGTCGTATTGATGTCCTGCTCTCCCGTTCCTGCCGCACCCTGCAGGAAGTATTGCGGATGGTTGAAGAGATTGAAGAACTCCGCTCGGAACTGCAGATTCATTCCCTCACGGAAGGACAACGGAAGGTCCTTGATCAAGGAGAAATCTGTGTTCACGAAGCGCGGACCGTAGACCGGCGCACGGACTCCGGTGCCGAGTTGTCCGAGCGGTGCAATCGCGAACGCGCAAGGGTTGAACCAGTAGGAGATTGTGTGTATCTGAGCAGGGCAATCCGTCCTGCCGCCCTCCGGTCCTGGCTTGTTGGGATCACCGACTTGGTTCGGACGCGCGAAGTTATTTCCGTTGTAGGAAAAATCCACTCCCGAAATGTTACTGCTATCGACCACGTACAGCGGGAATCCGGACGTCGCCCTCTCGATCAGATCTACCTGCCAATGTCCAAACACTGCGTCCACGGGACCGCCCCAGGCGCCGCCCCAGTACTTGCCCTTGCCGAATGGGAGGTCGTAGAGGACGCTGGCGGTAAAACTGTTATTGAGGTTCAGTTCCGAAAGACCCCAATCCAGCTTCTTGGTTCCAGGCAGCGGCCAGTACAACGCGCCGGGGTTGGTGCCCAAGCCGTCCGGCATACCCGAGTCAAAATTGCGGGAATAGGTGTAGCCGAGCAGGGCGTAGAGTCCGTGCCGCGCGCTCTTGGTTTCAGCCTTGATCTGAAGGGAGTCGTAGCGGGCTTGACCGATGCTGTTGTTGCTGTCGACGCTCTGAAAAAAGCCTGCGTATGGAAAGTCTCCAAAGCCGCAGCCCAGACTGTAGGTTGAGCCTAGCACGTGGTTGGGTTCGCCCGGGCAGGCGCTGGGATTATTGACGTTTTCATTCACCTGGCTCACGAGAATGTGGGCGCTGCGCGTTCCGGCGTAGCCCATGGTCAGCACGACGTTCCCGGGAATCTGACGCTCGACGTTAAGATTGAATTGCTGGATGATGCCTTGTTTGAAATTGCGATTCTGTGATTGAATCGTTCCGGTGTAGGAGCCCGGGCTCACGGGCGAAGTTAGAGGCGAACCATTGACAAGGAAACCGTTGGCAAGCCCACAAGCGGGGGCGCCAAACGTGGTGCAAAATGTCGGAAAGGGATCAACCTCTGCATAGTATGGCGGATTCTGCCATAGGCCCTGTCCGCCCTGGTCCCAGGAAGAATCATGGTAGATGGCGTAGCCGGAGCGAACGACGGTCTTGCCGCTTCCGAAGGGCTTCCAGGCCAGTCCGATGCGGGGTTCTAATGCGGTCTTGTCAAACTGAATGCCGACTCGCCCATCGGTAGTAATGCAATTCGTGCAGCCGGTAATCGCCGGGCTGCCTGCCGGAACGTACCACTTGAGGTTTGTAACGTCGTAATTCGCCTGGCGATTTCTGACTTCGGTTTCGGGAGTAACGAGGGCCCAAGCAAAGCCGAGGTTTAAGGTCAGATTGCTGGTTACGCGCCAATCGTCCTGAACGTATGGGCGGAACAATTTGAAGCGTCGGCCAGTCGTGGCTCCGAGGAAAGTTTGATCGTGGGCCGCAAAAACGCCCAAGCTACCCAGTAGGAGATCGGCAATATCGTCGCCAGTCTCGGTGCCAAAGTTCACGACGAAACCATCCTGAAATGCGTTGTTGCGCACATTCATTTCGTTAGCGCGAAATGTCATGCCCACACGGATGTCGTGCTTGCCGCGAATCAGGTCGATCGTGTCGCTCGCCGAGTAGACGTTAGTCCCACCCTGATACGGTGCATATCCGCGGTCACCAATCGAAAAATAGCTGCCCATGTCGAACGAAGTCAGGCCGCAACTTTCGCAATCCTTCGTTGACTGGTTCAGACTGGCAGGGTAGCCCGTTATGCTATCGCAATGGCTCCCTAAGTCGGCGCCGGGAATACCGAGGGTGGCTGCTTCGCAGGTTCCGGTGCCGAAAGAATTGATGTGGTTGAAAATCCGGTTGTAACCAGCGTTGAACTGGTTGATGGTGGTCGCGGAAAAAACGTGCGTTTCAGACAGGGCCAGGTTGCGCCCGTGGTTCTCGATGTGCTGGTTGCTGCCAAAGGCGTTTTGTTCCGACCAGGTCGGCGAACCGCCCGGGACGAAGTTCGTTGCCTGATCGTAGCTGAATCGCGCAAAGATGGAATCCTTGCTGGAAAAATTGTGATCGATCCGGATGTCCCAGGTTCCTTCGTTGAGTTTGCGCACGGGCTGATTGGCATAGTTAAAGCCGGAATTGCCCACTACATTTGGCGCTGGATAAAGAGCAGCCACCTTCGCCCCGATCCCCATCGCTTGGGCGCTATTGACCAAGGCGGCTGGAATGACAGCGCAGTCTGTGCCCAGGGATTGGCTCCCGTCGGATTGCACCGGCTCCGGTGTCGTGCTGGTTCCCACGCATTGAAATTTCGCAGGCTCGCCGGTTTTACCGTTCTGATTTGCGTAAGGGTTGTTGAGCGTTGTGAAACCGAAGGGATTGGGACTCTCCTCGTAATTGCCGTTCGCGTCTGCCGTAACCATGTTGACGGTCGGAACGAAGCCCGTATAAGGCACGCCTTTGCGCTGCATCTTAGCCTGATAGTCGGCGAAAAAAAACGTCTTGTCCTTTTGGATGGGGCCGCCGAGAGAGCCGCCAAACTGGTTGAGATTGAATTTCCCCACGCTGTTAACGAACGGAGTCGATGCGTCGAGATCGGTATTGCGGAAGAACTCAAACAACGTGCCATGCCACTGGTTCGAGCCTGACTTGGTCGTAACCAGCACGGTCGGACCCGCGCGCTCTCCGTATTCCGCGGAGTAGTTGTAGGTCAGGACCTTAAATTCCTGGATGTCGTCGATGGAAGAGAAAATCCCGATCCCGCCCTCATCGAGCTGGTTGTTATCGTTGCCATCGAGCAGCCAGTCCGTGCTCTGTTCGCGCGACCCACCAACCGAGAGCGAAAAGGAGCCGCGCGTGGCCGCTTCGCTGCTGGCAGCGTTGGTGAAGAAGCTGACTGGGCTCGTGGATGAAGTTGTACCCGGGGTCAGCGTCGCGAGTTGGACGAAATTGCGTCCATTCAATGGGAGGTCGGCTACCTCCTCGGCGGTAATCACCTGACCGAGGGTTGGATTGGTGGTTTCAACCGCTACTTCGGTGGCGTTGACTTCAACTGTCGAAGACACCGACGCGGGATTGAGTGTGAAATCCACCTCGCGCTGCTCGTCGACCTGCAGACGAACGTCTTTCTGCTCGGTGGTCCGGAAACCCTGAGACTCCACTCGGATGGTGTAAAACGCTACCGGCAGCAGAGGTGCGAGGTAGTGACCAGATCCGTCGGTCTTCACTTCGCGAGTCAGACCGGTCCCCTGCGAGGTGATTTTCACCGTCGCCCCGGCGATAACTGACCCGGTTTTGTCGGTAACCGTTCCCAAGAAACTTCCGTTCGCCTGGCTGTAAAGAAGTGGGCAGAGGGAAAACACGGAACAGACAACCGCTACGAGCAGCGCTTTTCTTTTCAGCATCGGCTTTCACCTTCGCGACCACTCTTCTTTCGTCAGGAGTGGTGAGTTGGGATCGACCCCGTCGCGGCTGGAACTTCGCCGCCGACACCTCGAGCGACCCTTTTTAATGATCGGGTCATATAAATAGATTAGAAATGTAAAGTCAAGAGTTTTTGTGGTGAGGCGCGCGAATGTTCGGCGGCGAGTTGGGAATTCACTTTTCCATAATGCCTATGTTTTCGCGGATTCTTACCACGCGATTGCCAGCGACGTTTTCGAAGTGTTGCACGACGCCGCTCGGCCAGCGAATCTCGATAGCATCGGCCCTAGTGGCTTTGCCAAGTCCGAAGTGCAGGCGGAAGTCGCTTTGCGAGATGTATCCGCCTCCGCTGCGAACCTCCTGCGTTTGCCGGTGGTCGCCCGCACGGAGCATGACGCGAGCGCCGATGGCGTCGCGATTGGACTTCGTGCCTTCCAATTTCAGTAGAATCCAGTTTCCGCGGTCGCCGAGATTTTTCAGCAGGCTTGGGCGATCATGACTGTTGTTCACCAGAATCTCGACCGCTCCGTCGTTATCGAAATCGGCAGCGGCCACTCCATGGCTATTGAACGGCGTGCTGATGCCCGCGCCCGCATCGAGTGAGATGTCGCGAAATCGGCCGTTGTGTTCGTTCCAGTAAAGAAGTTTACGTTCGCGGAATGTATTGTTGAAGCCGAGACCCTTGTTGTCAACTTCGGGATAGACGTGTCCGTTCGCCATGAAAATGTCGGGCCAGCCGTCGTTGTCGATGTCGAGGAAAAGCGTGCCCCATCCCAGGAATTGTGAGTTTTTGGCGAGTCCGGTCGCCGAGGTGACGTCGGAGAATGTTCCGTCGCGATTGTTGTGATAGAGGGTTGCGGTATCGTCGGAGAAATTCGTCTTGACGATGTCAAGCCAGCCATCGCCATCGTAGTCGATGGCATCGGCGCCCATGCCCGCTTGCTCGCGCCCTCCGTCGTTAAAGGCGACGCCAGCCTCGACGGCAGTTTCTGTGAACGTGCCGTTATGGTTGTTGTGAAAGAGCAAATTGGGCGTGGAATCACAGGAAACGAAGATGTCGGGCCAGCCGTCGTTGTCGAAATCGCCCGTAAGAGCGGTGAAGCAGTAGTAAGCGTCGGTCTTCGCCACTCCAGATGACTGACTGACGTCGGTAAACGTGCCATCGCCATTGTTGCGGTAGAGCTCGCTGTGCGTTCCCTTCAGGCCGCGCGGACCGCACATAACCGGCATCCCTTTCCACACGCAAGTCGCGGCACTGCCGGGCGCGGGAGTATGCGGCAGATCGAGATCGACGTAGTGGGCGATGAACAGGTCGAGATGGCCGTCGCGGTCGTAATCCACAAAAGAGCAGCCCGTGGACCAGCGAACATCGTCATGCCAGAGGCCAGCCTTGCGGGTCACGTCGGTGAACGTGCCGTCACCATTGTTGTGCAGGAGAACATTGTGGCCCCAGAAGGTGACGAAAAGGTCGACGAATCCGTCGTTGTCGTAATCGCCCGCGCAGACTCCCTGTCCCCACCCGGCCAGGCCTACGCCGGCTTTCTGTGTGACGTCTGCGAATGTCCCATCGTGGTTGTTGCGGTAGAGATGGCTGGTCGGCTCTTGACCTTTGGGAAAACCCTCCAGGCGGCTCCCATTGACCAGGAAAATGTCAGGCCATCCGTCATTGTCGAAGTCAATCGCAGCGGCGCCGCTGCCGGTGGTTTCGATGATGTAGCGCTTGGTCTTGTCGCCTCCGTCTTCGGTTTTGGCGGTGAGGCCGGCGCGCTCGGCGATGTCGACGAAGTTCACTTTTGGGGGAGTTGGTGCAGGCATGGGTTGCTCTAACTTCGACGCCGTGACTGTGGATACGGAATGCTGCTGCGCGGGGACTGTCTCACTGAGTACGCATAGTGTGACAACTATCGCCGCAAGCCTCCGATTCATGAGTCAGTGTCCAAGGAGAGAGCTTTCTTTAAGGAGAATCTTACAACCCGCCGTCAGACTGTGGGCGGCGCCCAGTTCTCAATGAGTGTAGTCGCTGTTTTCATCAATGGAGAAATCGTAGTAGCCTGAATATCGAAGCGTTACGTGCCCCACCACGATGTCCCATGAGAAAACTAAACTCCAATGAACAATGATCTAAAAGAAAATCTCAGTATTGAGCTGTCGAACGCCGCATGGCTGGTATTGTTCGAATTGTTGTGGACATCGAACGCGGAGGGGAGCAAGGCCAACCCGGATTCCTACAGCCCATCGGCCACACCATTGCAGTTGACTGCTGAACAGCCGCAGCGAGTTGCATTGTGGTGGTTAGAAAATGCAATCGAAAACCGCCTTCCGCACAAGTTCCTGTGCCACAACGCCGAATTGTTGGGAGAAGCAAAGCGTCTGCTTGCAGGTGGCGATTGATAGCGTAACATCCCGATTGCAGTCATTGACGCGGACAGCGATCCTTCCCAAGCTTTCCCGTAGAGACGCGGCTCGCCGCGTCTCCCGCCGCAGAGTAAGACGGGGCAAGCCCCGTCTCTACAGCGGGGTTTGTTTAGCCATTGGCTCTTGCCACTAGCAAGATCCCCAGACAATAGAAGACAAACATCAGGCCGAGGTACATCTTGGCTTTGGCGGGCGCGCCATCAAATTCCTTCCAGGCTAAGACTCCCCAGAGCGCGGCGACCATGGGTGCGGATTGTCCGATCGCGTACGAAATTGCCACACCGGTGTAGCTGGCCGCAACAAGATTGAACACCATGCCGGTGCCCCAGATGAATCCGCCGATCAATCCGAGCGCGTGGCCGGAGGCGGGAGCGCTGAAGTAGCCGCTGAATTTGACGGGCTCTCCAACAAGCGGGTGCTTCATAAAATAGACGTTCCATACGAGACAGGAAAGCAGCGCGCCGAAAGTGAGAAAGATCGCAGCAGCGTATGGACCGAGTGTGCCCTGTATAACACCATTCACTTCGTGAGGCATCGCTCGCGTCATAAAGGGAGCCCAGAGACCCATCAGGACGCCGGAGACGACGCAGACGATGATGCTCTTGTTTGAAGTCGAACCTGAAGTCGAGCGCCCGGCGGCGGCAAGCTTGCTATAGGCTTTGCCATCCAGGACCACGGCGATGAGGGCGCAAAGAACGCCCACTGCCAGCAATCCCGCGTTGCCTTTCGGTTGCTGCGCATAGCTGGTAATGACGCCCACCACGAGCGCGATTCCGATCGAAACCGGAAACGCAATCGCGAGACCAGCCATATCGATTGCCGCGACCAGCAGCAGGTTCGCGAGATTGAAGATAGCGCCCCCGACCATGGCAAGAATGACGTCGTTGGTACTGGCGGCATGGATATTGTTGACTAAGCTGGATGCGTCGTGGCCGGTGCTGCCCATCGTGTGTCCGAGGATGAGCGAGATCAGGAAAATACCGATGGCATAGTCCCAATAAAACAACTCAAAGCGATAATTCTTGACGCCCTTATAGGTGTTGGCCCAGGAGCCCCAGCAGACGGCGCTCGTGATCATCATGAACAGCGCAACACCAAGACTGTGGGGTGTGAACATCGCTTCTTCCTACGTATTAATCGCGCCGTAGCGTAGCTGTGCCAGAGCACCAGTGTCAAGGCGAAAGCGGGAGTTCAGCTTTCGTGGTATCTGCCGTACAATTGCACGGCAAAAGGACAATTGAGGCCTCGGTCTTTATAGGGGCATCTAAATACCATAAAGCTTGCGGCATCGCTAAAGCGATCCCTGATACGAAGCCCAAGTCTTCCCGCGTCCTTTTTCCGCAGTCGTTTTGTAGAGACGATATTATGCCGGTCGAACACAACGATTTTCGAATCGCACATCGGGCCTCCAATGACACGGGCAGTGCGATTGCCGTTCTCTCCGGGCGCCCCCTGCTGCCAAATACCGGCATTCCTCTCAATCTGGATTGGGTCCGCGACCTGCGGGTCAACACCAGCGCGGTCGAGCGCCGCGTTCAATCCCAGGTCGCGCGACGCACGGTGAAAAAAGAATGGCAGGCGGCGTGGCTTCTGCGGGCCATCACCTGCATGGATCTGACGACTCTTTCCGGCGATGACACCGACGAGCGCGTCCGGCGCCTGTGCGCGAAAGGCCGGCACCCCATCCAGCCGGAATTGGAACAGAAACTGGGGATCGAAGAATTGCAGATCAAAGTCGCAGCCATCTGCGTGTACCACACGTTCGTGGAGACGGCTTTGCACGCGCTCGAAGGCAGTGGAGTGCATGTCGCGGCCGTGTCCACCGGCTTTCCCGCAGGTCTATCGCCGCTGTCAGAGAGGGTCAACGAGATTCGCCGATCGGTGGAGGCTGGCGCACATGAGATTGACGTCGTCATCACCCGCTCCCATGTTTTCGGCGGCCGCTGGCAGGCGCTCTACGATGAGGTGGCAGCATTCAAGCAGGCTTGCGGATCGGCGCACATGAAGGTCATCCTTGGAACAGGCGATCTGCTGACGCTGCGCAACGTCGCGCGGGCGAGCGTGGTTGCTATGATGGCGGGCGCCGACTTCATCAAGACCTCAACCGGCAAAGAGCCCACGAACGCGACCCTACCGGTCGGTCTGGTGATGGTTCGCGCCATCCGAGAATACGCGCAGCAAACTGCAATGGCCGTGGGATTCAAGCCAGCCGGCGGAATTCGCACCGCCAAGCAGTCCATCGATTGGCTGGCGATGATCAAAGAGGAACTGGGCGAATCCTGGCTGCGCGCAGAAATGTTCCGCTTCGGAGCCAGCGGCTTGCTGAACGACATCGAACGGCAATTGGAGCACTATGCAACTGGGCGTTATTCGGCGGAGTATCGGCATCCGTTGGCGTGAGTCTGAACATACATTCAGAGCGGATCGACAGCCGTTAATCGCCGTTCTTCAATCGTCGCTGGAGAATTAGCGAATAGAACTTCGAAATGGGAGAAAGGCAATGGCCCGAATTGTGGTGATCTACAAGACTCCGAAGGATGCGGCAGCTTTTGACAAATATTATTTCGGAACGCACGTTCCACTCGCAAAGAAAATCCCCGGTCTGAGGAAGTATGAGGTCAGCCATGGTCTGGTTGCGACACCGGCCGGGCCGTCCGACTTTCATCTGGTCGCGACGTTGCATTTCGACGATATGACAGCAATCCAAAAGGCCTTCGCGAGCGCGGAGGGACAAGCCACGGCGGCGGACGTGCGAAGTTTCACAAGCGATCCTCTGCACATCCTTTTGTTTGACAATCGCGAGGTGTGACCCGACATGTTGCCGGCCCAAACCGGGCCGGTTGGTATCTCGACAGATTCTGAAGAGGAAATCGAGCAAACGCCATGAGCATTGCGGAAAAATTCGTAAGCATGGAATACGGCCCCGCTCCAGAAGATTCGAAAGAAGCAGTGGCCTGGCTGGAGCGCCACGGCTACCGCTTCCGGCATTTCATCGGCGGAGAATGGCGAGCGCCCGCGGCGGGAGAGTACTTCGACACCGTCGATCCTTCGAACGGGGAGAAACTCGCGTCGGTCGCGCAGGGGTCGGCGGCCGACGTTGACGCAGCGGTCAAGGCCGCGCGGGCGGCGTCTTCTGGGTGGCAGGCGCTCACTCCGCATTCCCGTGCGCGTTACCTGTATGCGATTGCGCGGCTGGTGCAAAAACATTCCCGGCTGCTCGCGGTTCTCGAAACGATGGACAACGGCAAGCCCATCCGCGAGAGTCGCGACATTGATGTTCCGCTGGTCGCGCGACATTTCTATTACCATGCCGGTTGGGCGCAACTGCTGGAGCGGGAGTTCCCCGAGTACGTGCCCTGCGGAGTCGTTGGTCAGATCATCCCATGGAACTTCCCGTTGCTGATGCTGGCATGGAAAATCGCACCAGCGCTGGCGACCGGAAACACGGTCGTCTTGAAGCCCGCGGAGTTTACGCCCCTGACCGCGCTAGCCTTTGCCGAACTCTGCCAGGAAGCCGGCTTGCCCGGGGGTGTGGTCAACATCGTTACTGGCGACGGCTCGACTGGCGAGGCGCTGGTCAAGCATCCGGACGTCGATAAAATAGCATTCACCGGATCGACCGAGGTCGGACGCGCGATTCGCGCCGCCACCGCGACGAGCCACAAGCGGCTTTCGCTCGAGCTTGGCGGCAAGTCTCCGTTCATAGTCTTTGAAGACGCCGACCTCGATAGCGCGGTCGAAGGCCTAGTCGACGGAATCTGGTTTAACCAGGGACAGGTCTGCTGCGCAGGTTCGCGGCTGCTGATGCACGAGAGCATTGCCGAAGTTCTTATCGCGAAAATTCAGGATCGCATGAGTACCCTGCGCATTGGCGCGCCGCTCGACAAAGCGATCGACATTGGCGCCATCGTCGCGAAAGTGCAGCTCGACCGCATTCGCAAACTGGTAGATCAGGGAGTGGCGGACGGCGCGACCTGCTGGCAACCGCAGGTCACCTTGCCTGCGCGAGGGTTCTACTATCCACCAACGTTGCTGAGCAATGTGCATCCGACATCGATTGTCGCGCAGCAGGAAATTTTCGGCCCAGTGTTGGCGGCGATGACATTTCGCACGCCCGCGGAGGCGGTAGAACTGGCGAATAATACGGTTTACGGTTTGGCGGCTTGTGTCTGGAGCGAGAGCATCAACGTTGCCTTGCACGTCGCCGCGCAACTCAAAGCCGGAGTAGTCTGGGTAAACTGCACGAACCTGTTCGACGCTTCCTGCGGCTTTGGCGGCTACCGGGAAAGCGGTTACGGACGCGAGGGCGGACGCGAGGGCCTGCTCGAATATATGGAGCCGGCGTGGTTCAAAAACGCGCCCCGGCTTGCCGCAGAAATGCCTCCCGCAGAGAAGGCGATTGCGCCACCTGCGGCGGAATCCCCTGCGGTTCAATCCGACGACGACTCCGATGCTTCCGGCCTCGACACGCCCGCCAGCACTCCTGGGATCGATCGCGGCGCAATCGATCGAACCGTCAAGCTCTACATCGGCGGCAAGCAGGTGCGTCCCGACTCCGGCTATAGCATGGAAGTGCGCGCGCCTGACGGACGACTGCTGGGCGAGGCTCCGCTGGGCAATCGCAAAGACATTCGCAACGCCGTCGAGGCGGCGCGCAAGGCAGTTGCGTGGACAAAGGCTACCGCCCACAATCGTGCCCAGGTTATGTACTACTGCGCGGAGAATCTTTCGCAGCGGGGCGATGAAATTGCCCATCGCCTCGCCGCCGTGGTCGGCGAAAAGCAGGCTGCAGCGGAAGTGGAACTCAGCATCGAGCGCATCTTCTCGTATGCAGCCTGGACCGATAAGTTTGACGGCGCGGTGCACAATCCTCCGTTCCGGAATGTCGCCCTCGCGATGAACGAGGCGCTTGGGACGGTGGGCGTCATCTGTCCGCGGGAAGCGCCGCTGCTCGGTTTTCTTTCTCTTGTAATGCCTGCTCTCGCAGTGGGAAACACGGCGATCGCGGTTCCATCCGAAGCCTATCCACTTATCACCGGAGATCTCTACCAGCTTTTCGACACCAGCGATCTGCCCGGCGGCGCGCTGAACATTGTGACCGGATACACGTCGCAACTTTTAAAGCCGCTCGCTGAGCACGACGATGTCGACGCCATCTGGTGCTTTGGCGACGAAGCGAGCGCCGCATCGGCAAAGGCGATGTCAGTAGGCAATCTGAAGCAGGTTTTCACAAACGAAGGCCGCGTCATCGACTGGTTCGATCCGAAACTGGCCGAGGGCCCCTGGTTTCTTGAGCACGCCACGCAAGTCAAGAACATCTGGGTTCCCTACGGCGAATGAAAACCCTCTGTAGAGATGGGGCTTGCCCCGTCTCCCTCTGCGGCAGGAGACGCGGCAAGCCGCGTCTCTACAGGAAGCCTTATACTCTCCCATGAGAGCGATGCGCACTCCGCGAGTAAAAATCTGTTGCATCGGAAGTGCTAACGAAGCGGCCTTGGCCATCGATTGCGGAGCGTCCGCGCTGGGCTTGGTTTCCCTCATGCCGAGCGGGCCGGGCGTCATCGGCGATGATCTCATCTCAAAGATAGCCGCAACCGTTCCGCCCGCGATTGGGACATTCCTGCTGACTTCGCGTCAACGAGTTGCGGAGATCATCGAGCAGCAGCGCTTCTGCCGGACGAACACGATTCAGCTCTGCGATCATCTCGCCGTCGGAACGCATCGCGATCTGAAGGATGCCTTGCCTGGAATTTCAGTGGTTCAGGTCGTCCACGTAAGCGGTACCGAGTCCGTCGAGGAGGCCGCGCATGTGGCGCCGCACGTAGATGCAATTTTGCTCGATTCCGGCAACCAGAAACTGGCTATCAAAGAATTAGGCGGCACCGGCAGAACTCACGATTGGAGCCTCAGTCGCGCAATCCGGGAGCGCATCGGCATCCCGCTGTTTCTTGCGGGAGGGCTCACACCCGAGAACGTAGGCCAGGCAATTGATGACGTGGGCCCGTTTGGATTGGATGTGTGCTCCGGGGTGCGAACCGATGGCAAGCTGGATACGATCAAGCTGAAGCGTTTCTTCTCCGCAGTGCACAACGCGGAATCCTGATTAGAAAGTGTCGCGGAAGCTATCGGCCTATCTTAAGAATCGCTATCCCTATTGCCGGGGAAGAAAGGACGAGCGTGGTCGAGACTCCTAAGATGAGGACAACCAGACATCCATACTGTGTGGGGATTTGGCTCTCATAGAAGTGCGCGACCTTCAGCATTCCGCTTTCGCGCCTTTTGCTCATCGAGTTCTCCTTAGGCTGCTCTTTCCCTTCGGCTTGCATGAAGAGGCAAGGATGAGCGAAGTATCCCACGTTTCCGCGGGGGTCTCAAAAGGGGACTCGTCCAGAACAAAATCGCCCCGACAGCAGCCCGGTCGCCGGTATTGGTACATTTCTAGTGCGGTGTGGCAATATGGGCATCGCGTTGACTTTTGCGTGCGCTACAGGCAAACTCTCAATTCGCCTGTCCCACGCAATCGGGCAGCACGATAGCCCGGCATCATCCTCGCAAGCGAGGCGAAGGCTGGCTCAGGAATCGTTCGCTCTATGTCCGAAGACCGCGTCTCCTATACGCTCGATTCGACGTTGGAGACGGTGAACAATGCCGAAGAGACGGCCAGCCGCATGGCGGCGGATGCCGGATTTGACGAAGAGGAGATCATGAAGATCTCCATGGCGGTACGGGAAGCCGCAGTTAACGCAGTTTTGCATGGCAATGCCTACGACCCGAATAAAAAAGTTACACTGGCGTTTGAGCGCACAGCCCACGACCTTGTCATCGTCATCCGCGATCAGGGCAAAGGGCTCGACGCCAGCAAAATTCCGGATCCATTGGCGCCCGACAACCTGATGAAGACGTCGGGACGAGGCATTTTCCTGATACGCTCGTTTATGGACGTGGTGGAAATCCACCCGTCCCAAACGGGCACCGAACTTAGAATGATCAAGCATGTCCACGGCAACCCCGCGGACTCCAAGGAGGCTCCCCAGTGAGCATGAAGTCCAGTACTCGTCAGGTGGATGGTGTCACCATTGTCGACCTTAGCGGCCGGATCACCCTCGGCGAAGGCAGTGTGGTTCTGCGCGACACCGTGCGCGATTTGCTTTCCAAAGGGCAGAAAAAAATTTTGCTGAACCTCGGCGACGTCAACTATATCGACAGCTCAGGTATCGGCGAACTCGTCAGCGCCTTCACCACGGCCAAGAACCAGGGCGGCGAACTCAAACTGCTCAACCTCACCAAGAAAGTACACGACCTGCTGCAGATCACGAAGCTCTACACCGTCTTCGATGTGAAGGAAGACGAAGCCTCGGGCGTTAAGGCTTTCAGCAAGTAGCTGGCTGCGCGGTGCTTGTCGGCCGCGAGAACTGTGGCAGGTTCTTGCGCGCCGGCCAGAGTTCACTTGGTGGTCGTCTGGTGCTCGTCTTTGAGGGCCAAGCCGTCACGTCAAAAGTCCGGAAGTGGAGAGGCCAGCCTCACACCTTCGGTTCTTCAGGTATCTCTTTTGCATGTGTTGATAACCCTCGTTGCTGCGTTTCTGCTCCCTGCACAGGCGGCATCCATGCCGTGTGCTAACATTGCCGCCACACAGACGCAACCAATCCGTGGCCGCAATGAGGTGGTCGCGCTACTTAAGGTTTCGAGCGAGGACGATCACAGTAAGAACTCCCATGATTGCCAGGCCGAATACCAGCTTTTCATGGTGCCTGGTCCGGCTGGCGCGCCGGTGGTCGTCGATCTTCTTACCAGCGACGCCGCGTGGGACCGAAGCCTATCCCTTCGCCTGAATGGCTTCTCGCAGAATGGCCAGCGCGTGTTCGGAGTTCTCTCCGAAGGCGGCAAATTCCCCTCCGCAACTCTGTTTGACTACGACACCGCGGAAGGCAAGGTGCGCCTCATTGACCTCAGGAAGCGTTTCTCGCACATTGCCTCGTCAAACTGCACTCCAACCTTTGACGTCATCGGGACTACTGCGACGGGCGCAATCGTTGTTGAGTTGAATTCCGCGAAGTGCCTCGCGCCCAACGGCCGTTGGCTGCTCGACCGCTCCGGAGAAAGGGTGCAGCGCCTCCCTCAAGACGCCTCTTTTTTGAGCCTCTACGAATTTAAAGATGTTGCTCGTTAGCGGCACAACAAAAGCGCGCGCTTCGCGGTCTGGGTAGCATCGCCGGCCCATCAAGCATTCCCTTTTCGGGAAGCAGCTGCGGATATATTCGTCCTTCTTAGGGTAGGAACTCCTCCTCCGTCCCTACAATGAAGTTGAGTACGCAATTTCCCGCGTTCTCCCATCATGCGCTTTGTTTTTCTGACTTTTCTTGCCGCGACTATCCTCGTCGCGAACGTGATTTGTTTCGCGCGCAATCCTTCCGCAGACACCTGTGTGTCATTTGCCGAGGCGAGCAAACATGTCGGCTCGACGCAGTGCGTCATCGGAACTGTGCTCCAGGTGGAGAATGGCAGCGCCGGCGTCAAGTTGCTCGACTTTTGCAAAGAGAGGCCGTGTCCTTTCACCGTGGTCGTGTTTCCGTCCGATCTCAAGAAAATGGGCGACGTTCGCCAGCTCGAAGGCCGCCAGATTGAAATCAAGGGAACAATCCAGGACTATGATGGGCGCGCCCAGATCGTCTTGCGCCGCTCCCAACAGCTGGGCGAAGGTGCTTTCCTTCTGTTTCCTCAGGTGCCGACCGATTACGACGTCGAGCGCCCGGGCCACTACAGCGCCGGAAAGTTCAAGCGTCCCAAAGCCGCCAAGAAAACGACTGCAAAGCAGGGCCAGCCTATTTCGATTGAAGATCCAGGAGAGCCACAGTAGCGGGTTGGCCGCCCAGCAGGATCTTCAGCCTTCACACCATCCCCTTGCGCAATTCTTCCAGCGGATACTTAGTTCCTCGCCACACGATGCCGTCGTTCCAGAGCACATGGATCATGGAGCGCAGCAATATGTACATGAACAGACTAGTGCCGACCGGATGCAGAAAGAAATAATATGGCGGAATCGCCGACCTGAACGACATGCCACAATAAATGGCAAACAGCGAACCTAGGGCGATGGCATAAGGAACTCGAGCCCATCCATGCGCCAGGAAGATACCCAGAAAGGGTCCGAGATTCAGAAATCCCAGACCAACGATGGTAGCCACAGTTCGCCACCACTGAAAAGAAAGCACGGCAAAAAAGTTCTTCGTCAGATTATTGACGATGCCAAAAGCGCCCTTTGCCCAGTGGAGGGAAATCAAGTCCTCTCCCGAAACATTCCTCTGGGCGAAGCCTGCATTTTTGATTACCTTGCCCAGTTTCATGTCGTCGACGACTTCCATGCGCAAGGCTCGGTAAGTGCCGACCGCCTCATAGACCGAGCGCCGGACCATATTGAAAGCCCCCACACCCATGTGGTCCCGAGCTTTGGGATTGGCAACTCTCCACGGCCGGTGTCCAAAGACGAAAAGCACCTGGAAAAAGGCGATCATCATGCTCTCGCCCACGCTCTTCATGATCATGCGCGGGAAAAGGACAACGTGGTCGGCGTGCTCAGCCTCGGCGTATGCAACTGCACGCCGTAGAGAATCGGGCTTGAACAGCACGTCGGCATCGGTGAAGAGCAACCAGTCTCCAGTCGCCTGCTGGCCGGCCATCCACATAGCGTGCGTTTTGCCTAACCACCCCCCGGGCAGTTCTGCAACGTGGATCACCTTCAGACGTGTAGCGCGGACACTCTTGTCCGCGCCTGTCGGCAGTGCGGGTGCTGCTGGCACGCGGACAAGCATGCCCTGAGCGCAGTCGAAGAGAGTGTCCGCACTACACGCGGCGGCAACCTCATCCATGATCTGGCCGGTGCGGTCGATCGAGCGGTCGTTGACGGCAACGATTTCGTAGTTGGAATAATCGAGCGCCAGCAATTGTGTTAGCGTCTCGCGAATATGCTCTGCCTCGTTTCGCGCGGGAACGATAATGCTGACTCGAGGCTGGCCGCTGGGGGTTTCTGGCCTTCGATCCCATTCGGGCCGCGCGATGTCGGCGACCCGCGGCATTCCGATCGCCGCTTCCACGATGCGTGAAAGCCAGGCCAGCGCGAGGATGCCGCCTGCAATCCAATGAAATGTACCCCAGGAAAACGTTAGCCAATGCATTTTGCTTAGGAAGATGCGCCCGAGGGAAGCTGCGAGGCCGCCGATTCTTCATTGATTCGTATTCGTGGGGCAAATCTCATGCCGTAGAAAAGTATGACAGACGAGACAGCCATGGCGATCACGGGCAGAATAAATGCCGCCTGCAGCGAATGGCGGTCGGCCACGTATCCCATCAAAGCCGGTGACGGCACATCTCCCAGAAGATGAAAAAGAAATATATTTACGGCGATCGCGGTAGCGCGAATATGAGCGCCGACGGCGTTGACCAGCGCCGTATTCAATGGCGAGGTATTCACCAGCAGAAAAAACGCTGCCAGCGCAATCGCGGGCAGCATAATCGGGCCCTTCATGAAGAGAGCGACGATCATGACGGGCACTCCCAAGGCCATGCTGAGCGCCGAGACGAAATAATAAGAACCCTTCATATGCGGGAGCAATAGGTCCCCCAACCAACCGCCCGCCAGCGAAGCCACGATGCCGCACACAACCACGATGGCTCCAAAACTTTCATTGGCCTCTTTCAAACTGTATCCGCGCGCGACCGACAGGAAAGTGGGCATCCACACCTGGATTCCGCCGAGAGAAAATGTTCCAGCGGCCATGCCGAGAGTAACCGCCCAGAAACCTCGATTGCGCGCCAGACCCAAAATCGTTGCCCGCTCTGGAGTCTCCTTGAGAGAATCGAATTGGCCGCGTGGCGGTTCGGGAAGAAAGGCAACGGCCAGCGCCAACAAGAAACCGGGAGCGGCGGCGATGTAGAAAGGAAAGCGCCAACCGAAATCGGGGCCGAGTTTGCCGCCGAGCAGATATCCTGCCGCTGTTCCGACGGGTATGGCCAGGTAGAAAATGCCAAAGATGCGGCCCCGCTGATTCTCTGGAAACAGATCAGCGACGAAGGTGGGCGCGATCGTGACGAAGGTCGCTTCGCCAATCCCCACCAAGGTATGCCGCACCAGCAGCTCCCAATAGGTGTGGGTGAAGGCCGTGAGCAGCGTCAGCCCGCTCCAGAAAATCGCGCCCAGCACGATGATGCGCTTGCGCGAATAGCGGTCCGCCAAAGGACCGACAAATGGCGCTGCGACCATATAGAACCCAAGGAACGCGCTGGTGAGATATCCCACTTGGGTGTTGCTGAGATGAAATTCCGATTGCACGAGCGGCTGCACGGCGAACAACACCGAGCGGTCAATGTAATTCAACAGATTCAGCGTGGTGAGAAGGGCGAGCGCGGTTCGGGGATAAAGTTTCGACGGAGGCACTTAGCGTGGGAATATAACACGAAGAGGATCGCGGAGGTCAGAGGTCAGATTGCAGCGGCAGGAACTGAAGTAGGAACTTAGGAACTAAGCCCCAATCTTCAGGGTGGCCTAAGAGTGGGCTGGCGCTAATGGGAATCTGCCGCGTGGCCCGCACCAAGAGTCGAAGATGACGGGAGGAGCGCCTTCGATTCGTGTCCGGCGTCGCCCGGCGGGCTCATGGGAATAACTGCCGACGATGCCCATTCGAGCCGCCCATTGCTATTCGCGACTTCCTCCACGATTTTCGTGAACAACTGATCTTTCCTAGCGGTTCGTTTCGTGTAGTCGACCACGTAGCTGACGGTAAATTCCAGCGATCCGGCATTTACGACGAGTGCGACGGTAGGTTCCAACGGAGGATTTGCGCTTTGATAATTGTCACTCATCACTTTCCATGAGCTCTGCGCCTCGACCAGGTACTCGCCAATCGCCTCGTTGGCTGCCCGCAAAAGCATCGCTCTGGCAAGCTGGCAATCGCTGGTGATTTTAAACAGCACGTTAATCTCGTCC